>Ga0302325_10006518_pt1 | contig 26205 bp, 26 predicted proteins | sample Palsa_T0_2_FD_201948 | JGI IMG/M metagenome (GOLD analysis project Ga0302325, IMG submission 201948) | Peat permafrost microbial communities from Stordalen Mire near Abisko, Sweden - Palsa_T0_2 | ecosystem: Environmental > Terrestrial > Soil > Palsa > Peat permafrost | place: Sweden: Abisko... | reverse complement strand
AATGCCACGCACCCAAGCGAGTAAATGTCGGATGCACCGCTCACTTCCTCGCCGCGAATCTGCTCCGGCGGCATGTAGTCCATCGACCCGAGTGGCTGTCCCGGCCGCGTCAGTACAGTGCCTGCGCTGTCCTTGGCAAGCCCGAAGTCAGTGATGTACGCGGTGCCGTTCAGGTCGAGCAGGATGTTTCCTGGCTTCACGTCGCGGTGCACCATTCCGGCCATCCACAACGCGTGCAGACCATCGGCGACCTGCGCGCAGATCCGTACGGTGGTCGCGAGATCGAGTTGGCCCTCGAGCTCGAGCTTACGGTCGAGCGTGATTCCTTCGATCAGCTGCGCCGCCAGGTAGGGAACGCCGTCGTGCTCGCCCGTGTCTCGTACCGAGACGACGTGCGGATTGCTGACCGTCTGGGCGATCCGGGCCTCCCGCTGGAAGCGGCGTCTGAACGTCTGATCCCGCGCCAGGTCTTCCTTGACCACCTTCAGCGCGACCGCGGTGCCATCGTCCGCCGTGGCTCGATAGACCCTGCCCATTCCGCCGACACCGATCAGCGCGTCGATCTGGTACTCCCCGAACCGAGTCCCGACGCGGTTGTCGGCCCCGAGGCGTGCCGTGTCAGGATCGGGCGGCTGGGGGGAGCTGTTCATGCCTCCCTCGTACCTACAAATCCCGCGGCGTGATCGTCCCGTTCCGAAGCGCAAGCTCGGCCAGCCTGACGCGCTTTTGGTTCTGTGGCAGGTCCTCGATCCCGAACTTCCCGAACAGCGCGCGCAGGTGCGTCTTGACGGCGTCGACGCTGAGGAACAGCTCGGCCGCGATCTGCTGGTTCGTCGCCGGGGTCACGTAGCCGCTCGCGTCCTTGAACGGGCGGCAGAGGGCGATCAGGACGCGCCGCTGCGCGCCGGACAGGCTCGCGTGCCTGAGCGCCTCGGAGGCGACCTTGGTCTCGGCGCCACGGTCGGTCAGCGGCTGGCGGAACGTCGCGACCGTATGACCGAAGCGGACTACATCGCCATTACGCAGGCGGCGCTTGCCCACGATCCGCTCGCCGTTGACGTACGTGCCGTTGCGCGACAGGCCCTCGTCGGAAACGGTCCACTGATCGCCGATCCGCTCGAGCTCAGCGTGCAGGCGTGAGACCTCCGTGTCCCAGTCGAGCAAGACGTCACTCGCCGCGCGCCCGACCGTCACACGGTCGTTCACCGACAGTGACACGATCTGCTGCTGCCCCGATCCGTCACGGTAGACGAGAAACGGCATTCCTGAGCGCGAAGCCTCGATCTCGGCCTTGAGCTCCACCGGGCTCTGAAGCGGGGTGAGGAGGGGGTGCTCAGCCATGGCAGGTAGTGATCCTACCGCCGGGATCGGCACGGCCCACTGAACGCAGCAAAGCCCGGAGTGGCGCCTACCAGGTGATCGTTTTCTGGAGCCCTTCCGCCTCCTCGGCGGGATGACCGAGGGCCGTCACTCCGAGCACGATCTCAGCGGTCGGGTCGACACCGATCAGCTGCTCGAGATCCTCGTCGCACACGGCCGTCGCAAAAACGGCACCGAGACCCATCGCGCTCGACAGGAGCAGGGCCGTCTGATTGACGTGGCCGAGCCCGATCAGCAGGTCCCGGTAGGCACGCGGAGACCGGTAGCGCCATTGGAGACGCTCGATGACGGCCGTGAACAGGATCAGCGCCGGGGCTTCGGCCAGCCAAGGCTGACCGCCGAGCGCCGGCAGCGAGCGCGCCTGTCCAACGCCTCGATCGAGCACCTCCAGCCCGCCGCGGGTCGGGGCGAAGTGATACGCCCCGGGAGCGAGGCCATCCACCGAGAGGGCGTGGACGTACAGCTCGACGGGGTGCAGCGCGCCCGCCGACGGACTGGTCTTGAGCGCCGCCGGGCCGTTGGCTTGCTCGAGCACTTCGACGAAGCCCCCGACCGTCTGCAGGATTGCGCCAAGCTCTTCGAGCGCGAGCGGCTCGGGGGCGAAGCGCCGGGTCGAGCGGCGGTCGTACAGCGCGTCCAGCAGGTTGCGCCGGGGCCAGGCGCTGTCGTCGGGGCGCCCGGAGGGCAGCGGGATCAGCTGCCGGTCCGGATAGCTCTTGGCGAGGTCCGGCGTAGCCCCGGCCTGGGCGTGCGCGTACGCCTGCGTGCGCATCGCGGCAGCGTCCTCCTCCGCGGACAGGAAGCGCACGCCGGTCAGCGTGCGGCTCGCGAAGTGCAGGGAACGCGCGGCTGGTCCCCAGCTCCCCCATTGGGCGAGGATGCGCTGCTCCATCGCATGCTCGGAAGAGTCCTCGGCGACGAGAACGCCCGCCTCGAGCAGGCGCTCGGCGATCGCGAAGTATTCGTCGCCGATCGCGCGCACGGTGTCGAGATCGCGCCAATCGCTGAACCACCGCAACACCCGCTCGCTCTCGATGCTGAGCGCATGCTGGCGGTGACCGACGTAGTCGTCCCAGACCAGCTTGCCCTGGTCCCAGAACAGAGATGCGGAGGAGGCGACCTTGGCCCTCATCGCGTGCCCACCACGGCGAACGCGGGAGTCGAGGACGCCGCCGCCGACGCTGCCACCTCGAACCTGCTCGACACCAGCTCGGCGACCCGTCGCGAGACCGTTCCGTCGCCGGCGAGCCGGTCAGACCAGAGCCAGTCGCAGGCGCCGTTGACCTCGAGGAATACCGGCCCGTCAGGGGTATCGAGCAGATCGAACGCCGCCACGTCCAGGTCCCAGGTCTCCGCGAGGCTCGCGAGTGGCCGTTCGAGTTCGGGCGGGGTCGGCACGGTGCGAGCGTACACCGCAGGATCTCCCTCCCACAGGGATTCTGGCGACGGCTTGACGACCGCATAGGTGATCAGCTCCCCGCCCACCATGTAGACCCGCAACTCCTGAGTGGATGGCAGAAACTCCTGCACCATCACCGGGCCCGGCTCAACCGAATTCCCCTGCATCAGCGCGGCTCGGCTGATCCTCCGCGGAGCGAGACCGGTGAGGTGCCCGGGACGCGGCTCGATGTAGTGCTCGCCGAGCGCTTTCACGATCACATCGCCACTTCCGGGGAGCTGGCGCGCCGCCGCCCACGGTGCGTTGGTGACGACCGTCGCGGGGGTGCGCAGGCCGGCCGCGCGAGCCTCGGCCAGCTGGGTGACGCGATCGGGGGCGTGTGGTCCGCTCGAAGGATTGAGTACGGACACGCCGGCAGCCGAGAGCAGCATCGGCGCCCACCCGCTCCATTGCTCGCGCTGGTATGCGGCGAGTTGGAGGTCGGAGGTCACGGGCATCGATCCCGTGGAGAAGTAGCGCAGCCACGACACGAGCGGGCGGAACACTCCCTCGCTGCTGATCAGAAGGCAGTCGGCGGGATCCCACAGGAGCCCCTGGCCCCCGCTGCGATCGCTGTCCAGGCGCACCAGCGGGATGCCCGCGGCGGCGAGGCGCAGCGACAGGTCATCGATCTCCCGATCTGCCGTGCGTGTCAACACCAGCACGCACGGCTGTGGACCGCCGCTCGCTGCCCGCGCCGGGCGACCGACCCTGGCCTGGAAGTCCCTGCACTCGGGAGGCTGAGCCGTTTCGTGCAGCGGGCCGCGCAGCAGCAGGGGAAGTGGCGCAGCGACGGGCTGCACGCGTGCGCGGTCCTCGGCGGCCGCCGGCGAGGAGGCGTCGTTCGCCGCGGAGGCCGGTGGCGCCTCGCGGAGCGCGGGAGCGATTCCAGCCGCGAGCGCGACGATCGCCAGCGTCGCCGCCAGCGCGACGCAGGTGGTCCCGGTCCCGCACGCGGCGAGCAGGAGGGCGGTGCTGACAGGCGCGGCCGCGACTGCGCTCGCGCCCAGCAACCCCGCGGCTCCACCCACCCGGCCGCGGTGCTCAGCCCCGACGCGGCGCAGGCACTCGGCTGCCAGCACACCGGCCCACGCCGGCCACATCAGGAAGAAGACGCCGAAGCCGGCTGCGGTCGCTACCACGCCGCTCGTGAGCGTGAGCGAGGCGATCGCCGCGGCGCCGATCGCGGGAGCGGCGATCAGCACCGGTAGTGGCGACGGCATCCGGGTTCGGAGCGAGCCCGCGAGAGCCGCGCCCGTCAGCCCTCCGACGCTCCCCATCGCGAGTACCAGCCCGACCGAAGACGCCGGGGCGTGGCCATCCCGCAGCAGCACGATCACGACGAGGGCCAGCGAGTTGGAAGCGAACGCGGCGACGGCGTCGAGCGCCACCGCGGCGCGAACGAACCGAAGGCTCCAGAAGATGCGCATACCTTCGAGGATCTCCGCGCCCGGTGACCCGGTCCGATCCTGCCGGCCCGGCGCGCGGAGTGGCCTGCGCACCGATCCTGCACAGACCAGGGCGACCAGGTAGGAGATGCCGTCCACCAGGAACGGCAGCCCCGGGGACAGGGTGAACAAGCCGGCGGCGGCGGGAGGGCCGACGAGGCCGGCGGCGTGCCCGCGCGCGCTCATCAGCGTGGCCGCCCCGGCCACCTCGTCAGGCGCCACGAGGTCAGGAAGGCTGACGCTCTCCGCCGTGCCTCGCACGCCCCAACCGGCGCCGAGCACCGCTGCGGCCACGAGCAGGTGAGCGATGTTGAACCACCCGGAGGCGGCCGCGGCGAACAGGGAAAGCGCGGCGACGGCGGAGGCTGCGTCGCAGATGACCATGATCCGTCGGCGGTCGACGCGATCGGCGAGCCAGCCTCCTGGGAGCTGCGCCAGCGCGAAGGCAGCAAGCGACACCGAGGCGATCAGGCCAGTCCGTGCCACGGAGCCGGTGACCGAGAGGACCCAGAGCATGTACGCGACGCCGAAGATCCTGGTTCCAAGCTGCGAGACCGCCTGTCCGGCCCACAGCAGCGTGAAGTCGCGATCGCGGCGGTGGCGGGATTCGGCGACGCCACGCAGCGCGTCGGCGGGTAGCGCGATTACAGATGACTGACCGGTCAGCATCGGAATCTCTCGAGGGGGGGTCAGCACGGGACTCCCGCGGCGGGCATCCACACCGCCGCGGGACCGTGCAGGGCATCAACCGCCGTGGCAGCCCTTGCAGACGAAGACCGGGCCGAACAGGGCGTAGGTCGACGCGTACTCCTGGAAGGCGGCGAGCTCGACGCTCGCGGCCCGGCGAAGTGCCGCCTCGTCCGCGTCGGCGATGTCGAGCAGCGTGCTCGCCATCTCCTCAACAGTCGGGGCGGGCGCGGTAGAGGCGCTCATGAGTTCCATCGTGACTCCTTTTCCGGCCGCTTTCGCGGCCCTCGTTTACTTGACGAGAGCCAGTATCAGAGCGCTGGAGCGAGGAAACCAGGGACCCTAGGGGTGGTCGCGTGCCACCCCTTCGGTGCCGTCGTCCGAGTCAGTGGGTGAAGTCTTTATCGACGTAGCCGAGTACGAGCTTCGCTGCGAGCTCTGATCCAGCGTCGTTGAGGTGGATGCCGTCCGATTCGCGCACGATTGTCGGCTCGCCATTGATCGGCATCGAGTCCCGGTAGCGGTTGCCGGGAGTGAAGACGGGCACCGTGTCGATGACCCTGATCTGGTCTCGCCACGGCTCGGCGGCGACCTCGATCGCGGCGTTCACGACCAGCGATATCTTGGCTCTCGCCGGGTCGCGGGGGGTCGGTAGGGTGAGCCAGTAGACGCGGGCGGCGCCGCCCTGGCGGTAGGTGTTCATCATCTCCCGAACCCGCTGTGCGTAGATCGTGGCCCATTCCACGCTGCAGCAATTGACCTCACGACCGCCCGGCCCGGGCATCGAGTAGCCATCGTTGGCGCCGATGAACACGACGATCGCGTTGGGATGGTCGTGGCGGACCTGGTAGGCCGACAGCTTGCCCCAGTCGACGAGCACGGTGCTCGAGATGCCGGTGCCGATGTGTGGGTCTTGGATCACGTTGACGCCATCGGGGACGAGCAGCTGCGCGAGGTCCTGGTCGAGCGGTTCTGACATCGAGTCGCCGGTGACGAGCAGCGTGTGCAGAGGCTGCCGCGCGGGGGGTGGCGCGCCGATCGTTCCGGGGTCGAACGCGTCTGGCGTAACCGGCGGGATCGATCCCGCCGCCGCCGTAGTCGTCGACGACGTTGTCGTAAATCCGACGAATCCACTGAGGTCGAGGTTCGGCGAGAGCCAGTTCGTCAGGACGTGCGCGGCGTGCTGTACGGGCAGCCGGCCGGCGAGCCAGCCGGCTGGGTCTCCGACGGCGAGAACCGCGTCGCGGCCGATGCCGGCGCGCATGCTGTTTCCGGCTTTGCGGATCGAGCCGCCCGCCGAGAGGATCAGGATCACCGATCCAATCGCCACGGCGATGATCGCGTCGCGTGCCCGGAAGCGCCGCAGGCCGGGGCGGTCGAAACGATCCATCAGGTTGTCGTCGCGGTGCTTTGGCTCGGCGGGTGTCATCAGAAGCGGAAGTAGATGAACGGAGGGACGCCCTGGCTGGGAACCGTGGCGCCGATGAACAGTATGAGGACGGCCAGCGCCGGCGCGAGCACGATCGGCCGCAGCCTACCGATCCAGTCTTGGAGCGCCTGCACCGGACGCGCGGGGAGGAGCTGCGGGCCGATCGCGACCACGATCGCCGCCAGAACCGGCACCGTCCACAGCGTGGCAGATCCGGGCGAGGCAAGGCGAGAGAGGAACGCCCACGTCACACCGAGGCTCTCAGCGCGGAACATCACCCACCCGAGCACCACAAGGTGGAAGGTGATCAGCCAGCGAAGCCACCCTGGGGCCCGGAGTCTGCCACCGAGTGCGTGCTCGGTGACAAGGCCGACGCCGTTGTAGGCGCCCCAGAGCACGAACGTCCACGCCGCACCGTGCCACAGCCCACCGAGCAGCATCGTGATCATCAGATTCCGGTAGGTCATCAAGCGCGAGCCGCGGCTTCCACCCAGCGGGATGTAGACGAAATCGCGCAGAAAGCGCGACAGTGTCATGTGCCAGCGTCGCCAGAAATCGCGGAACCCGGTCGCGCGATACGGGCTGTTGAAGTTCTGCGGGAATACGAACCCCATCAACAGCGCCAGCCCGATTGCGATGTCGGTGTATCCCGAGAAGTCGCAGTAGATCTGAGCCGTGTACGCATAGGCGGCCAGCAGCACGTCAGGAGCGTGATACGCCCGCGGAACGGCGAACACCGGATCGACGACGGTCCGGCCGAGGTAGTCGGCGAGCACGACCTTCTTCACGAGCCCCATACCGATCAGCATCAGTCCAGAGCTGACCGCGACCCGGCTGGGATCCCGCGGCGAGGCGAGCTGAGGAAGGAACTCGCGGGCGCGAACGATCGGACCGGCGACGAGATGGGGAAAGAAGCTCAGATAGACGGTGGTGTCGATCAGCCGAGCAGGCTCGATCAGGCCACGTTTGACATCGACGGTGTACGAGATCGCCTGAAAGGTGAAGAAGCTGATCCCGACCGGCAGTGCGATCGTCAGCAGCGGCAACGGCACCCCGAGCGAGAACGAATGCAGCACCTGGGCAACTCCCTGCGCGAACCACGAGTAGTACTTGAACACCCCGAGCAGGAGTAGGTTCCCGGCGACCGCCAGACGGCAGATCCACGCCTTGGCACGTTCATCGGGCGAACGGTGGATCAACCTCGCAGCGCCGTGATTCCAAAGCGTGACACCCGCGAGCAGCAGGCAGAACACCGGGCTCGCGGCCGCGTAGAAGACGTAGCTGGCCGCCACGATGAACGGCTTCCACAGCGCCGGCCTTGACATCAGCGCCCATGAGAGCGCCAGCACAATCGGGAAAAAGATCCCGAACTGGACGGTAGGAAAGAGCATCTCGTATCCCAGCAGGACCCACAGCCCGACGCTGAGAACCGGAACCGTACCGGGATCCGTGCGCGCGGGCGGGGGCGATGTTCTCCCGGCTACCGACGCCGGCCAGTGATTTCCGATGCGGTCTGCTAGGACTGGACGCGGGCTCGGACCATCTGCGCGATCACCGGCGCGAGCGCGTGCGCGATCAGCTTGTAACCGGCCGCGGTCGGATGGATGCCGTCGGTGAAAATGAGCCTGCGCCGTTCGGCCGTCGCCGCGTTGCTCCACAGGTGCGCGAGGACGGTGGTGTAACTGCAACCCTCCCGGCGCGCGGCGGTGCGGTCGAGTCCCGAGACGATCGTGACCGACGACTGCGGCACCGCAATCGGCGTCGGCTGGACGATCAGACATCTGCCCCCGTGCTCGCGAGCGATGCGCGCACGCGCCGTCACAGCGCGTAGGTACCGCGCCCAGTGCCCCCCAAGTCCCTCGCCGAAGTAACCGTAGAGAAAGACCGAGATGTCATAGCGCTGGCCGATCAGCGCCTGCTGCACAGGGGGGCCGAAATGAAAGTACGGGAGCTCGCCCGAGTGGCCGAGATCATCGACCTCGACCTGCACTTTTCCCGGCTGCAGAGGGCGCCGGGCGACGACACCGTCGAACACGAGCCGTCCGCAGCTCGGGCCGTGAATCGCCAGCTCGTGGCGGCCCGCCGGCAATGTGATCCAGGTTCCCGTGTCGGTCGCAGGACCGTGCCGGAACGTGTCGATGGTCCACATCCTGCCGGCCGCGCTGACCTTGAACGAGCAGGCGACGCTCGTCGACGTGAACAGAACCTCGATCTCCGGGTCGCTGACGGCAACGGTCGCGGTCGCAAGCGGCGAGGAGGCCCTCGCGCTGTAGCCGCTCGGACCCTCGCCGCCGGGCAAGAACATGAACCCGTTCGTAGCCCATCCGTGTCGCGGGATCGAGGTCGCCCCGAACGGGGCGACATGGCTGAAATGCCAGCGGAACGTCAAGGCAGGGATCAGGCCAACGCCTCCCGGCGCGAAGCCCAGCGACCACACGGCGCGCTCGAGCTGCGGCACCAGGCCCCGCTCGAGGTAGTTCCGAACCAGCAGGCTCTCGACGACCGAATCGCCGAACACCGCGACCGTTACACGGCCGGTGGCGGGCCGCCGCGAGGCCGACCCGCTGAGCGCCACGCCGATCCCGGCGACGAGCAGGAGCGCGACGAGCAGGGCGGCCACGACGATCGCCGTGCGCGAGCTGGACGACGCCGCCGGTCCGCCGTTACGGGCGGGCAGTGTCGGGGTCACGAAGCGGACCGGAGATGTCGGCGGGATCCGATGAGCGTCATGCGCCGCGTATAATCGTGAACGATCATGGAGAGGTATGGGTTACGGTCGACCACGAGGGGATGGGCCGCAGTGGCTGCGGTCGCGGTGGTGATACTGGCGGCGCTGGCCCTTGCAGCGATCGCGCCGGCACAGCCGATCGCTCGAGCCGCCCGCTCGTGTGGCCTCGGGGCCGACGCGTTCACGCTCGGGCCGACCTACGTCGAGACCCTCAACGTCTCGGGTACAAATTGCGCGACCGGCACAAAGGTGATCAAGGCTTACAACAGCTGCCGTCTCAAGTCCGGCGGCGCCAAGGGCCACTGCCACGCGAGGGTACTCGGGTTCAAATGCTCCGAGAAGCGATCGACGAGTTCGGTCCAGATCGTCGCCAATGTGCGCTGCACGGCCAGCCGTAAAGTCGTGACGTTCGCCTACAGCGAGAACACCTGATCTGAGCACTGGCCACTCACGAGGTAGCAGTTCTGCTACCGTGGGCGCGAGATGGCAACGATCCCTCAGAAGGAGCTCAGAAACAACGTGAGCGATGTGTTGCGCCGGGCAGAATCCGGTGAGGAGATCACGATCACTGTGGCCGGCCGGGTGGTCGCGCAGCTCGGCCCGGTTGGACGGCGCCAGTGGGTCAGCGGTGCGGCGTTGCGTGCTGTCTGGCAGACGCCGGCGCCGTATACACTCGCCTCGGACATCGACCACTTCCCTGGAGTGCTGACAGACCCGTTCGCGACGTAGTGCGGGCGGTGCTCGACACGTCGGTGCTGATCAGCGATCAGCCGCCTCCGGATGTCGAGGCTGCGATCAGTGTCGCCTCGCTCGCCGAACTGCATTTCGGTGTGCTCGTCGCTGCGGACGACGACGAGCGTGCACTCCGCACGCAGCGGCTTGGCGTGATCGAGTCTACGTTTGACGCGCTACCGATCACGACCGGGGTTGCCCGCGAGTGGGGCCGTCTAGCCGCCGCGGTCCGCAACAGGGGCGGCCGGCCCCGCCGCCGGGCGATGGACCTCGCAATTGCCGCGACCGCCAATGCGCACGGAGTTCCGCTTCTTACCCACAATTGCGGCGACTTCCAGATGATCAACGACCTGACGGACGCACGTCACCCATCAACCGCGCAAGAGACCGAGACGAACGGCCCGGCAGAGCCGTCTGACGACGCCGCATGACTTTGGCATTGCGGTCGCGCCGGCTGCTGATTGGGAGCAGGGTGTCACAGCTCCGCCGGTGGTCTTGTCTTATCGGTTGTAGTCCAGATCGCGAAGTCGATGATGAGACTGGAGCACACCCGACATGCCTGCTGAAGAACACGAGCTCGAGCGGTTGCGGCCGGCGTCGTTCGCGATCGCCTACCGGATGCTCGGCAGCGTCTCCGAAGCCGAGGACGTCGTCCAGGAGGCGCTGCTGCGCGTCCATCAGGCGATCGAGCACGGCGAGCGGATCGCCTCCCTTCGGGCCTACCTCGCCACCGTCACCACCCGACTGGCGATCAACGAGCTGCGCTCGGCGCGGGCGCGGCGTGAACGGTACGTCGGCGAGTGGCTGCCGGAGCCGATCCTCACCGACGGCGTCGACGATCCTGCCCAGCATGCCGAGATGGCCGACTCGCTGTCGGTCGCGATGCTGGTGCTGCTCGAGAGCCTGTCTCCGGAGCAGCGAGCCGCGCTGCTCCTGCACGACGTGTTCGATTACGGCTATCCGGAGATCGCGGAAATCATCGGCAAGAGCGAGAACAACGTGCGCCAGCTCGCGAGCCGGGCCAGGCGTCACGTCGAGGAGCGGCGGCCCAGGTTCCAGACCTCGCGGGAGCAGCGTGAGGAGCTCGCGCAGAGGTTTCTCGCCGCCACCGAGCAGGGGGATCTAGCCGGGCTCGAGGCGCTGCTGGCGCACGACGTGGTCCTGACCGGAGACGGCGGCGGGAGGGTCCCGGCGCTGGCGCGGTCGCTGAGCGGTCGCAACCGCGTCGCCCGCATGCTGCTCACCTGGAGGCGGGTCCTCTCGCGGCTTCCCGATTCGACGCTACGGCCGGCCGAGTTGAACGGCGGTGCGGGAGTGATGGTCCGGGACGGCCGGCAGCGGCTGATCAGCGTCTGGTCGCTCGAGATCGGTGGCGGCGCTACGCGCGAGCCAGATCAACGGCTGCAGCGTCTGCGTGGACATCCATACGCGCGAGCTCGAGCACATGGGGGAGAGCAGCGAGCGCATACACCTCGTCGCCGCGTGGCGCGAAGCGCCGTATTTCAGCGACGCCGAGCGCGCCGCACTCGCGCTGACCGAGGCCGCCACACGGCTGGCGGACAGGCCCGACCCGGTGCCCGACGAGGTCTGGGACGAAGCCGCCCGCCACTACACCGAGCCCCAGCTTGCGGCCCTGGTGGTGGCGATCGCGGCGATCAACGCGTTTAACCGCATCAACGCCGCCACGCGGCAGATCACCGGCGACTATGTGGCCCGCATCGTCGAAGCGGCCGCGGGAGCCACCGCCTGAGCAATCGTCGGCCTGTGGCTGTGAGCGGCCCATCCGCGAACTACGAGAAGGACCAGCGGGTCGATGTGTGCAGCGCTTTATTGGCTGGGGGTTGAGCGCCCGCGCCCGGCGCCGAAGGTCTTGCTACGAATCGCTGAGCGCGGCGCGCGGCGACTGCGCGCGGCCTCCGCTACGCACGAACGCGCGTAGCTCGCCGATGAGCGGCGAGCTCCCGACCGACGGATGGCATGGCAGCCAGTTCGGTAGCTGATATGCGGTCTGCAGATTCGGTTTGTCCAATGCCTGGGAGCCGGTCACGACGACTTCAAGCGCGGCGAACCGCGGTCCGGTGTGCACGTTGATCGCCGCGATGCTCTCGAACGGGAAGCTGGTTGCCCTCGCACCTTTGGCGGTGCCGGCCAGCATTCCAGCCTTCACGATCACGATCTGTCTATTGGTCACGATCATCGCCTGTTTTGAGCGGCCCGCAAGGATCGTGATGACGTGCTCGTCCGTCGCGAGCATCGTCTCCGCGGCTTGGCGCGTCTTCTTGTTCAGTCGATCCAGGGCGGACATCAGCTTGTGGCGTCCAGCGCGGTGCGCAAAGCGGCGAGGTCGGCCGCCCCGAAGACGACGCGGTCGCGGGTGGCGACATAGACGAGATTAAGGTCAACTCCGGCCCGGGCGATCTGGCGGGTGAGCTCGGCGAGGACGCCCGGGCGGTCCTCGACGTCGATTACCACGACCTCGCGCTCGCGGCTTACCGCGAGATGCGAAATCGCCAATAAATGCCTGGCGGCCTCGGCGTGCGGGACGAGGATGTGGAGTTCGGCTCGCTCGGCCGACCCGATGCACGTGGCGGCGGCGATGTTGATACCGGCATCGCTAATCGCGGCCGCCACCTCCGCGAGCGCGCCGGGGGTGTTCTCGATGTCAATGACCAGGTCGAATGCCATCTGCCTTGTGCGGCGTCAGCCTACTAGCCGGGATCCAGCTCGTGGCGGTCACAATTCGTTGCTGCGGTGCGACTTAGCGTGTATGGATGGTGATTTCGGCGGTGGGTGAGGCGCCTGATGTTCCGGGGGCGTGGGACCCAGATGCGTTCGCCGAGCTGTACCGTCGTCACGAGCGGGCTATGGCGGCGTTCCTGATGCGCCGCACCGGCAGCGCAGAGCTGGCGGCGGACCTGACCTCGGAGGTATTTGCCGCCGCTTTGCTCGCGTGGCGCAGGGGGGCAACCCCGGGCGTGAGCGAGCGTGCCTGGTTGTACGGGATCGCGCAGCACAAGCTGATCGACAGCTTCCGGCGGGGGCGGGTGGAGGACGAGGCGCGCCGACAGCTCGAGATGCGCCCGACTCTCATCAGCGATGAGTCGCTGGCCGAGATCGAGGCGCTGACCGGCGAGACGCCCGCGCTGGAGTTGGTTGGCGAGTTGCCGGTGGAGCAGCGGGCCGCGATCACGGCGCGGGTGGTGGATGAGCGTGCGTACGGCGAGATCGCGCGCGAGCTTCGCCTGTCCGAGCAGGTGGTGCGCAAGCGCGTGAGCCGCGGCCTCGCCCGTCTGCGCGCAGCGATGGGAGCGGATCAATGACGCTGCTGCCGGACGTCGAGCGTGAGCTGCTACGAGCAGCGCGGAGATCAGTGCCAGTGGGGAGCGAGCCTGACCGGGCTGCGAAGGCCAGGACTGAGCGCAGGATCGTCTGGGCCAGACCGACCGTGGCGGGCACGGTCATGCTGGTGTGCGCGCTGATGGCCGTCGGGCTTGGGGGGATCTTCCTGGTCGCGCTTCGTCACGGCAGGACGATCCAGCCGAGCGGCCAGACGCAGGGTCCATTGGGCACGTTTCCGGGTGCGCCGGCAACCCAGCGCGGAGATTGGCCAGGCGCTCTGCACCTGTGCCCGTTGGCGCCGCGCAACCGGTACCTGCCGGCCCGATCCGGATGCGTGACCGTCGTTCGTGACGATGTCGATGGCACCGGCCGTCCGGACCTCGTCCTGATCTACGGGCGCCTGAGCCACAAGCGGATTGACGGGTCCTACGTTCCGACGTCGTTCGTGCTCAAGGTCATCGGGGCCAGTGGCGTCGTGGTCCAGACCCGCATCCCGGCCCCGGAGGCCGACCCGACGATCCTCGAGGTGGGCCACGTCGGTGACGAGGCCGGAGTCGACTTATTCATCCTCGTCGCTCGCATCTCGAGCGGATCCTCGGTAGACGTCTATTCGTTCCACGCCGGCCGACTGATTGACGCCGGGCCCACGCTCGGTGTCGGCGGTGACTCGGGAGCAAAAGCCGGCTTCACCTGTCGCGTCGGACATCCTCCCACCATCGTCCAGCACTGGTTCGTGCTCGAGCGCGGCGGTGAGAACGGCTGGTGGCAGCGGACCGACATCACATACGCGTGGTACGGCGCGACACTCAGGCAGATCGCTCGACACACGTCGATGCGCCGCGGCATCCCACCGGTGAGCGCCACCGGGCTCGGCGTCGGCTGCGGAACGATCACCCCGACTGGTTCCCTGGAGTACCCAAACGCCCCATGAGCATTTCCGGGTCGAGTTCGTGTCGGTGTCCCAACGTTGGGACAGAGGCGCGACCTTCGGACTAACTCACATTCCGTTTAGCGGCGGCACACTGGCGAGCGGCATCCTCGTTCTATGCATCCCGGCTATTGCCCCCAGTGCGGCGAGCGAGTCACACCATTTGCCGCAGGCTGCGCGATTTGCGGCGCCGACCTCGATCCCAAACGGTGGCAGGGGTCGGTGCCTGTCCGTCAACGGTTCTCGATGCGCCTACCCGCGCGCTGGCGGCGCGCCCTGATCGCCCGAGAAGCCATGGCCGCGACCCGCCGCGACAAAGCTGCGCGCCGATGACGAGTATCGGCGCGTGATCCCACGGGACGCGTAGCGGGAACGGCCACAGAGGAGAACTCGCTCGGGCCCGATACGTACAGCGCCGGCAGACGGCTGCCCGGTCCCGTAGAGTGGTAGAGCAGTCTCCGCCGTCCGGTGTGCGCTCTCGCATCGTCGTGTGGCCAAGGTCTTCCCAGGGAGCGATGAGGAGCAGAGCGCATGAAAGAGACTCAGGAACCCGGACCGGGGCGTTCGACGTCCGAAGCGGCATTCAACGAGATCAGGAGAGACGTCGCCCAGCGCAACGAGCAGGCTCACAAGCAGGCTCTGAAGCTTCGCCACGAGCGCGATCGCCGGCAGCTTCTCCTCAAGCGCCAGCAGGACCTCCGCTAACGCCGCGCGATCGCTAGTCGCGAGCACGACCGGCCGGTCGGTCTGAGATTCGGACGTCTCGGCGCCTGACGCCAATCGCACGTCGTTCAGGGGGCGGCCTCGCGCTACGGGCGGAGCACCATCTGCGACTGCGTCACGCGGGCAACCAGACGGCCCTCGCTGTCGTGCACCTCGGTGTCGACCACGACGACGGACCGGCCGGCGTGCAACGGTCGCGCCACCGCTTCGACGAACCCGGACCGCACGGCTCGCAGGAAGTTGGTCTTCGACTCGATCGTCGTCGTCCCGGTTGCGCCGTCCGGGAGGTTCAAGAACGCGCAGACGGCCCCAGCGCTGTCGGCGAGAGCCATGATCGCGCCGCCGTGCATTCCGGCAGCTCCCGAGAGACGCTCGGACGCCTCGAGCCGGAGGCGGATCTCATCCGACCCGGTTGCCAGGACTTCAATCCCCAAGGTCTTCGTGAACGGGATGGCTTGATGCATGGCATCCGTCGCGGCATCGGTCGGGTTGGTCATCGGCGCCTCCTCTCGGGGACATTCGTGAGCTGACCTCCGCTGCCGAGTATGCCGCGCGATCGGGAGCGCGGATCGTCGAGTGCGATGTGTTGCTGGGACAGAGCGTTGGCCTTGACGGCGTTATTAGGATGCGGTTGTGAGGGGTGCACTCGCTGGCGCGATGGCGGTGCTACTGACCGGCTCGGACCTCGACGATGGACTACCTCCTGAAGGCGCGCTGGTACATCCTCTTTCGGGTCAGGGTGAGCGTGCTCGTCGAACGGCTGGAGGCTAGATTTCACGTGACAGGCGCCGGCGTAGCGCCCGTGTTCCGCCTAGACAGGCCTACCAGTGGATCCTGGGCATGCGCTCGTCGTGGCGCGCCAGCCCGTCGTCGGGGATCGGCTCCCAGGGCGCCGCGTAGGCGACGAACTGGCGCGCGGTCGGGCGCACGCCGGGGTCGCCGTCGATCGCTCCGAGGCGGACGCCCGCGAACTCGCCCGTCTCGGGATGGCGGATGAAGAGCGCCGAGCCGCAGACGACGCAGAAAACCCTCTCGCGACTGCCTTCTGGCGTCCAGCCGCGCAGGTGCTCGGCGCCCTGCGTGACGACGACCGAGCCCGGGGCCACGATCGCCGAGGCCGACGCGGCCGTGCCGGTACGGCGCTGGCAGCTTGTGCAGTGGCAGTAGCGGGCCGGGCCGAGCGGCGCCGCGACCTCGAAGCGCACCGCACCGCAGTCGCAGCCACCGGTGAGGCTGTCGGGTGCCATCTGGGGCAGTCTAGACGCGTGGCCCGGGGCACGGTCGACGACGCGGATGGGCATTCAAAGGCGGGGGTCGACAGGCTCGCTTTCCATCGCCAGTACCCCGAACACGCATTCGTGGACGCGGTAAAGGGGCTCGCGCCGTACGAAGCGTTCGAGCGCTTCGGCACCAAGGGCGAACTCGCGGATCGCCAGGCCCCGCTTCCGTCCCAGACTTCGGCCGCGGAGCCGTCCGAGCTGAGTTGGGTCCGCGTATTCGGGGCCGTAGATGATCCTGAGGTACTCGCGGCCGCGGCATTTGATGCCGGGCTGGACGAGGCCTTTGCGACCGCGGGCGGTGAAGGTCGACGGCTTCACGACCATTCCCTCGCCGCCCGTGCTGGTGAGCTGCTGCCACCACGTGATACCGGCCGCCTGGCTGTCTGGATCGGTGACGTCCACGGCGAGCCTGCCGGTCTTCGTTAGCCATTCCGGATCGGCTTCGACGAGCTTGTCGCAGAGGCCGAGGTGCCAGTCGTGTCCGCGGTCGATGAACACCCCCGTCTCCGCGGCGAGCACATGGAACGGAGCGAGGCGGAGATCGGCGACGCTCTGAACCGGCCAGACGTAGCGGCGGTAAGCGTCGATGTAGCTGTGGACGTGGCCGATCCGGCGGCGCCCAGACTCAAGCAGGTCGGCCACGTCGAGACCGCGACTTCGGGCTTGCTCGAGCGCGGTGATGCTCGCTGAGAGCCCAGCCGCCGCGGCTGCGCCGACCGCGGCGTACTGCCGCCGTATGAGGTCGATCGCCTTCGCCGACCACGGCATCAGCTCGCAGTCGAGCAGCACCCAGTCCGTTGCGAGCGCATCCCACAGCCCGCTTGCCTCACAGGCCGCGCGGACCCGGCTCAACGCCTCGGCGGAGTCGGAGGCGCTGGAGAGGAAGGGGCGGCCGGTTCGGCTGTAGATCACGCCGCCATCCGCGCTGTCGGTACCGAATCGGGCTTTGGCCACGCCGGGATCTCGGCAGGCGATGACGATCGCGCGGGAGCCCATGTGCTTCTCCTCGCAGATCACGTGCGGGACGCCGTCGGCGCGGTATTCAGCGAATGCCTGCTCGGGATATTCCAGAACATCGGGGCGGTTGGAGGTCGCCGTGGGCGCCATCGTCGGTGGGAGATAGACGAGCCAGCGCGGATCGATCGCGAACCGGCTCATCACCTCGATCGCGGCGGCGGCGTTGTCCTCACGTACCGTCACGCTGCGCGCGAGGGCGGTCTGGATGATCCGCTTGCCGGCGATGTCGTCGACGTCCAGTAGGAAGGGTGGGCGGTCCTCCTCGATGGCCGGGGCGGGGGCGTCCGGCGGCAGGAACGGCTTGGCCGGCTCGTAGTAGGTGCGGCTCGCTCGGACCGAGACCAGTTCCCGCTCGGGCCACCGCAGCGCCGTGAGGCGCCCGCCGAACACGCACCCGGCGTCGATGTTGATCGTGTTGTTGATCCAGTCGGGCTCCGCGACCGGGGTGTGGCCGTAGACAACGGTGGCATCGCCGCGGTACTCAGATGCCCACTGCAGCCGGATCGGGAGGCCGAACTCGTCGGTCTCTCCGGTCGTTTCGCCGAACAGCGCGAAGTCGCGCACCCTTCCTGAGGAGCGCCCTTGATAGGCCTGCTTCATCCCGGCATGCGCGACAACGAGCTTGCCATCGTCCAGCACAACGTGGCTGACCAGGCCGTCGAGGAAGTCGCGAATCTGTTCTCGGAACTCGTCGGACTCGGATTTCAGCTGGTCAAGGGTCTCGGCGAGGCCGTGGGTGATCTGGACGTCTCGACCCTTGAGCTTGCGGACCAGCTTGACGTCGTGGTTACCTGGCAGGCAGATCGCCGTACCGGCTTCCGCCATCGACATGACGAGTCTCAGGACCGCCGGCGTGTCCGGCCCGCGATCGCCGTAGTCGCCGACGAAGATCGCGCGGCGCCCGTCGGGCGGGTCCACCTCGAAGCCGTTGGCGGCCACCTCGTAGCCGAGCTCGCGCAACAGCTCGGTCAGCTCCGCGTAGCAACCGTGGATATCGCCGATCACGTCGAACGGCCCGTGCTCGGAGCGGCGATCGGTCCACAGCGGAGCACGCTCGATCTCGGCTGCCTCGACTTCCTCGGGCGACCGCAGGACCCACACTCGACGGAACCCCTCCCTTTGCAGGCCTCTCAGGGACTTGTGCAGCTGGGAGCGCTGATTGCGGACCACGTGCGGACCGAAGTCGCGATCGGGCCGGGTCCGGTTTCGCTCCTGGCAGATCGCCTCGGGTAGGTCGAGCACGATCGCGACCGGGAAAAGGTCGTGCTGCTTGGCGAGCTCGATCAGCGGGCGCCTCGCCTCACGCTGAACGTTGGTGGCGTCGACGACCGTGAAGCGTGGCTGGGCAAGCCGGCGACCGGCGATGAAGTGGAGGACCGCGAACGCATCGGTGGTTGCCGCCTGGTCGTTCTCATCGTCTGCGACGAGCCCGCGACAGAAGTCCGAGGAGATCACCTCAGTCGGAGCGAAGTGCGAGCGAGCGAACGAGCTCTTACCCGAGCCCGACGGTCCGATCAAGACCACGAGACTGGGATCGGGGAGGTCGATCCTCATCGGCTGAACACCGCCATCTGCGTCGGCGGACCAACGTCGGGATCCTCGGGTCCGACCGGCAGGAACCTGACCGAGTACCCGTACCGCTCGGCGACACCGTTCGCCCAGCTCGCGAACTCGGCGCGGGACCATTCGAACCGGTGGTCAGGGTGGCGGAACTCGCCGGCCGGCAGCGATTCCCACGTCACGTTGTATTCGGCGTTCGGCGTGGTCACGACCACCGTGCCGGGACGCGCCGATCCGAACACGTTCTGCTCGGCCGCTGCAAGCCGCGGCGGATCGAAATGTTCGATCACCTCGACCAGCGCGGCCGCATCGAAGCCGGTGAGGCGCTTGTCGCGATAGGTCAATGGACTGTGCAGGAGCGTGATGCGTTGCCGCTGGGCGTCGTGCATCTCGTCGAGCCGCATCCGCTTCGCTGCCACCTCCAGAGCGCGGACTGACACATCGACGCCGACCACCTGGTCGTAGTCGTCGCGGATCAGCCGCTGCAGCAGGGCGCCGGGACCACAGCCCAGGTCGAGCACCCGGCGTGCACCCGAAGCCCGGATGACTGACTGCACCGTTCCGAGACGCTGGTCCCGCAGCGAGACCTTCTCCTCGAGCTGCTCTTCGCGTCCCGGCTCGTCGTCCTCGGTCTCCTGAACCGCCGCCGGCTGAGCTTCGTCGAGCGTGGCCAGCGCCGGGAAGTACAGCCGGGCCTGCTTCTTCAGGTAGCGCCGGACGATCAGGTCGCGATCGGGATGAGCAGCCAGCCACCCTTCGCCGCGCCGCATCAGCTTCTCGATCTCAGCCTCGTCCACCCAGTAATGCTTGTCGTCATCGAGGACCGGCAATAGCACGTAGAGGTGGTTCAGCAGATCGGCCAGCCGGCAGTTGCCACTCAGTTTGAGCTGGATGTAGCGGCTGTCCCCCCAGGCAGGGAAGTCCTCGTCGAGGGCGATTGGCGTGGCCTCGACCTCGTATCCGAGCGGCTCGAAAAGGCGCCGGACCAGCGGCTCACCGCCACGTGCGGGCACAACAGGGACAGCCACCTCCAACGCGATCTCCGAGTCAGCGAGCTCCTGGTGTCCCTTGCAGACTCCGGCCATCGCGCTCTTGAACACCGTCACCAGAGCCACCGACAGGAACGACGACGCGACGTATGGGCGATCGTTGACGTACTCCGCCAGCGCGAAGCTGCTCACGCCAGGGCCGCGCCGGACGAGACCGACGGGATCGATCGCGAGCAGCAAAGCCGCGGTACAGCGTTCCTCGCTCGCCTCGGGATAGAAGACGTGCGCCTCCCCGAAACCGGTCGTGAACGTCTGGACGCGGTCCGGATGCTTGTGCAGCAGAAAGCCGAGATCGGTCGCTGGAGCATGCGTCGTAGAGATCGTGAGGAGCACCGGGCCAGGCTACCGAGGCGGGCGGGTGAGCTCGTAAGCGAGGTTGCCTGCTCGCGAGTCGCGGAGACGTGGGGTATCGCCGAGGCCCTTGCCCCGGCGCAGATCGCGCCGCTGTTCGGCGAACTGGCCCCCAAGCTGATCGGCCACCTCCGCGGGGCCGGCGCCGAGCCCGGCATGTTGGTGGGCTACTACGACGACCCCGAGGAGTGACAGCGGCCTGCGCCTCGCTGGTTATAGCCGCGAGCTGTACCACGAGATGGGAGTAGACGAACCGAGCGTCACCGAACTGCAGGTGCCGATCGCCAGGTGATCTCAAGCGATCGTCTATCTTATGTTCGGCGTTGAAGGACGCCTCCGGGTCCGCGGGAAGAACTGAGTTCGCCTTCGAAGCTGGGCTGTCAATCCTGACGATCTCCTGGGCCTGACGCGCGGACCTCGGCCCCGCGAAAGGAGACGTCATGCCGGCACTCCCCGCGAACCCGAATCTCGATCAGCTGCGCCGTCAGGCCAAGGAGCTGGTTCGCGCCGCCCGTGTGGGTGACAGAGCTGCGATCGAGCGGATCGGTTCGGTGTCAGGCGAGGTCACGCTCGCGGCCGCCCAGCTGGCGATCGCGCGCGAGTATGGGATGGTCAGCTGGCCGGCGCTGAACGCGGAGGTGCGGGCGCGCAGCCGCAGCTTCGAGGAGGTGGTCGAAGCGTTTCTGGCCGCAAGCGTCAGCTACCGGGTCGGTCGCGCGGCTCGGCTGCTCGCCGAGCATCCAGAGATCGCCGAGTATGGTCTCGCGACGGCCGTGGTACTCGGCGACGTATTACGGGTCGGGCGCGAGCTCGACGCCGACCCCGGGCTGACGAGCAGGCGCGATCCGCGGACCGGGTGGACGGCGCTGCACGCGGTCTGCGCATCGCGCTGGCATCTCGATCCGGCTCGCGCCGAAGGTCTGTGTGCCGTTGCGAGGCTGCTCCTTGATGCCGGGGCGGACCCGAATTGCGTGTGCGGTAACGGCCGTTGGACGCCGCTGGGGTGCGCGGTGACGAGCGCGAACTCCGAGCGGAGGAACGAGCCGATCGTGAGACTGCTGCTCGATCACGGCGCGAGGGTGCAGGACGGGGATCTATACGCGGCGGGATTTGCGGGGAGTTGGTGCGTGCGAATGCTGCTCGAGCACGTCCCGAATGTCAGAGAGGTGGCCGAGATGGCGCTCGGTGCGCCGATCAGCACCGGGGACACGCAGACGATCGGGCTGCTGCTCGATGCCGGCGCCGACCCGGCCCGCTATCGCGACGGCGACGGTCGCACAGCCGCCGTGCTCCCGGATGCGCTTGTCGAGAAGGCTCCGGCCGAGCTGATCGAGTTACTGCTTGCTCACGGCGCCGACGCCATCACGCCCGGCCCGGACGGCCGCTCGCCCTACCGGCTCGCGTCGTCGCTTGACCGCGAGGACGTCGTCGGCCTGCTTGTCCGATATGGCGCTCACGACGACCGGACCGCAGTTGACCGACTTCTCGGCGCCTGCCGTCAGGCCGACCGTGAGACAGCGATGCGATTGGTGGCCGAGGATCCCGGGCTGCCCGGACGGCTCACCGCCGCAGAGGCCGCCACGATCGTGGCCGCCGCCGAGGTGGGCGACGGCGCCGCGGTCGCATTGATGCTTGACGTCGGGATCCCGATCGACTCGCGCAACGAGGGGCATGGCGCAACGGCACTTCATGTCGCGGCGCACTCCGGCAGCGTCCGGACGGTGACGCTGCTGTTGGCGCGCGGCGCCGACATCGAGGCTCACGACCGCGTGTTCGATGCCAACCCGCTGGCGTGGGCAGCCGTCGGCAGCGGCGAGCAGCCTGCCAGCGCGCCGGATCCCGAATGGGAAGACGTCGTGCGTGTCCTGCTAGACGCCGGGTCCTCGACCGACGGGATGGTCCTAGAGGCCGGGGAGGTCAGCCAGCCGAGCCCTGGCGTCGCAAGCATCCTGCGAGCACGAGGTGTCTCCAGCCGGTGAACCGTGTACGGCGTTCCTTCGCCTCCCGAGTCACACCGCCTTAACTTGCGGCACTCGTCGTCTGGTTAGGGTCCGGCCCGGCCGGTTCACACGATCTCGGGAGGCACGATGAAGTTAAGGGCGAAGGCCGCCTCGCTAGCGGTTGCAACTGCTGTGGTCGCTGTGCCGATAGGTCTGTCGGCAGGGTCTGCGGCGGCCGATCACCCGTATCACCAGCCGATCCAGCACGTGTTGCTGATCTCTGTCGATGGTATGCATCAGTCCGATCTCGACTGGTACGTCGCCAACCACCCCACCTCCGAACTCGCCCGCCTTGCCACCGGCGGCGCCGAGTACACCGATGCGCAAACCCCGGACCCCTCGGACTCCGATCCGGGCGGCACCGCGCTGATGACCGGCGGCGACCCGAGCGCCACAGGCATCTACTATGACGACGAGTACAGCCACGGCGTCTTCCCGCCGGGGACGACGAACTGCTCCGGGCCGGTCCCGGGCGGCAACGTGATCTACGACTCGCCCGACGACAATCTCCCCTCCGTGCCCGACCTGCTGAACAACGGGAGCGGCAACACCTTCCCGTCGTTCGACGAGGGCGGCTCGATCTACCCGGGCGGCGATGACACCAACCCGGCCCTGATCATGAACCTGAGCCCGCACCCGCAGTCGGGTCTGAACCCGGCGACGTACCCGGTCGACCCGAAGACCTGCCTGCCGATCATGCCGTGGGACTACCTGAAGGTGAACACCATCTTCCAGGTCATCCACAACGCCGGTCTGCGCACCGCCTGGTCTGACAAGCATGCGATCTACACGTCGTTCAACGGCCCGGGGTCGGGTGGCAACAGCATCGACGACTTCTTCGGCCCGGAGATCGACTCGCAGGCCGTCGAGCCCAACGGCGTGCCCTACCCGGAGGACGGCGCGTGGACGGTCAGCGACGCCGCGACCAAGCAGTACGACTTGTACAAGGTTCAGGCAGTGATCAACTGGATCAACGGCTACGAGCACAGCGGCACCGGGCCGAAGGTCGGCACTCCCGCGATCTACGGGATGAACTTCCAGGCCGTCTCGGTCGCCGAGAAGCTGAAGCACTCCCCGACGACGCTGATCGGCCCGAACGCACAGGGGAAGTACACCGAGGACGCCCCGGTCCCGGGCGGCTACATGACCGTGAACGGCCAGCAGGTGCCGGGCCCGCTGCTGCAGAGTGCGCTCGACTGGGTCAACGGCGAGCTGCAGCAGATGGCCAACACGATCCAGGCCGACGGTGAGACCGACTCGACGGCGATCATCCTAACCGCCAAGCACGGCCAGTCCCCGCTGAACGACAATCAGCTGCAGCGGATCGACGACGGTCCGATCATCGCCGGCGTCAACACCGCATGGGCCGCACTACACCCGAGCAACCCGACCCTGGTCGTCCAGGAGGCCGACGACGACGGTCTGCTGTGGTGGCTGTCCGACCGCTCGCAGGACGCGGCTGACTTCGTCAGGCATTACCTGTGGACGCACACCGCCCCAGCGGTGAACTACGCGGGCGAGACGATCACCGTCCAGCACTCCGGTCTGAAGCGGATCTTCGCCGGCGCGCGGGCGGCGCAGTTCTTCGGCGTCCCGGTCTCCGAGCCTGACCACCCGGACGTGTTCGGGATCGCGCAGGTCGGCACGATCTACACGACCGGCTCGAAGATCGCCGAGCACGGGGGCGACAACCCCGGTGACCGCGACGTCCCACTCGTCGTGTATTCGCCGGGCAACGTCCAGCCCGGACAGTTCGATCAGTGGGTCGAAACGACTCAGGTCGCGCCCACGATCCTCAAGCTGCTCGGCCTTGACCCCAACCAGCTCCAGGCCGTCCAGCAGGAGGGAACCCAGGTCCTCCCGGGCATCGGTCACCGGGACCACTGAAACAAGCGTTCGGGGGCGGCGAGCCCAAAGGCCGCCGCCCCCGCATCCTTCCAGGATGCCGGACAGCAGCCACGCCCACGCCCCTACCAGTCAGGACGTCGCTCCTCCGCCGCTGGACCGGTCGTGATCGATGACCGCTGCTTCCCCGGCCCGCGAGCACGTGGACAGCGGCGCCACGTATATACGAACGGTTTCGGGCCTCCGGTATGACCGGGTTGTACGTCGTCACGAGCACAACCCAGCTCGCCGCGCTCCCCGGCAGCGTGCCCGTCCCCGCTGACCTCGGCGTGCTCCCAACTGACTCGGTCATCGACGTGACCCAAATCGCCACGATCGACCGCCAGACCCTCGAGGAACGCATCGGCTCGCTCCCAGATTGGCTGCTTGCCCAGCTCGACACGGGACTCCAACGAGCGGTCGGGTTGGGGGCACTTGAACCCCTTGCGACGATCGTCGACGGAAGCGCTCAGGTGTCCTCGAGACCGGGGAAGCTCCACTTGGACACGATCGGCTGGTGCGGTCATTCTTCGTGTATCAATAGATCCACCAGCCGAGAGGGACAAGCGTGAAAGGGACCCTGTGCGTGAGATCATCGACGGCGTTCTGAAGTTCCAGAGCGAGGCATACCCGCAGCGCCTCGAGCTGTTCAGCCGGCTCGCGACCGCCCAGAATCCGAAGGCGCTGTTTGTCAGCTGCTCGGACAGCCGGGTGGTGCCGGAATTGTTGACGCAGAGCGAGCCGGGTGATCTGTTCGTGATCCGCAACGCGGGGAACATCGTTCCTTCATACGGCGCGGAGCCGGCCGGCGTGTCCGCCACCGTCGAATACGGCGTCGCCGTTCTTGGCGTCACCGACATCGTGATCCTCGGCCATTCGGATTGCGGTGCGATGACGGCGATCTCGAGCGCCAAGCCCCTCGACGAACTGCCGGCGGTGGCCGGCTGGCTGCGTCATGCCGACGCGGCGAAGGTGGTCAACGCGGCAGGCAGCCACGGCACAGCGGCAGAGAGGCTCGAGGATCTGGTTCGGGAGAATGTGATCGCTCAGCTGACCAACCTGGTCACCCACCCGTCGATCGCCCTCGCGCTCGCGCAGCGCCGCTTGGACCTGCATGGCTGGGTATATGACATCAAGACCGGTTCGATCGACGCGCTCGACGGCGCGACCCGCCGCTTCGTCTCGCTCGCCGACCACCCCGATGTTCGCGCCACCGCGACCCTACCCCCAACGCTCCAGCCAACCCCAACCAACACGAGGGAAGACTCATGACTCAGTCGCAATTCGCTCAGGCGCCGCGTGAGGCGCTGGCCGCAACGATCGTCGACATCAAAGCCCGAAAGGATCTGTCGTGGCAGGACCTGGCCGACGGTACCGGGCTCAGCGTTGTGTTCGTCACCGCCGCGCTGCTCGGCCAGCATCCGTTGCCGGCAGACGCCGCGCACACGGTCGGCGACAAGCTCGGTCTGGACGCCGACGCGGTGCGACTGCTGCAGACAATCCCGCTGCGCGGCTCGATTCCCGGTGGCGTGCCGACGGACCCGACCATCTATCGCTTCTACGAGATGCTGCAGGTCTACGGCTCGACCCTCAAGGCGCTGGTGCACGAGGAGTTCGGCGACGGAATCATCAGCGCGATCAACTTCAAGCTCGACATCAAGAAGGTCGCCGACCCCGACGGCGGCGAGCGGGCTGTAATCACCCTCGACGGCAAGTACCTACCGACCAAGCCGTTCTGATGCTGCCGGGCAGCGCCGATGTCCTTCGGCTAGCGCGGACGCGGATCCGGCAACCGACCAGCCGGGGGGCTGACGAGCGGCAGGAAGATCTGGTCGACGATCTCCTCGAGGGTCTGGCTCGATGGGGGTCGGTGGGTGAGGATCAGGTCGTGGCGGATGAGGTCGAGCGGGAGTCGCGCGACGCGCTCGGGTACATGCTCGCGCGCCTCACCGCGGGCGGCGGCGTGGGCGAGCGCCTGGTTCATCACCTGGCCGCCGCCGCGAGCGAGCTGGTCGATGATCGTGTCGGAGGTATTGTCGGCTGTTAGGTCGCTGAGGAGCCCGACGACGGTCGCTGGGCCGATATCGGCGATCCGGCGCGCGGCTCGGCGCATGATCGTCAGTACGTCCTCGCGCAGGCTGCCCGTATCGGGGATGCGGCCGGTGCCGGTCGGCTGCTGGTGGCGCAGCGCCGCGATCACGAGCTCGTGTCGGCTGGACCAGCGGCGGTAGA
>Ga0302325_10006517_pt1 | contig 26206 bp, 27 predicted proteins | sample Palsa_T0_2_FD_201948 | JGI IMG/M metagenome (GOLD analysis project Ga0302325, IMG submission 201948) | Peat permafrost microbial communities from Stordalen Mire near Abisko, Sweden - Palsa_T0_2 | ecosystem: Environmental > Terrestrial > Soil > Palsa > Peat permafrost | place: Sweden: Abisko... | reverse complement strand
TCCGCAATAATAGCAATTAGACATAATCAATTCGTAAAATTGTGTAAGATTTAATTCTCCATCATGATAATCGGTATATAATGCTTTGACGGCAGATTGCTTATATGAATATAAAGATGATAAAGAAACTAATTCATTGATAGAAGATTGATATCGATATTCTGATGGTGACAAGCGGTCTAAATTATTGATTAGATTATTTATGTAGATATAAAAATCTTGCAGACTACGATCTAATTTAGCCACATTACACATTAAGCAAGCTGGCACAACATTATCTATTGTATGCCCTAATAAAGAATCAATTCGATCTAATGTGTTGCGAATAAATGGTTCTGGATTTTTTCGTTTTTTAATCTTAATAAGACTTGGTTCATTGTTACAATAAAAACAATTTAATTGAGATAATCGATAAAAATCTTCAAATGATAAATCTGTATATCTATTATTGTTACGCCAAGCCTGACGTGCTGATGCTTCATGACTATCGTATTTTGGTTGGGCTTGTGGAAGAAGTGGTAAATGCGGTGCTTCTAGTTTTAGACAACCGCAAGACTTTGTTTTATTAGTTGTTAATGAATAGCCTCTAATTACACATAATGTTCCGCAACTACACTGACAATTCCAATAAGCCGCAGTGTCATTTTTACGAGTACCAGGATTAATGGCACGAGATAACACGGTCAATCGACCAAAAATTTGATTTAATAAATTATTTACAGGCTTCATGATTATTTTTTATTTTCTGGTAATAAACATATATATCTCTGTAAGTATAAGGTGTAAGTTGCGTGTTGTCAACATAAAACGCACGCGGATATAAAGGAATATAACATGTCTCTTAAATTATTACAACCAGGTATCATGCCCCTTGGTCAGTTCGACGGTCTCGATATCGATGTTCTCACTCTCAAAGGCGGAGAAGTCGTTTCTTTCGCTCAAGTAACTACCTCTGGTCAACCAGGTGTAACAACCGGTGGTCTTGATCAAGGCGCTTATGACGTATTCGATGGTTATGTCAATCAAGGAAGTGTTTTCAAACGTCCAGCAGTTTCTAGACTTTGGGGATCGCTTTCTACTCTTGGTAATTCAGTTGTGGGATCACAACGCCCTTTGATGCTTTCTGATGATGGTATCACTGGATACGGAACCCTTTTCGGATCTGTAGTTGGTGGAACTGTTGGTCAGCAAGTTAACGGCCCAACAACCTTCACTGGTGCAGTTCTAGGACCACACACTTCAACCGGCTCTGGCAAGACAACTTGCTGGGATAAGCCAGGTCTTTACGCAGTTTCGCTTGATGCTACTGATACTAATGCTGTTACTGGATTACAACCATCAAATGTTAACTTGACTGTTGGAACCCCATTAAGCTTTACTGGTTCAACTGGTGTTGGCACTGGAGGTCTTTTGACTCCAAACGTTACTGGTAACACAAACCTTGTTGTAGCATTTAATGCTGGTTATAATTTAGGCAGTCCAACAGTTGGTCATTTGGTTGAGTTCAATACTAACCAATCTTTGGTTACGACCCCTAACTATTTAGTGGCAGCACTAAATAGTCCAAGCGGTTCAGTTTCCTCAGTTGGACCAAGAAGTTTCCAATTCGCGACAATTTATTTTTCTCCGCCCGCCTATTAATTAACTGAATAAGTTTTTTATGTAACGTAGTTAAAAGCCAATCAGAAATGATTGGCTTTTTTCATTTTATCCAAGATTGAAATTCGGGTAAGGCGAGTTTGTTTTTGTGGCATTATAGCGCGCGTCATTAATCAACATGCTTCCAACTTTTTCTATTTTTAATGCCACTAACAGTGGTAACGGCTATTCCAAATTTAATGCTTAACTCTTTGTTAGACATTCCTTGTTTTGATAATTGGCGTAGTTCAACTACTTTTTCTTCAGTCATTATTGCTTGGTTATTTAATGACCCAATTTTTTTCTTACTCATTTTCTTTTTGACATCAGGGTCGCCGCTTCGAGATGGATTGTTAGTTTTATTGCGTTTAACTAACTCAGAACAATGAAGGCAATCTGGGGGATGGACTCTATCAGTATTATAAGTATGTCCAATCATATTTTGACTTAGTTGTTGCTTGAACTCTTCGGTATGTTTGATTGGAATCCATCCAGTGGCAATAAGGTCTTTTCTATTTTTGGAAAGTAGTTGTTTAGTTTCTGCAGTATGATGATATCCACTAATACCATCGCCACCATCAGTGATGTTGTAAAGTTGTGCGCCCAGACTTCTCAAATATGCGATCCACCAAATTTCAGCTTCTTCTAATTCTGATTCAAGAGAAAATCTTTCTATTATATCAAAAGTAAAGTTTTCAACTTTATGTTTTAGTATAGCATATTGAATAGGGTAATTTTTTGTTTTTGGTGGTTGATGATCTCTCCATCTTTGGATAGGATCGATTGTTTTGCCAATATAACATTTACCATTAACATGGTTCATTATTAAATAAATGACTGGATTTATAGCTCGCATAATTAATATAATAATCATTATTATTTATTAGTCAAGCCCAATGTAAAAATAATTATTTTAATCTGGTAATAATCTATCATATTATTAAATATCATTCCTGATATTTTAAGCTGGCGTAAGCCGGCAAATAATTCTTATAAATACGGAGATATCAATGAATATGTTTAGTAACCAAGGACAAGTTAACGCAGGTTCTCTCAAAGAGGCATTAGCGCAACTCGTTAAATATGCAAGTATTTTAGAAGAGAATGTTCCATCCAATCAAGGCCTTGCAGGCCAACCAAGCTTATCAGATGATAAGCGTGATGAATTAATAACGCGCGCTATAATGACCCAAGATGGCAAAATTGCTCTTGCTCAAGCAATGGCAAATCCTATTCGCAGGAATTTAGACTATCACGGGATAGCAAGAAGAGCCCTCGTAGTTGATCCTCTTCCACAAGGTGCAATGCCAACTTACGATCGTGATATCGATGTTGCCGCAGTTGTAATCTCTTCAAACGGTACTGGGCCAGAGTCCAGAGTATTCGGTGACAGAGTAGTTGTTCCCGAGTTCGAAGTTTACGCAAATCCAACCGTGAGAATCGCCGAAGTTAAAAGACGCAGATTCAACGTAATCGACAGAGCTGTTCAGAAGGCTCGTCAAGAAATCATGGCTCAAGAAGATGCAAACATCTTTGCGGCCCTCGATGCAGCTGCTTCAGTTGAAAATACTCTAACTGACATTGCAGATGCAGGTCTTCTAAAGAGAGACTTAGTTGAAATCAAACAACAAATTGATCGTTGGGACTTAGTAACAACCAAGTACTTTATGAACATCAATGAGTTTACTGATATTCTAAAGTGGGGTTCAGGCGGTGGACAAGGCGTAGGCGGCGGAGATTTCGATCCCGTTACTATGCGTGAAGTTCTACAAACCGGATTGTATGCTCATATCTGGGGAACTGATATTATGGTAAGTAAGATAGTGCCACCTGGAACGATCTACGGTGTAGCCGACCCTGAGTTTGTTGGAGTAATGCCAATACGTCAAGACATCGAGGTATTGCCAGCGGACGAGCCAAAACAATTAAAATTAGGATGGGTAATTTCTGAAATTATCGGCATTGCAATTGTTAATCCAAGAGGAACAGCAGCAGGTCGTAAATCAGTAATCATCGGGGCTTAATTTCTAAAATAGAAGTTTAATCGTTGAATAAGAAAGGCCACTTTATTGTGGCCTTTCTTTTTTTATATTTTATGAACCGTAGCAGGTTAGGAGTGCTGTGTTATATTGTTTGTGAGGGACAAAACATGGACATCGAAAAAATTAAACAGATGGTCGAGGACGGATTTGCAATTAAAAGAATCGCCGGCATATTGCAAGCGCCAACAAAAGAAATCAAACAAATAATTTTACAAAATGAATGGAAAATTGTTAAAGAAAATTTTTCTAATGATAAAATTATTTATATTTGTGATTTATATGACCAAGGCGTTTCGGCAAAATCTCTAGGAATAAAATATTCCATAGATAAACGCAGAATACAAAAATGGGCAAATGAAAATAATATTTTAAGAAATAGGGCATCGTCACACAGATTCACAGAATTCAATCAAAACATTTTTGATATAATTGATTCTCCAGAAAAGGCATATTGGTTAGGATTTTTGTATGCTGATGCTTATAATAGTAATACAAATAATACGGTATCATTATCTTTACAAATTAGTGATTTAACTCATTTGCAAAAATTAGCAATTTTTATTGAATTACCTATAACCAAAATAACATATACAAAAACTAAAGAAGATTATGAGTATTATACATTAAAAATGTATAGCAAACATTTATGTGAAACTCTTAATAAAAATGGGTGTCCACAAGCTAAAAGTTTTATAATAAAATATCCAGAATGGCTTCTACCCGAGTTAACCGTTTCTTTCATTAGAGGGATGTTTGATGGAGATGGCTCTTTATGTAGAAGAGAAAATGGTGAGTGGAAATGGTCTTTGGCTACAACAAAAGAATGTGGCGAATCAATTCAACAAATAGTTTTAGATCAACTTAAACTTATAATTAATTTAAGGTATATTTCCAAAACAAATAATAACACTTATGAATTAGAGAGCAATGGTAATATAAAGGTGCTTAAATTAGCGGAATGGTTATATAAAAATGCCGACAAATCTATCAGATTAGATAGAAAATATCAGAAATATCTTGATTTAATAGAGCAACAAAATAACAGAACTTTTAGTCGCAAAGAATATAAGGTTTCAGAAATAGAAAAACAAAACATTATGAATGAAATAAAGAATGGAGCTAATATAATGGATATAGCTAAACAACATCAAATACACCAGAGAACAATCACTAAAATAAAACACGATGATAGTTATCTATTCGACAAGATAGTTTCTATAAATAATCAGCCAATAACAATTAAATATGTTAAGACATTGGATTTTGATGAGAGAATGGCTCTGGTAGAACCGCTGTTTAAACTTTTTAGAAATCAGGGTTGGTTGTATCCAGATGATCCTACGAGAGTATTTAAGAGCTGGAAAAAATTGGTTGAATTCCAGCCTGACTTAACTAGCAGTGAGTTATTCAATAACAGTTCATTAGCTACTGATATTTGTAAGTTTTATTGCCATAAGTTCTATGATGCTACAGAAGAAGGTAAGCCAACTATGAAGGAAGTTTTTAATAATGATGATAAATTACGCTTTCTTATTAAAAATAGACTTGGCTTCGATTGGTGGGATAAAGAAGATAATGATGAAACATTTAATATCTCTTTTAGAATGTTAATTCAGGGAATGAGATCGTCTAGATTAGTTCCAAGTATCTCGATGTTCAAGCCTAATATAGCAAAATATTTATATATGAAATATAGTAATGAAGGTGATTCCGTATATGATTATAGTGCCGGTTGGGGCGGAAGAATGTTAGCTGCCGCGAGTTGCAATCGCAAATATATCGGAACAGATCCATTAACAATAGATGAATTAAGAATTATGAAACAAGAATTATCGTTAAAAGATATTCAGCTAATTACTTCTGGTTCTGAACATGTAAAATTGGCAGAAAATAGCATTGATTTTAGTTTTAGCAGTCCTCCGTATTATTCACAAGAGTATTACTGTTCTGATAAGACGCAAGCATATAATAACGGGGAGGATTATTTCTATAACGTATATTGGAAACAGACATTGAACAATATAAAATATATGTTAAAGCCTGAAAAGATATTCGGGCTTAATATTTTGGCTAAATATACAAAGATGACAGATATGGCAAAAGAACAGTTTGGCGAACCTATTGAGATCGTACATCTTCGTACGATCAGAAATCATCTAACTAAAAAATCCGGAATTGAAAAATTTGAGCCAATTTATATATTTAGGAACATAAAATGAAAGATAATGCGTTTGATTTATACCCTAAATTAAAAGAAGAATTTGATCGTGATAGAAATCCAAAAATAGATTTTATAACAGCGGGATCAAATATCAAGTATTGGTTAAATTGTTCTAAATGTGGGGAGCAATATTTTAATTCTGTCAAAAATTGGGTAAGGGTCTTTAATACAAAAGATAGGAAGTTTGATAATTGTAAGCATATGAAATTTTTACCAAGACAATCTAAGCTAAAAACTAATGTATTTGAACATAGCCCACGATTAGAAAAAGAATGGGATTTTACATTAAATGTTGTTGATCCGTTTAAAACAAATTATGGATCGGAAGAGCGTGTATATTGGAATTGCAGTAAATGTTTTTCACAATTTAAAGCAAAAATTAATAAAAGAACAAGTGACGGATCTGATTGTCCATTTTGTGATGGCAAAAAAACTAATAATACTAATAGTCTTGGTACATTATATCCAGATGTCGCTAAAAGATTACGTGATTCACAAGTGGCAAATGAAATTACACCGTTTAGTTCTAAAAAAGTAGAAGTTAAGTGCAATGATTGCTTAGAATATTTTACCGCAAGTATATGTAGTATAGTTAACGCACATATAGATGGTAGTTGTGGCTGTCCATATTGTTCGGGAAAACAAGTAAATAGTAAAAATAATTTAACCATAACACATCCTGAATTATGTAAAGAATGGGATTATGATAAAAATGCCACTCGCCCAGAACAATATACCGCTGGGTGTGGATCAAGAAATAAAGTATGGTGGAAATGTAATAAAAATCATAGTTGGGAAGCCTCCATTAATTCCAGAACGGGAAGTCCAAGTAAGATTGGAGGAAATAGATGTCCTAATTGTTGTCATAAGATATCTATACCAGAATTGCAATGGCTTAATAGTTTGAATATCAAATTGGAAAAACAAAAGAAACTATTATTTGGAGACAAGTGGATTAGGGTAGATGGATTTGATCCAATTACCAATACTGTTTATGAATTTTATGGAGATTATTATCATGGTAATCCAACAATTTATGATATGAAGGATGAAAATTATACTTGTCATAAAAGTTTTGGCGAGTTGTATCAAAAAACAATGGATAAAGAGATTTTAATTAAAACTAAATATAATTTAATAGCTATTTGGGAGAATGATTTTAATTCTATTAAAAAGTTAGTTTAATCAATGGTTATATTTTAGTATCTTTTCATGAATATAAAGCAAATACTAGCGCTGGCAACACAATTCGAAAGCAAGGCACAAGACACCGCCTATGACTCTGGGTTGCGAAATCAATTGGTTAATACTCCGCCTTCTGGCGCACAGTTTAGCTTTAGGCAAGTCGCAGGTGTCGTTCTAACCGATCTAACTGCTTTGGATCGCAATGAAGCAGACCCACAAGTAACTGCTGCGAGTCATGCCTTATTGGATATTCTAAATAGTTTAACTGTGCCTAATACAACGGCTATGTTAAATGCAGCTACTCAGGCGGCAAACATCATTCGTACAAAAATACCCAATGAAACCAAAAAGGTGCAAGTAGCTAATTACTTAGTAACTATAGTTAATATGTTAATTAATAAACCCAAAGTTAATTCAGATTCACAAACTTCTGCTACCGAAAATCCTGTCAGTTTTTTGCAGCGCCTATATAAGACACTTAAAAATAATCAACCTGTAAATGAAGATGATCAAAATAAATGGGAGGCGAGCAAAAGCTTTTATATTCGCAGATTAAACGGACTTAATTCTTTGCCAGAACGCACCCCACAACAAGAGCAAGAGAGATCGCTTATTCAATTTGTAAATTACAAAGTGTAATATGGATACCAAGCAACTTCGTAAAAATTATATGCAATCTGTGCCAAAGCTAAATAAAGCTTTGAAGCATGTGCAGGACCAATTGTCTGATTTGCCGCCTTCAGAGTTTGAATTAGAAACTAATGTTAAGCCGTATGCTAGTGTTAAGCGTAAAATGGAACTTGATCATGTTAAAAATCCATTAGAATTATCTGATTTAGTTAGAGGTAGATTATTCTTTTCAGATCAGTTTCAACATAAAGATGCTATGAACATTATACAAAAATTGTTTGGACATCAAATTAAAAGCGTAGATAAAAATACAGTTAGATCTAAAGAACATAGATTAGAGTATCATGGCATTATACATGTCGATTTAGATATTGATGGCGTTAGATTTGAGTTGCAAATTATCCCAAATGAATTCAAGCCATATAAAGAATTTTTGCATAATATCTACGAAAAGTTTCGCAATCCAAAATCATTGGCTAAACTTTCAGACAAACAACAAGACTTCTTGCGTGATACCCATAATAAACTATATAAAAAACTTAATTTACAAGCTAATACTAATAGAATTAGCTCCTGATGCATAAAATGTCATAGTAGCAGAGTTCTACTAAAAAAGATAGAGGAAAATGCATCTATTAGAGGTTTTTGATCTATATAATTTAATTTCTAAAGGCACAGAGAATGTTCCTTATAGGAAGCGGTCCAGGCTTTTAAGAAAAATCGCTCTATCATCTATATCAGCTGACAAAGGTTTTAATAAATTAGCTTTTGATACTCGTCGTATTGATCAAGAGACAGATTACATCCCTAGAAGAGGATTGCAAAATTATCATAGAAGTGAAAAATTTGTTTCTGATGCCATTGCCCTTAAAATTACATCTTTTACTAGGCTCGCCAAGATATTAGATCAGCTTAAAAAAGAATATGGCCGTGAGCCCGAATGGCAGGATAGCTATACAAGAATTCTAGGATCTGCAGTTAATAAAGGATTGAGAATTGCACAGGGCGATGGTGATTTTAGTGATAATCAGCCATCAGTTGGTAATTTGGATTATTTGGAACAACTTGTTTTTGTTAGATATAGACTAACGCCAGATAATATGATAAGTTTGGCCGATGAAGATTTGCGCAAAACTATATTAAGTAAAGATGAACTATTAGTAAGTCAAGGCATTTTTAATGTTAGATCAGAAGAAGAAATTAAGCCATCTGATGTTTCCAAATATAGTTATAATGAAATGATGGAAAAAATGCTTTCTACAATGGCTCAAATAATGAGCAACTATAAGCCTGTCCAACAAGATGATAGATTAACTAGTAAATTATTTGATATTAAGGCCACTAAGGAAAATCCAAATGTTGAGCGCACGGTTACCATAAATATCAAAGATCAAATTACAGACAAATTAGTTGATAAAACTGGGGACAAAATAGAAGACGATTTAGTCGTAACGTCAGGAGGCTAAATTATGAGCATTGTAATTAGTAAAGGTGTACCACATACCTTGGAAAATATACGACCTGTTTGTGCTTTTTGTAATCGAAGTAAATATGATAAAATGCCAAATGAATTTATAATAAAGGTTGGGTGAAATTGTGGATGTGTTTGCGCCAGGCACCAATGTTAATGGATGTTTTATAGTTTTGAACACTGCTCCGCAGATCAAGACTATAAATATATTTAACTATCCTATTAACTATCTTTGTACTAGAGATCTATTGCAGATAAGAGGAATTTCAGAATCCAGTATTCGAGCCTCTCTTTTAAAAGGAGAATTACGCCATAAGATTAGAAGTAATGATATCGTTGTACTTTGTAGTGATATTGATTTGTTGCAATTTAACGCGGCCCAACTTGCCTTTTTGCAAGGCGCAGGAATAGTAAATGGATTAACTGTTAATGGTACCGGTGGCATTACACCAGAAACTCATGAAACTTTAAGACAGTTAATCCATTTCATAGATTCTCAAGGGCCCGGGGATGGCTTTGCCTCAGGGGCATATAGAGTAACACTGCCGACCGCAAGCCCATTTCCAACCTCTATTACGTGGTATCTTCAAGAAGATATGTCTCAGAAATTAGTAGAAAAGTTAATAACATATAACTCTAATCAATTTCCTGTATTTATACAACACAATATGTATGACGTGGACGGAGTAACCATAATACATACAGTTATAGATGTTATAACATATGTTGGGGCTTTTGAAAGTTCAAGATTAAGGAGTATATTTTGAGCGCCGATAGTCCTGCGGTCATATTATTTAATGAATCGGGCGATGCTATAGGTGTATCTCAAGATATTAATGATGTTTACCGTCTTCAAGTTGAATCTATAACGAAGCCTATTGCAGAAGCCGAAGCATCTCCATTATTTATAGGCGGGGTTGGTACTCTTCCCGGTGTAATCAAAAATTCTACCGGTAGTCTTTATCGCGTTTGGATAACAAATAGAAATGGCACTTTAAGATATTTGCAACTTTTTAATAATACTACCGGTCCGTCTGGCACTCCGTTAGCATCATATTTAATCGCAGCAAATACGGGCGCCATCATAATAGATTTTGCTCCATGGGGAAATAATTTTTCCGTTGGCATTTCGTTAGGAGTAAGTTCGTCAAACACTACATATATAGCAGCGACAGGTTCTGAAACAGATTGGTCTTGTTTTTACCTATGATTTTTAAGGATATAATAAATGCCTTCCACATTTAATTCAACTACAACACCTCTTGCAGCCAATGACACTTTTCAGGGTCAAGGCGAAGATATAAGTGGAAGCTCATCAATACTTGTATCTATTTTGTCAGATCAAGTAAGTGCCATTAACGGATTATTATTTTCATGGTCTCAAGATAATATAACTTTCAGTTACAATGAGGCGTTTACGATTTCACCAAACGTAGCAGCCTCATATTCTTTGGCGCCTAGGGCTCGATATTTTAAAGTCACATATACAAACGGAATAATAGATCAATCTTATTTTCAACTTAGTACATTATATTCATCATCTAGCAAATATACACAAACGCATTCTTTAACATCTGATGTTCCTACTTTTGCATCTGTCGAAACCGTTCGTTCTGTTTTAGCTGCTCAAAAACAAGGTGGAGCCGCTCAGACTAATAATTTTACCAATCTTCAGGCAACTACAGGAGGGTTTCTTAAGGCTTCTATTGACACGGTAGTTTCTCCGGCTATTATCGTTCCAGAGATCGTCCAAAGTAATAATACCGGCCCGTCTATAGGAACTTCATTTTCTCATTCATTTACACTACCAACTACAATTAATAATTCTATTATCGCGTTAGTTCTTCAAAGCGACGGATCGTCTGGATCTACATATACATTTTCTGATAGTCAAGCCAATATATATATTCAATCAGCTTCTTTTATTACGCCAGGCGTTGGACAAATTGATTTATGGACTACCAATAGCATAGGCGGACCGTGTACTGTTACGGCCACTAATTTTAGTCAAAGTGTAACCGGCTCTATTCAATTATACGAAATATCAGGGCTTCTTGTTGGCGCTCCAATTCTTGACAAAGTAATTATTGGCAATGGCACTGGGAATGCACTTTCTGTCGGGCCTATTATAACTAATCATGATAGTGAATTTTGTATAAGTGCTTTCGTCGCATCTACCAGTCCAGTTATACATAGTGGAGCAGGTTGGTCATCTGATTTTTCTGCGGCTGGTGTATGTGTGGAAAGCGAAATACAAACATCAGCAGGATCTATAACTGGAACTGCAACAACAACTTCCAGTGTTAATTATTTAGGTTTATTAGCAACATTTTTGCCAGCACTAATAAGCCGTCCAATAGTTCAAGATGCAACCGGAAAACTTATTGTTAAGTCTCAGTTAGAAGATGATAATGGATTACCAATTACATTGGGTCAAAAAACTTCTTCTGACTCAGTTCCTGTCGTATTTGCTTCCGATCAAACAATAAATGTTGAAATTGGAACTATTGATATTGGAACCGTAAACCAAGGTCTCCCAAATAATATTTTCAATGCATGGCCTATGGAGATTACGGACGGATATCATGGGCCAGCTTATGTTACCCCTCCATCTACTGCTGCTGTAGCTTCTGATCCAGCATTAGTCGTTGCCATATCCCCTAATAATCCAATTACCACTAGTACGGTTCGTCCGTCAACGAGCATTATTACAAGCGTGGCTGTGTCTACATCTAACGTTGTGTTATTGGCTAATAATTCATTGAGATTGGGCGCTACATTATTTAATGACTCCAGCTCTTTGGTGTACGTTAAATTGGGATCTGTGGCTACAACATCAAGCTATACTATAAAGTTGTTTCCACAATCATATTTTGAAATACCATTTGGCTATACAAACGTTGTAAGTGGATTTTGGACTACGGCTGTTAGTGGTAATATGTTTGTCGATGAGCTTTCACAATAATTATATAAATAAACTATTACTAACGGCACATATTTAGTATAGGGCTATAATAAGTGCCCCAAAGCAAGTGAAAGTTAACTTCTTTAATGTGAGAAAACCATGAGTGGACAATCCCCATCAACCGTACTATATAATAGCAGTGGAACAGAATTAGATGTCGCCAGTGGTTCATCCATACCAACAGGCACTAATACTTTACTAATATCAGGACAAAATCCAAGCGGTAACGCACTGTATGTTCCATCAGCCTCTCAAGGTGCTTTAGGCATGGTACAGATGAGCAACGATTTCGTTGTTCAATCTAATGCCACGGTTACAACTACCGGTTCTACCTTAGTAACAGCAAATTGGTTCGGCACACAAGAAGTTGCCATTATAGTTAACGTAGGAACTGTAACCGGATCAGGTTCTATCGCATATACCATTCAAGAAGTTGATCCTGGTAATGGAACTACTGTCTTTGGTAACTCGGCAGGTACGAGCACCATTACAAATGGTAATGCTCCGGCTGTTTTTACCGCCGTTTTAACCAATTGTACCAGTCCAATGATGAAGGTATCTTGGACGGTTACAGGAACATTCAGCGCGTCTATTTATACTACTGTTGTTACGAAGACCACTCCACTTAATCAAAACGTAGTTGGTGTTGGTACGGCTGGTACTCCTTCAGGCGGAATTTTAACAATTCAAGGTAATGCGAGCGGCACTCCAGTTCCAATTACAGGATCTATTACAGCAACCAACCCATCTGTTTCTACAGTGGCCGCAACACCTCCAACGTCCGCCACATATATGGGTGCATCTGTAACAACATCTGCACCAACATATACTACCGGTCAGATGGATCCACTATCTTTGACGACAGCAGGACTTCTTCGTATTGACGGTGTATATCCAATCAATGCAACTACCCCTACATCCGATGTTGTATTTATCGGTGGTGCAGTAACAACTGCGGCACCAGGTTATACTACTGGACAATTAAGCGCCTTATCTTTAGATACTTCTGGAAACTTACGTTCTTTGGTATCACAAAGTCTTGCCGGCACACTTGCACAATCTTGGTATACGAGAATTTCAGATGGTACCAATGGTCCCGCTGCCGTTAAAGCTGCATCTACCGCGGCTGTTGCAACCGATCCAGCATTAGTAGTTGCTATTAGTCCAAACAATACGGTAGCAACAAGCAACTTATCTGTAAGCGCAACTGCTGCAAGTCCACCTGCTGATGCAACTTATGCTGGTGCTTCGGTTACTACTTCTGCGCCTACATATACTACCGGTCAGATGGATCCACTATCTTTGACGACAGCTGGGTTATTGCGTATTGACGGTGTATATCCAATCAATGCAACTACACCAACCTCCGATGCTACTTTCGTTGCAGGCGCTGTAACAACATCCGCCCCAACTTATACTACTGGACAATTAAGTGCCTTATCTTTAGATACAACAGGCAATTTACGTGTTAGTGCCGTTGCCAATAAAGCCTCTACTGCAAACGTTACTTCAGTGGCCGTTACTGCAAGCGCTGCGACATCTCTATTAGCCTCTAATCCTGCTAGACTTTTTGCTGCATTATATAATAATACTAATAAAAATATTTATGTATTATTAGGATCTGGTACTGCCAGTATAAGTAATTTCTCTATCGTGCTATTAACTGCATCATATTGGGAATTACCAGTAACGTTTACCGGAGCTATTAGCGAATTTTCTCCATCATCAGCTACCGGATCTGTACTTTGTACAGAACTTACCGCATAACCTAACATCTTGATTTAACCTGATATATTAAGATAGCAAAAGGAACTGAAAACTGATGTCTGGTGAATCGCCTAATGTTATAATTTATGATGTAAGCGGACAAGAGATGTCTGTTTCTAATGGGCTGGCTATTCCTACCGCCACTTCTGCATTATTATTTGCCGGCTCAGACGGTACTAATGCACATTATATTTTAATGGATGGCTCTGGTAGAACAATTGTTGCTGGAGCAGGCACGGCAGGCACGCCTACAGGGGGCGTACTGACAATACAAGGCATTTCTGGCGGCACCGTTGTTCCCGTTTCTGGAACGGTTACAGCCAATCAAGGTACAGCAAATTCACTCGCCAATGCTTGGACAACTGAACTTACCGACGGCACTCACGGACCTGTTGCTGTTAAAGCGGCTTCTACTGCTGCTGTTGCAACAGATCCTTCATTAGTTGTTTCCATATCTCCAAATAACACTGTTACTGTTGTTGGTGATGCCGCTTCAGGGTCGGCTTTAGCGGGTAATCCAGTGTTAGTTGCAGGTTCTGACGGTACAGATGCTAGAAATCTTTCTACCAATACATCTGGTAACTTATTAGTGGCCCAGGCTGCTGTCACAGGGGTAGCTCTTGCCGATGCATGGACAACTAAAATCACTGATGCCACAAATGGGCCCGTAGCAGTAAAGCCTGCAAGTACGGCAGCAGTTGCAACCGATCCTGCTCTAGTTGTTGCCATATCGCCCAATAATGCTTTATCATTATCTGCCGCAGATATTACAAATACAGGTGCACTTGGAGCATTAAATGCGACTGTATCGGTTACACATCCTGGACTTGGATCGGTTGGTTTTCAGCTTGCTGCCGGCACGTTGATTGGGACAATCATTCCAGAGGTTTCTTTTGATGGTGGAACCACATGGAATGCCACTTTTTTTGATATCCCAAATACAGGAAATATTGTTACCAGTTTCGTTTTTGGTTCTTCTAACACGGCTACTGCCGCCACTATTGCAGGTGTTGGCGGGGCAGGGCAAACTCGTGTAAGAGTTTCTGCATATACCTCTGGAACTGCTAATATTACTGTTAGAGCTTCAGACATTTCAGATCCATCTCTGCTAAATAGCGGTGCCGCTGGAGCAGCGTTGCCACCAATAGTTGGACAAGTAGGCGGATCAGTAACCACGTCTTCTCCAACATATACGACTGGTACTCTTAATGCATTATCTCTAACGACCGCTGGTGCAATAAGAATAGATGGATCTGCCGTTACCCAGCCTGTTTCTTTGTCAGGGACTGTTACGGTAGTAGGTGATGCAGCATCAGGATCTGCTGTAGCAGGGAATCCAGTTTTAATTGCAGGATCCGACGGAACAGACGCTAGGACCATATCAACAGATGCCTCTGGACATGCCATTGTTTTAGGTGCTCAAACAGCAGAAACAACTGCGGCCTGGACGTCTGCAACTTCGGTTAATGCTACCGCGGCATTGACAGTAACCGGTTATGGAACAATTGCCGTTACTCTTAATCAGGGAACGACCATTACAGGAGGTGTTCTTACTTTCGAAGTGTCAGATACGGTTGCTGGAACTAACTGGTATCCTATTGGCGTTATCTCAAGTTATTCTTCAATCCCAACCTCTACATATACATTAGTAGCTAGCACTAACATTGCTTTCCAGATGAATATTAGTGCTTTCATTCAATTTAGAGTTAGACTATCTACTGTGATTTCTGGCACTGGTACTGTTAATGTTGGTATAGCTGCTAACTATACTTCTGCGCCAATAGAAAATCAACAATTTACTTTGATAACAGACGGCACTCACGGACCTGTTGCTGTTAAAGCTGCCTCAACCGCGGCAGTCGCTACAGATCCAGCATTGGTAGTTGCCGTATCTCCAAATAATATAGTATCATCTTTATCAGGAGATGTTACAACAACAGGAACATTAGGGGCTCTTAATGCTGCTGTACAAGTGGTGACGGCAGGGTTAAATACAGCTGGATTTCAATTAGCAGCAGGAACATTAATTGGAACTATTTTACCTGAAGTTTCTTTTGATGGTGGCACTACTTGGAATTCTACTTATTTTGATACACCGACTTCTGGAAAAGTATCTACAATTGTATTTGCATCAGCTAACACTGCAACTGCGGCAACTATTGTTGGTGTTGGAGGATCTGGTTTATCGCGAGTTAGAGTTTCGGCTTATACCTCTGGTACTGCCAACGTTACTGTTCGCGCTACTACTAGAACCGATCCTTCCGTTCTATTTGCTACTCAAGCCGGACTTGTTTTACCGCCAGCCGTTGCTGTAATAGCCGGATCTGACGGAACTGATGCTAGAGCCATTACAACTGATACATCAGGAAGACTAATGGTGATTGGAGCGGCAGCTGCCGGTGCGGCTGTTGCTGGCAATCCAGTTTTAATTGCAGGTTCTGACGGTACAGATGCTAGGACTTTGCTTACAAATGCTTCTGGTAATTTGCTAATAGGGCAAGCCTCTGCAGATGTTACTAGTACTGGCGCGCTAGGTGCTCTAAATGCCACCGTATCTGTTACTCATCCAGGATTAACTGCCGTAGGCATGCAACTTATAGCTGGTACGTTGATTGGAACTATTATTCCTGAAGTTTCTTTTGACGGTGGTACAACTTGGAATTCAACGTTTTTTCATAATCCAGGAACTGGTGTCATTGTTAGCAGTATAGTTTTTGGATCTGCTAATACGGCAAACGCCGAATCCATTGTAGGAGTAGGCGGGGCAGGCATGACTCGTATCAGGGTGTCTGCATATACCTCTGGAACTGCTAATATTACTGTTAGAGCCTCCGATATTACTACTAACGTTTCTTTGCTTAGTCAGGCAGCTACTGGTTCTGCTGTACCGCCAGTCACACAACAAATTGGTGGCTCTGATGGTACTGACATTAGAACGTTGTCAACAGATACTTCTGGCAAATTAAAAACAGATATTTTTGGAAACGCTGGCGCAATTATGGATGCCGTCATCACCGCGGCCACAGCACCAGCAAATGGAATTGCACATTTAAATGTTTATCAAACGACGGTGCCAGCATTAACGGCTGGACAATCTGTTGCCAGTCAGTCTGATACTACTGGCGCATTATGGGTTAATAAGGATAGCAGGCGCGCCACGTTTCGTGCAACTGCAGTTGGTATTACTCCAGTAGCTGCATCATCTTTTCCAATTATGACACTCATTGGTTCTTCTACTAAAACTGTAAGAGTTACTCACATTAATATACAAGTAACATCAACAACCGGTCTTGCAGCACCTTCTCTGGTAACTGTACAGCGTTTATCATCATTAACAGGCGGTACGGCCGTTGGCCATACTGCAGTTCTAATGGATACTGGGAATGCCGCTGCGTCAGCGGTAATGGACACATATACTACTGTGCCTACAGCATCAACTGTTGTAGCTAACATAGCGTCAGGGTGGATTCAATATATGACGGCTGCCCTTACTTACAATTCGGTTGGCAACCTTGATTTTTATTTTGGCGATGATGGAGGCCAACAATTTATACTTCGTGGTACATCACAATGGCTCAGTTTGTTAGTCGCAACAATAGGCGCATCAGCACCACTTATGTGTATTACTGTGGAGTGGATTGAGGATAATTCATGATAAATGGCAATGTGCAATTTTTGCCATATTATTAAGTTGAACGGAAAATATGGATAATGAAACTACAAGGTCGGTATATGAAATAACTTTCGGAGCTATAACTGTAATAGGTATGGTTGCGAACTGGATTAGATCTAGCAAAATAAATCAAAATACTAGATTAAGTAATACACAAAAAGAAACGGTTGATATTATAGAACAACTGTCAAAAGATTTACTAGAACATAAATTGCAAGACGCTACGGATATATCTACGCTGAAAGCCAATGTTATAAATCTTAATAAGGAGTCCGACAAAATGGATAAAAAACTTGATACTATTTTAGAAATTACCAGGACAAGGAACAATAATGACAATGAAAGATGAAGATTGCCTATTGGAAACGGTAAAAATTGAAACCAAAGATGAGCGGAAAAAACTTCTTGAGTCGTATAAACGTCTTAATTTTAAGTTGGATGAACTTATATTCAAGTTATTGGAAAACAAACCGGTCACATAATGCGTGCGATTGTCCAATCAGGTGGATCTAGCAAAGGTGCTTGGGCAAGCGGAGTAATCAATTATTTACTTGGCAATTTGCAAAACGATTATTCCATATTATGTGGAACTAGTGTCGGAGCAATAAATAGTTCCTTCCTCGCGCAATTCCCGATAGGTCAAGAAAAATTAGCAGCATCTGAGCTAACTGATATGTGGCTCAAATTAGACTCTTCAAAAATATATAAACCATGGCCAGTTTGGGGAAGAATGGCGGCAGCTTGGCGCAAGTCTTTTTATGATAGTTCTCCGTTACACTATTTAATCAAAGAAAATATTAGTCTGGAAAAAATTAGAGCTTCTGGTAAAAAAGTAGCAGTTGGGGCGCTCAATTTACACACTGGTAAATATACAATTTTTAATCAAGATAGTGATAATTTTATTGATGCTATATTAGCAAGTTCTGCTTTTCCAGCCGCATTTTGCCCAGTGAAAATAGACAACGATCTATATATAGATGGAGGAATGAAAATTCTATCGCCCATCAAAGTTGCCATAGAAATGGGAGCGACAGAGATAGATGTTATTACAACTTCGCCAGATGTTAGAGATAAAAAGTTCATGAAAGATCCTAATATCATCGATATTGTTAGGCGTGCATTTGATGTTGCTACAGATAAAATTTTATCCAATGACATTGAGATTGCTCAAATGCATAACAAATTAGCCGAAGCTGGATTAGATGATAGAAAGCTAATTAAGCTTCGTATTATAAAACCACATTACAATTTAATAGATAATGTTTTAGATTTTGACCCAATAAAAATTAGAGAGATGATTAATAAAGGGTATAAAGATGCTCAACTTAAATATATAATATGAATACTTTCGCATAGAAACAGGAGTATGTATGAGTTTCCCATATGATCGTTCTAGCGACCCAAAAGCCACTATAAATTATGGCCGTAACTTTAATTATTACAATAAATTTGTTGTTACGGCAACCACATTCAACGTGGATTGCGATGTTGTTATTACTTTTCCTACACAGGGCATAATTATTCTTAATACTGGAACTACTGCTGCTAATACTATTCAATACTCTACTAATGGTAATAGTATTGATGGTGAAATTAATCCAGCACTTATTCAAGGATTTGTTTTTGATGATCGTGTTATGTGTAAAATTTGGTTTCAACTTGCATCGGGAAGTGTCGCAACCACGATTTCAGTTCGGGCGTGGGCAACACGCTGAAGTATCTATTGATTTTGAAGAGTAGATTATGGATTTGATTATTATCTTGTGCAATAAAAATGATGATATGAAAAATAAAATTTTACGAACTTTATCAGGCGTTAATCAAGCATATAGTGATGATACGTGAATTAAAGAGTAAAGTATGAGTCAAATAATTCCAATTCCATTTGTCGGCGGTGGCAGCGGACCTCCTAATGGTCCGGCCTCTGGAGATTTGAGCGGAACTTATCCTAGTCCTACTGTTGTGTCAATTGCTAACGTTACTACTGGTATATTGCCAGCCGTTAATCAAGGTTACCAAGGTTTAGTCGGTGATGTAACTGGTATTACGGCATCTAATAACGTAATTTCTATTACGGGAAATACCGGAGTTGTTAGCGTTGGAACCGCTTCTACGGGTAATGTTATTACATGGGTTGCGGCAACCACTTCACCTGGGCTCTCTCAATTAGCTACACCTTCGGCAACTCAAGGCCAAAATATAACAATCGCTCCACAGCAATCCACTCAGGCTACCAATCAGGGTTCTGGCAATTTAATAATTAATTTACAAGCCCCTATTGGTACCGGTATAGAAGCAGGCTTGGTAATCAATCGCGGTGGAACTTTTGTAGCTAGAATAGGACCTCTTGTTGGATCTGGTTCTTCCAACACCGCTATTTGGTTACAACCTGGCATTACGCCATCTGCTACTAATTATACTTTGGATGCCAATTCCACCACCACCGTTGTGAATGTTCCAACAAGCGGAACCATTGATTTGTCTGTTAACAATACGACTTTGGTCTCTATGAATGCGTCCAAGTTCATTACAAGTATTGGTCGCAGAGTTAATGTTACGCCAACCACTATAAGCTATCAAGTATTAGTAACAGATGAAATAATTGCAGTGGGCGCTATTACAGGTGCCATTACCGTTACATTGCCTGCTACTCCGACTATAGGAGACATTTACGAGGTAAAGGATACTACGGGCGTAGCAGCGACACACAATATATCTATTGCTGGTAATGGAAATAATATTGATGGAACAACGCCATATGTAATGGCACAAAATTATGAAGCCATAATGATTTGTTTTACTGCAGCGGGATGGGCAGTCGTTTAATTGATATATAGATTGAAGTAGGAGAAAGACAATATGAAAGAACTATTATTTGATTCAACAAATCCTAATGACATTTCCAATAAAGTAACTGATGAAGTGACTACTCGTAAAAAGTTTTTAACCGTAGCTCGTTGGGCTGGAAGAGAACAGGATATGTTGTTGCTCTTTGTAAAATTTGATAAGCTTTTACGTACTACTGATAATCCTGATAAAATTAAGGATATCAGTAAATTAGGCGGTATCTCCGTATATAAATTATTAGGAGAATGTTTCGCTTCATTGAAAAATAGCAATGCAATGGTAATTCAAGGATTAGACTCTCACAAAGGTGAGCTGTATATTGATGGTGAATTAGTTTACAAAGATAAATAAAGGAAATAAATATGAGTGAAGATAAGACTGTGTATTATGCGGAAGTAATTTGGTTTAGTCCCGCCCGTGGAATAGGATTTTTGCGGTGGGAAAAAGATGGAATTAAGCAAAAAGATATGTTCGTGCATTTTTCTGATGTTTGTTGCGATGGTTTTAAGACGCTTTTCAAATTACAAAAGGTCAGTTTCCAAATTGGTACAAATAATCATGGCGACCCAAAAGCAATTAATGTAACGGTGCTTAAAAATTAACCTACATTCCGCAGAAATCCCCTGCCTTTAGGCAGGTGGATGAATGCGATACCGAAAGTTGATCGCATCTATTAATAGTTCGATATATAATACGGAAAATCAAAGAGCAGAACAAGAATGATCACTTTTCAATATCGCTTATATCCAACTAAAGAGCAGCAAGTTAAATTATGGCAACACGCTAATAAGCTTAACAGTCTATATAATTATTTTCTAAATCAACGAATTGAAAACTATAAAAATGGTATCAAGATAGGTAGAAAAGAACAACAAGCCGAACTTATTTCTTTGAAAGCTAGTGATACCGTTTTAGATGAGATGCACAGCCAAGTTTTGCAGCAAGTTCCACTTCGATTAGATCGTAGTTATCAGTCATTCTTTAGAAGAGTAAAAGCCAAAGAAACTTCTGGTTTTCCAAAGTTTCGCAGTTGCCAAAACTTTTTCGGTATCTGTTATCCTCAATCTGGTTTCAAGATTGAAAATGGTATCTTTCAGACCAAAGTATATGGACAAATGTCGTTTGTCCAACATCGAGATTTGAAAGGTCAAATCAAACAAGTTAGAGTTTCAAATAAGAATAATAAGTTCTATCTCAATATCACAACCGATCATATAGAAGCAACTAAAGTATCTGGTAGTATTGGAATTGATATTGGTTTGAAACATTTAGTTGTTGCTACTGATGGTTTGAAGATTAAAAATAGAACTGATAGCAAATACTTTGATAAGCAGATTGCTAAAGTTCAAAGCAGAAAAGATCAAGTAGTTAAAGGTAGTAGAAAGTATAAGTTTCTCAAGAAAGTAGCAAATAGATTGTATGATGCAAAAGTCAGAAAGATCAATGACTATCAGCATAAGGTGTCAAAAACACTTGGTTCAACATATGATACAATCTATGCAGAAGACCTATCTGTCAAATCAATGTCAGAAGGCAAATGGACGAACCTAAACAGAAGCATTCGCAATGCTAAATTAGCACAGTTTCTTTCGTTTCTTGGCTACAAGACTAATCATTTAGTTTTAGTCAATCCAAGAAATACATCCAAGACCTGCAATTCGTGCGGCAAGATACATATTGATTTGAAGCTTTCAGATCGAACAATAACTTGTAGTTGTGGAAAAATATACGATAGAGATGAAAATGCGGCACAAAACGTTTTTTGCCTGGGACAGGCTATGATGGCTCAACCGTCATATGTTGGATCAATGACGATCCAAGAAGCTCTCGCCTTTAGGCGATGAGTAGTTCACTTATAACTTCCTTGAATTAACAGGTTGATGTATATCATTTTCAATTAATTCTGTCGCTTCTTTTGCATATTCTTCATCTGTTTTATTTTGATTTTCTTTTTCTTCAGTAATTTTGAGTTCATCATATTCTACTGCATTGATAACAAAAATAGATTTTTCTTTAGAAGGCATAACGGCATCTTTTAGAAATGGCAATCTCTCTTTTTCCACAGCAGGTGGAGGTAAGTGTCTAACAAGTATTTTGTCTCGCTTATGAAATATAGATCCTGAGTTTTTTGATTTAATTAATTGGTCTAAAGTTAAGCTATAATGTTTCTTATCTAATAAATTAACCGTACTAAATGATCTTATATTTATGGCAAGATCTGCCAAAGTCACGTTCATTGGGGACGCATTGGTTACCCAAAATTCGGGATATTTAGTATAAGTTTTCATATTATAATGCAGCGATATTCAGGTATATATTTATGCCAACACCAACTTATGTTCAAGATAAATTTTTGGGCGCCGGTAGCACCGGAAGTACCACTGAAACTATAACATTTACGTCTAATGTTACTGCCGGAAATCTTATTGTCGCTTATTGGCATTCAGGCGGTAGTGCTCCAGTGGTAAGTTGTTCTGATACCTTAAGTAATAGTTATAATTTAGCTGGTTCGTTTACATTGGCTTCTCAACCTGTGTCGGTTTACTACGCATATAATATTGTTGGTGGGGCCTGTACAGTTACTTTTAGTTTTGGGTCAAACACCGATTCATTTGGAGGCGGATTTGTTGTTGAGTATAGCGGAATAATGTCATCAGCCAGTCCGTTAGATGGTATTGCAGCTTTCGGATCACTGTCTGGGCCTAATCCAATCAATAGCGGATCATTAACAACAACTGCAAGCGGTGATTTATTAGTTGGACTTTTCTTTGATAATAACCAGGGCGTTGGAAACAGCTCAGATGGTTTTACTTTACGTGATACTGGTTCATTCTCTCAAGATGCACTTAAGGACTTGATTACAACTTCTCCTGGCAGTTATAGTGCTATTTCATCAACAGGAGCTGGAAGTCAAGAATGGGCGGTTGGTGTAGCTTTTAAACCGCTTATAGTTACAAATTATCAAATATTGCAATATTTATCAATTCCATATATTCGAACCATTGAATAATATAATATAACTATATGAACGATTGTTTCACGTATACACCAGGATCCCTCGTTACGCTTTACTTTGTAATAGCAGATGGCTATCATCAACGAACAGATGACGGCTATATTCCAGTTGTAACAAGAATTATTGTACCTGGCTTTACTTTGGCTGCTGGATATCCACAAAATATGACGAGGCTGGATGTAGGTCTATATTATTTCCAGTTTCAATTACCAACTGGAGCAGGGTCTGTTGGTACTTACTTTGTTGATATAGCGTACCTTGATCCAATCAATGGATTGATAGCAAATGATAATAGGCAGATAGTGTGCATTGCCGCATTTGGTAATTTTGGGCTTACTCCAGGCGGTCCGGGCGGGTTAGGCGGTTATGGTCCGCCAATTCCTTCAGGTAATTTTCCGCCGTTTCCAATTCATGAACATCCTGAATATGATCCGTGTGTTCCTGGTTGCCCTCCTAGACCAATACCAGGTCCGTTCCCACAAGATAAGGTTCCGCCGGGTACACCTCCCTTTCCACACGGACCGTATCCGCCATTTCAATTTAGTAGACCATTTCGTGGGGGCAGATAACTTATGGCATTCTTGATAAAAGAACGAGGTGAAGTACTTGACGTTACAGATCAGGTTAATCTAACTATACAATTTAAAGATGCCAGTGGTAACCCGGTTGATACGGACTTTTTTCCAACAATTTCTATAGTTCAACCAAGCGGCTTGGTTGCCATTTCTCCGACCTCGGTCGGTGTGACACATATTGGGTTCGGTAAGTATTCTTTTATCTTTACAGTTCCATATGATGGGCCATACGGTATTTTTAACGATATATGGACTGCTTATATTAATGGATACTTGGTACAAACTAGTTTTAGTTTTGTAGTATTGCACACTCAGGTACCAGCTATTAACTCAGATTCACAGATCCATATTGGGGACGACCCCGGCTTCCATTATTCACAATGTGCTATTAAGAATATAAATAAGCTTATGAAGTCATTGAAGGCAAGACTCAATAGTGCAGGCAAAGCAAAATCTACTGATGCTTACGGGAACACAGTATACCAAGACTGCGACATTTTTTCGGTAGACACATTAACTACTTTTATTGCGACTGCTCTTTGGGACTTTAACCAAGTGCCGTATTTTACTTTCTTTACTTTTGAAGAAGAAGGGTTTGTGGATCGGTTTGGTGAGGTGTTGGTTGAGGGAGCTACGCTGTATAGTTTGGCTAGTATTAGTTTATTGGAAAGAGGTAGAGAATATAGTTTAACCGATAATGGAATTAACTTTAACCCTCCCACTGTTTCTGAATTGCTGCAAACACAATACTCAACTTTGTTAAGTAATTACTGGGAGAAGTTAAAGTATATTAAGAATTCACTTAGACCGCACCCGTTAGGCCTCGGCGTGTTTGGAATGACATCAGGTTTAAATCCAGCTATACGTAATCAAAGGCATTTACGTGCTCGCAGAATATATTAAGTGAATTCTTAATATACTTTACCTCGCACGGTAAATTATTTAACAATACTGATTAACCGTTCTCACTCTATCCGTTATTACAGTAGGGTGGTATAAATCAAACTCAACAAGTCTTCTTACAATTACTGATGGACTAACCCCAAGTTTTCTACCAATTTCAGTATAAGTTTTGACTGCCGATCCAATTACAATAGGAGTTTCTTTTATCATTGCTTCTAGCACTTTTTTACTGATCTTTATTTTTCTAGGAATCATTCGCAATATCTGTAGTTGGGTTTCGTGCTTTCTATCAAGCCATATAGTAGCATCTTTTAATAAGAAGTTAATTATCTTACTATTATCTTTAATATTAGAACAACCAATTATTCCTAATTTTTCATCTCTTATATGATATCTAAAATGTCCCAAATATAATTCGCAAATTTTTGCCAATTTTGCAGTAGCGGCTATAGACCCGGCAATATTCATATTAGAAGAGTTCTTCTCGCCTGCACAATGTCCATCTCCATCGATCAATCCTCTTAAAAAGTGATTAAATAGCGGATGAATTATTAACCAATCAGGAATGTTATAAGTAAGGCTTTTATTTGGAACAATATTAAATCGCTTCAAATCTTTAACAATTTTTACCGAATTAAATCTTATACGACACGATGTGTATGATTCTCTTTTGAATTCAGGACGATCATCAGTTTTTTCATAAGTTGTTATTGGGGCAGTGCTTTGAATTGCCGCCTTCCATTTTTCAAGATGTCCAATATCTTTAACTGCCAATTCGATCATAAGTCTATTTTTACTTACATTCCCATCAGCTGCAATAAATCCTGCCCAATAGAAACATTTTTCATCATCTCTGGAAAAGAAATCGTGATCGCATGTATATTTTTGACGTGTAATATATGGTAAATTATTTTCAATCATAAAACTTTTTAATTCTTCATATGCTACATTTAGTTCCTTGGCCGCCTCATAAAGAGTTTCATATTTTGCGTATGTATTTGCAATATGTTCCTTCGTATAATCGGTGATAAAATCTCGTTTTCTTTTTGTATGACGCATTTGTTCAATCATATTATAGAAATTTTGTTTTGCCGATATAGGTTTCCAATTATCAAAGGACACATATTTACTAAAATTATCATCGCCAATCGAATTGAACGGCAATTGTTTATAAGTAAAATTATGTCCTACCTGCCATTTCCAAGTTGAATTATCGTTGTCATCCCAAAACTTGGGGTAATAAGTTCCATAATTTTTTTCAGTCATCCATGGA
>Ga0302325_10006516_pt1 | contig 26208 bp, 19 predicted proteins | sample Palsa_T0_2_FD_201948 | JGI IMG/M metagenome (GOLD analysis project Ga0302325, IMG submission 201948) | Peat permafrost microbial communities from Stordalen Mire near Abisko, Sweden - Palsa_T0_2 | ecosystem: Environmental > Terrestrial > Soil > Palsa > Peat permafrost | place: Sweden: Abisko... | reverse complement strand
GTTCTGACCACTTTTTCATCTTCATATCGGTTCTGACCACTTTGCTGACCGTTTTGTCCTGATTCTGGTGGTCAAAAGTGATAGAAAGATGGCTGCGGATCGCCTTGGCGTTGGTCGGCGGTCGCCGACCCGCCGCGTGGCCGAGTCCCGACGCCATCTTTGGCAACATCGACACCACCTAACCGGCTTGCGCTTAGCTGACGAGGGCGGGAGGCCGGTAGGTGGTGCTGACCGAACCCGCTGGGGACGGCGTCGCGGACGGGGCGGTCGGCGGCGGCGCGGCAGCGGGTGCCGACGGCGCGGACGTGGCCGAGGTCGGGTACGTGGCATCCGGCCCGGTCGTGGCTGGGGGAGATGTGGGATACGTAGTATCCGGTGCGGTCGCCGTCGCCGTCGCCGTCGCCGTCGCCGTCGCCGTCGCCGTGGGCGTGGGCGTGGGCGTCGGGTGCGGCGTCGACGCGCGCTCGACCTGCTGGTAGAGGCTGCGGGTGGCGGGCCCGAAGTAAGCGCTGTAGGAGGCCCACTCGTAGTCGCCGCCGAGCTCGTAGCCGCCGATCACGCCGAACACGGTGCCGGTTCCGTTCTTGGCGTCGTAGCCGATGATCCACGGCCCGCCGCTGGTGCCGGTCCAGAACCCGTGGCAGTAGAACTCCATCTGCCCGGTGCGGAACCTGAAGCTCTTGGTGGCGCACCTGATCGGCTCGGCGTCACTGTCGTTGTGCCCGATGACCTCGATCTTCTCGCTGTACCAGCGGGTGAACCCGAGGGTGAGGCCGCCGGTCCTGGCCTGGATCGGCTGGCCGCCGGCCGGGGCGAGGGTGAGGAAGGCGAAGTCGAGGTCGGGGTCATGCGAGACCTTCCAGCCGCTCGCGACCGTGATCGTCCGGACCGGCCACACCCCGTACGGCTGCTTGCCGTCGTGGTACCCCGGCACGTACTCGATGTTGGTCGCGAACCCCTTCGCGTACACGCAGTGCGCCGCCGTGAGCGCCAGGTCGTCCGCGGTCGAGTCCACCACCGACGCGGTGCAGAAGTGGCCCCTGCCGCCGGTGGTGAAGAACAGCACCCCGGTCGTCGGCGACCCGGAGAACGGGCTCGCCGTCGGGGTCCCCTTGGGCGCGGTGAGCTCCGAACCGGCCCGGCTCGGCCCAGGCCGCGCGGGCTGCCCCGCCTGCCCCGGCCGCGCCGCCTGCCCCGGCCGCGCCGGCGTCCGGGTCACCGCGGGCACCGTAGGCAGCGTGGTGCGGATCGGGCCGCGGGGGAGCGTCGTCGCCGTCGCGCCCCGCATCCGCTGCCGGGTCCAGTGCGCCAGCGTCTGACGCTGCGCGGTCTCGCTGACCTGGTCGGTGACCGCCGCCGCGGGGCCGGTCACGCTCGCGTCGAGCACGCCCGCGCCCGCCAGTTGGGCGGTTCCCCCAGTTCCGGCAACGCCGATCGTCACCGCGGCCGCGACCGCGGCAATGGCGGCGAACACCCCGAGCGCCGCCGTGCCTGCCTGATACCCGCCCCGTCGGGACATCCAGACTCCCCTGTTCGTCTCTGTGGCTTTGTGTGCGCTTATGCTCATACAGTCACGCGAGTCGCCACCGCTCCCGGACCGCGGGCCAGGGTTAACGGGCCTGTGCCGAGGCGGTCAATATGTTCGATTTGCCGGCGCAACTTCGGCCCTGAGAACGGCCGCGCTGACCGTGGGAGGGGCGCCCGGAGGGGTACGGGCAGGCGATCCTATAGCCAATTTACGCACGGTGGAGGCGGAGCACGGGACTGTTCGCTATGAATGGCTTTGATTTCTCACTAAGATCCAAGAACGGATACGGGGGCGTGCGACCGACCCAGGATCGAAACTAGGTGGGTTAAGGCGCGCTAGGTAGAACTGCCGATCTTCGTGCCGATTCATTCCAGGCCGTTGATCTGCGTGTAAAACTGGCTGCGAGCCGCACCAGACGACCCCTCCCGGAGGCCCTTGATGACCAAGGCCCTGCGCCTTCCGGAGGGCCTGGACACGACCAAGCCCTCCCCGGCGCGGATCTACGATTACATGCTGCGTGGTAACAGCCATTTCGACGTTGATGAGGAAGCGGCGAAGCGCATCCTCAACGCCGTCCCTGAGATCAAGGACTGCGCCTGGTCGAACCGGGGGTTCCACCAGCGCGCAGCGGCCTATATCGCCAACCAGGGGGTCAGGCAGTTCATCGACATCGGGTCCGGGCTGCCCACCATCGGGAACACGCACGAGGTGGTCAAGAAGATCCATCCGGATGCGCGCGTGATCTACGTCGACAATGACCCGATGGTGGAGCTGTACAGCCAGACGATCCTCGACGAGGGCGCGGGCTCGGTCAGCGTGCTCTGCGCCGACCTGCGCGAGCCCGAGGCGATCCTCAGCCACCCGAGCGTGCGCGCGCTGCTCGACTCCGGGGAGCCGACCGGCCTGCTGATGACGGCGGTGCTGATGTTCGTCTCCGACGGCTCCGATCCGTGGAGCCTGGTCTCGCGCTACGTGCAGGCGGTCGGGCCGGGCAGCTACCTGTCGCTGTCGCACATCACCGATGACGCCAAGCCGCCGCTGGCGGTCGACGGCTTCCGCCGGGTATTCGACCAGGCCACCGAGCACATGTACTTCCGCTCCAAGACCGCGATCGCGCGGTTCTTCGACGGGCTCGAGATCGTCACCCCGTACCAGGGCGGCGCGCCGTCGCTCACGTACAGTGGCCTCTGGGGCGCCGAGGACGTGCAGCTCGCCGACAGCGACGGGTCGCGCTGGCTCTATTGCGCGGTGGCGAGGGTCCCGTGATGAACGTCGCGGCCGGCGCCACGGCGGACACCATGAGCATGGAAGCCGAGGCGGGAACGGGCACCGAGGGCAAGCCGACACCGGACGAGCTCGGCATCGACGTCGCTCGCCTGGCCTGGCAGCGGTCCGGCGACGCCGACGGGTCGATCGAGATCGCCTTCCCGCTCAGCGCGCGGTGGTCCAGGGGCGACTGGGTGCTGATGCGGGTGGCCGGTGATGAGGTCGGCCGGATTCTCGTGTTCGACCGGAATGAGTGGGACTGCTTTCTCGACGGCGTGCGGAACGGCGAGTTCGACGATGCGACGAGCCAAGGCGAGTCCGATTCGTAGCGATATTCACCCAATGGTCCGACCTGCCGATCGTCTTTCGTCGGCAGGCCGTTCCGTTGTCGGCCCGAGCGCGGCGGCCTGCCGTTTCGCTCCGCCAAGCGTCCGTAAAACCTGCGACATGGCATCTGAAAAGCCTTGATTTGTGAATCGCAATGTGAGTATACTCAGACTGCATCCGCAGGTCCTGCTCGTTGCGTTGTTACCGTTCAAGCGCGAGCAATACCGGCAAAACGCTGAGATGCCATCTATCTCGAAGCGATTCGGCGAGGACGGAGGGAGATATCGATGAGCGATGATGCCTACGGCGCGACTGTCGCGAAGCGGCGTCTATCCCGGCGCCTGGCCGAGCTGAGGGGCGCGTCGGGCTACACCGCAAACCATGTCTGCGACATCCTGAACTGGGGTCGCGGCAAGGTCGGCCGGTTTGAGGCCAATCAGTGGAAGCGGCCCGAGATGAGCGATATCCGCGACCTCATCAGGATTTACGAGATCGAGGGCGCGGAACGGGAGGAGATCGAGGAGCTCGCGGTGCGCTGCCGGGTCCGCCCGTGGTGGCGCGAGTACGGCGAGATCTTCGACAACGAGTTCCCCGGCTACGAGAACGACGCGACGTCCATCCGCGTCTACATGCCGCTGGTGCTGCCCGGCCTGCTGCAGACCCCCGCCTACATGGAGGCGCAGCTCAAGTCGGGTCCACGGCCGCCCGCGTGGCGGCGCAAGGCGGTCGCCACCCGGCAGCGCAGGCAGGAGATCCTCGACCGCAGCGACGGCAGCGCGCCGCAGCTGTCGGTCGTGATCACGGAGGCCTCGCTGCGGTACCGGTGGGGCATGCACGGCGACCGCAGGGAGCAGATCGAGCATCTGTGGGATATGAGCAAGCGGCGCAACATCGAGCTGCGGATTCAGCGGTTCGACGATGGGCCCCCCACCGGCCTGTTCTCCATGGTCAACATCTTCGACTTCCCAGGCGGCGAGCCGTCGCTTGTCTTCGTGGAGACCGACTACTCCATTGAAGAGGTAAGCGCGCCGGACGCGGTTAACGGTTACATCCAGTCGTTCGAGCGCGCGTGCGATGCGGCGCTCGAACCCGAGGACACCACGGTGTACCTCGAAAAACTCGCCAAGAGAATGGAGTAACTACTAGTGATCGACCTGTCTCAGGCTGTTTGGCGAAAGGCCGCGCTCAGCGCGCACAACGGCGGTTGCGTTGAGGTGGCCGCCAACCTGCCCGGCGTTACCGCGGTCCGTGACAGCAAGCGCCCGGAGGGCGGCGCTCACGTCATCGACCGGTCCGCCTTCACCGCTTTTCTGGTAGACGTGCAGGGGGGGCGCTACGACATCTAGCTCTAGCTTAGGTGTCGTGACGCACGGCACGAGGGTCCCCTGGGGTGCATCCCAGGGGACCCTCGTGTTTTCCGTGAGCCCTGTCTCATGAGCCCTGGCGGCCTGCTCGCCGCATCATCGCGGTTCCCGGCGCCACGTGCGAATCTACCCTGGCCGGGTCCGCGGCGGCCAGACCATACGAGCTTTCCGTTGCGTGTGACGCAATTGCGCATTGATGGGATCTCTGTGAATCCCTCAAATAATGGAATACAATAGGCGTCGATGGGTCGTTGGCCGGGTCGGCTGAGTCGACGCGCCCAGGGTGGTTTCGCATGATTAGGGAGGTAATGGCCACCGACGGGTACCCGTAGGTATGCATGAGAAGCCATAGGTAATTGTACGGTTCGGCTTTTCCGGCGGCTATAATTGCCCCGTTTAAAGACCATTTGATCCGTTGGTGCCCGCCTGGCGGCGGCGGTTCTGCTTCCTTATCAGTGGCACGCAGAGTACTGTGAAGTGACGCACATGACTCAGAACCTGTGCTTCACAGATTCGGAATCAGACCGGAGAATGGGGACCCGGAAGCAGTCACGACGGGGCTCTGACGGCACGACGGCGGCTTGGGCCGGAGGCATCGATATGGACGACGGGTTGCGGATGGTGCAGTCTCGCGCATGCGGCGCGTGGGCACTCCCGGGGGACCCAACCTGCGCGGGCGTTGCCCGCCGCCTGTTCCGTCAGGTGGCAGGCGGGCTCGACCTCGAGCCCGACGCCGTCGACGACGGCGTGACGATGGTCAGCGAGCTCGCCGCCAACACGCTGCATGTGCAGCGGCGGCCCGCTCCCGCCAACCCCGAGCTCTGGCTGTACCTGCGGGGCTCCGGCCCCCGCGCGGAGCTCGTCTGCAAGGTCTTCGACACGCTCCCCGGCTGGGCGCGCGGCAACGTGCCCGGTCGCACCGTCGCCCGGGCGCCGGCCGACGCGATGAGCGGGCGCGGCCTCGAGGTCGTGCACGAGCTGTCAGCGGGGCGCTGGGGCCATCACCTGTCCCGGGCCCGGCTGGCCGGCCCGGCCCTGCGCGGCAAGGCCGTCTGGTTCGCGCTGCCCGCGCCCGCGCCCGACGGCGACGCCGGGCGGGCGGCGGGCGACGGGGATCCCGCCACCGCCGGCCAGGCGATGACCGAGCTGGAGAAGGACCTCGGCACCCGCGGCTTCGCCGGCAAGCTGGTGCGGGCCGACGACCCGGGCGCCGACATGGCCGTGCTCTCGATCGCCAGCGGCCTGACCCTCTGGTGTCGCTCCGGCACCGCCTGGCTGCGAGCGCCGGGCACCGCCGTCCGGCAGTGGGGCTACTGCGACCTGGTCGAGGTCGGGGAGCAGGCCGTGCAGGAATACGAGACGACAATCGCGATGGCCGAGCCGAGCAGGCTGGCCGCCGCCACCAGAACTGGCGCTTTAGTCGCTTGTGACACTTGCAATACCGCGGCGGCCCCTTCGACTGGCAAGCGAAGACGACCGTGGAAATCGGCGGCGGTAGAACCGTCTCGGTCCGCCGAGCTGGCAAAGAATTTTAATCCGAGTTCCTTCTTCGGAACGGAACCCGGTTCTTACCAGGCTGGCTCTTAACTTTACCTTAGCGTTCTTAACGGGCGGCGGGAGCGGGCGCGGCGGTGCCCGACCGGCCCGGCTAGCCCATCCGCGAGGCGACCGACTGGTAGGCGTCGAGGGTGACGTCCCAGAAGCGATCGGCCGCGATCGCGGTGGCCACCCGTGCGTTCGGGATGATCGATTTTGTGAAGTCGGTGACGGTCATCCCCGCGGTGAGCCTGCCCTGCGTCTCCACCTGCACCAGGGCCGGCGTGTAGCTGAAGACCGAGGGGTCGGCGATCGAGACGATCGCGCACACGTCGTGCACCGGCGGTTCGGCGCCGGGCTCGGCCGAGTCGTCGGCCGAGTCGAAGTACTGCGCGAGGGCCGGCAGCAGCAGTAGCGAGCCGAGTTCGCCGAGCGTCCGCATCCGGTCCTGGACGGCGCCCGTCGCCCGCGCCAGCAGCGTGACGTCGAGCCCGATCATCCGCACGCCCGACGGCCATCCGGCGGCGAACACGATCGCCGCCGCCTCCGGGTCCGCCCAGATGTTGAACTCGGCGGCGGGGCTGACGTTGCCGCGCGAGGCCGAGCCGCCCATGATCACGAAGTCCCTGACCCACGACGCCAGCCGGGGCTCGCGCCGCAGCGCCAGCCCGATGTTGGTCAGCGGGCCGGTCGCGACCAGCGTGATCTCGCCCGGCGCGGCGGCGGCCGACTCGATGATGAAGTCAATCGCGTGCCCGGGCTCGGGCTGCCGCGCGGGGGCGGGCAGCACCGCGCCGCCCAGGCCGGTGTCGCCGTGCACATGCGCGGCGTGCAGCGCCGGCCGCAGCAGCGGCGTCGCGCACCCGGCCGTCACCGGCACCGAGCCGAGGCCGACGAACGCCGCCACCGCGAGGGCGTTGGCGGTGGTCTTGGCCAGCTCGACGTTGCCGGCCACGGTCGTAAGGCCGGCCAGCTCGATCTCGGGCGACCCGGCCGCGAAGGCGATCGCCAGCGCGTCGTCGATGCCGGGGTCGCAGTCGAGGATGATGGTGGTGCTCATGGCGGTGGTCCTGTCCGTCGCGGCCGGGGGAAACAAACCGAAGGTATCGAACGGTCCCGTGTTCCACCCCCGCCGCTCCCGGCTTCGCGCCCCCGTCGGTTGATAGCCTTGCCCAGGACGAGGAGGTCCGTACCCCATGCACCAGCCGCCCATCCCGCACATCGACGTAGAAGACCCGGAGATCGCGGGGCTGATCCACGACGAAGCACGCCGCCAGCAGGACAAGTTCCGGCTCATCGCGTCGGAGAACTACGTGTCCGGCGCCGTGCTCGAGGCCTCCGGCACGCTGCTGACCAACAAGTACTCCGAGGGCTATCCGGGTAAGCGGTACTACGAGGGCCAGCAGTTCATCGACCCGATCGAGTCGATCGCGGTGTCGCGGGCGCAGGCGCTGTTCGGGGTGGAGCACGCGAACGTGCAGCCGTACTCGGGGTCGCCCGCCAACCTGGCCGCCTACCTGGCCTTCGCCTCGCCCGGTGACACCGTGATGGGGCTGGCGCTGGCGATGGGCGGCCACCTGACGCACGGCGCGGCCCCGACGATCGGCGGCAAGTGGTTCAACTCGGTGCAGTACGGGGTGCGCCGCGACACCGGCCGGATCGACTTCGACGAGGTGCGCGACCTGGCGCTGCGCGAGCGGCCCAAGGTCATCTTCTGCGGTGGCACGGCGCTGCCGCGGACGGTCGACTTCCCCGCCTTCGCCGCGATCGCGGCCGAGGTCGACGCCGTCCTGGTGGCCGACATCGCGCACATCGCGGGCCTGGTCGCGGGCGGCGCGCACCCGTCGCCGGTCGGCTTCGCCCCGGTGATCACCACCACCACCCACAAGACGCTGCGCGGGCCGCGCGGCGCGATGATCATGACCGACGCCGCGCACGCGACCGCCGTCGACAAGGCGGTCTTCCCCGGCCTGCAGGGCGGGCCGCATAACCACACCACGGCCGCCATCGCGGTGGCGCTGCACGAGGCGTCCCAGCCGTCGTTCCGCCGCTACGCGGCCCAGGTGGTGGCCAACGCCGCCGCGCTCGGGTCGGCGCTGCAGGCCCGAGGCTACGACCTGGTGTCCGGCGGCACCGACAACCACCTGCTGCTGGTGGACCTCACGTCGCAGGGGATCGGCGGCAAGCCGGCCGCGAAGGCCCTCGACAAGGCCGGCATCGAGCTGAACTTCAACGCGGTCCCGTACGACACGCGCCGCCCGTTTGACCCGTCCGGCATCCGCCTCGGCACCCCGGCGATCACCACCAGGGGCCTCACCGAGGAGCACATGCCGCAGCTGGCAGCCTGGATGGACGAGGCCATCACGGCCGCCGCCAAGGACGACGAGGCGCCCCTGGCCCGCATCGCGGGCGAGATCAGCGACCTGCTGTCCGCCTACCCCATCCCCGGCTGGACCGCCGAGTAGCCGACAGGCCCCAGGTCCGGGCGCATTGGCGCTGCGGGCCACCGCGCCGAAGTCGCCACTCATCGGACCGAGGCCCTGTCAGCTACGCCACCGACAGGTTCACCCTCCTGTCACCTACGCCAGCGACAGGCTCGGCGCCTCAGAAACCCGCGCGCCCGCCGTCGTGACGTCGAATATGCGCCTGACTTTCGATGTCATCTGAGCATAAAGTTGCAGGCGTTGCCAGTGATTTGACTGCATGTTCGAGTGAACCTATATTCGATCATGCTGTTGGGTTCGTCGGGTCGGGCGAACGTTGGTTTCGCCTGTCTTCCCCCGGGCGGGCCGGCCCGCGCGAGCCACGCCGCGCGGTGCTGGCGGCTTGGCGTGCGGGAAGTGCAGGGCAGGACATGGCTCGGTTGTACGGAGAACCGGTCGAGGTTCAGACGGGGGAGGACGGCCTGCCCGCCTGGTTCGGGTGGCGGCGGCGACGCTACGCCGTCCACGCGGTTCAGGAGTACTGGCTGGTCAACCGCGACTGGTGGCGGGAGTCCAATCCGGTCCCGGCCCGGCCCGAGCTTGAGTACTGGCGGGTTGAGGCGTCGGCGGGCAAGGGCCACCCGGCCGGCATCTACGAGCTGCGCCGGGATGTCGCGGCTGAGGTCTGGACGCTGCGCCGGGTCGAGGACTGATGACGCTCGCAGCCCCCGCCGAAGCGTTCACGCACCTGCACGTCGCGTCCTCGTACTCGCTGCGCTACGGCACCGCGACCCCGCGGGCGCTGGCCGCCCGGGCGGCCGACCTTGGCATGCCCGCGCTCGCGCTGACCGACCGCGACGGCCTCTACGGCGCGTTCAAGCACGTCAAGGCGTGCGCCGAGGCAGGCATCAAGCCCCTCCTGGGCGTCGACCTGCCGCTGCTGACGTCCGACCCGACGATGCCCAGGGGCGGCCGGGTGACGCTGCTCGCGGTCGGCCGCCAGGGCTGGGCGTCGCTCTGCCACCTGGTCTCGGCCGCCCACGCCGCCCACGCCGCGTCGTCAGCCGAGACCGCCCGCGCGGCCGACGACGACGTGCCCGCGGTCACCCCCGAGCTCGTCGCCGAGCACGCGGCCGGCCTGATCGTGCTACTCGGGCCGGCCAGCGACGTCGGCCGGGCGGTGGCCGGCCGACGTCGCGACCAGGCGCGGCGGCTGCTGGACGGCTGGCGCGGGCGGGGCTGCGAGGCGGTCGTCGAGATCGTGGATCACCTGGAGCACAAGTCCACCGTCAACGCGGTCCGGCTGGCCGAGCTCGCCCGCGACACCGGGACGGTGGCCGTGCTCGCCAACGCGGTCAGGTACCTGGACCGGGCCGACAGCCCGGCCGCCCAGGTGCTCGACGCCGCGCGCAACCTGGTCCCGCTCGGCTCGCCCCGGCTGGTCGCCCACAACGGCCGGGCGTACCTGGCCGGGCCCGCCGACATGACCCGGGTGGCCGAGCGCGTCACCGCGGCGATGACCGGGCCGGGCGGCCGGTCGCCGGATGCGCGCGGCGCCGCCCGGCTGCTCGCCGACACCGCCGAGCTGGCCCGCCGGTGCACCCTCGACCCGGCCGGGGACCTCGGCGTCGGCGCCCACCACCTGCCCGAGACGCAGGGCGCCGTCGGCGAGCAGCAGCGCGCGCTCCGCGCCCGCTGCGAGCACGCGATCCTGGCCGGCCGCTACCGCACCGCGCACCCGTCCGCCCGGCCCGGCATCGGCCGTCAGCGCGCCGCCAGGAACGCCCGCGACCGGCTTGAGCACGAGCTGGCCATCATCGGCGCGACCGGCATGGCCCCGTACTTCCTCACGGTCGCGGACGTGGCCGACCGGGTCCGCGCGGCCGGCATCCGGTGCGCGATCCGGGGCTCGGGCGCGGGCAGCTTCGTCAACCACCTGCTCGGCATCAGCGCCATCGACCCGCTCGAGCACGACCTGCTGATGGAGCGCTTCCTCACCCCGGTGCGGGCCACGCTGCCCGACATCGACCTGGACGTCGAGTCGGCCCGCCGCCTGGACGCGTACCGGATCATCTTCGACGCCTACGGGGCGGAGCGCACCGCCTGCGTCAGCATGATGGAGACGTACCGGGCGCGCAGCGCGATCAGGGACGTTGCGGCCGCGATGTCGCTTCCGCCCGACGAGATCGGCGCGATCGCCAAGGCCTTCCCGCACATTCGCGCGAAGCACATCACGGCCGCGCTCGGCGAGCTGCCTGAGCTCCGCCGCTCCCGTGTCAATACAGAACAGCTATCGACGATATTCAACATAGCGGAGCAACTGGACGGGCTGCCGCGCCATGTCGCGATGCACCCGTGCGGGGTGCTGCTGTCCGACCGGACCCTGCTCGACCGGACGGCGGTGCAGGCCAGCGCCGAGGGGTTCCCGCTCAGCCACCTCGACAAGGACGACGCCGAGATCGCCGGCGTGATCAAGCTGGACGTGCTCGGCGTCCGCATGCAGTCGGCGATGGCGCACACGCTGGCGGAGATCGAGCGGACCACGGCCGAGAAGATCGACATCGACGCGATGCCGCGCGACGACGAGCCCACCTACGCGATGATCGGCCGGTCGGACACGCTCGGCTGCTTTCAGATCGAGTCGCCCGGCCAGCGCGAGCTGGTGAAGAAGATGGCGCCGCGCGACATCGCCGATCTGATCGTGGACATCTCGCTGTTCCGGCCCGGCCCGGTCAACTCCGACATGATCACGCCGTTCCTGCGCGCCCGGCACGGCCTGGCCGAGCCGCGCTACCCGGACGAGAAGCTGCGCGGGGCGCTGCAGGAGACCGGGGGAGTGGTGGTCTTCCATGAGCAGGTGCTGCGGATCATCGACGTGCTGACCGGCTGCGGCCTGGCCGAGGCGGACCTGGTCCGCCGCCATCTGTCCACCCCCGGCGGCCCCGAGCGGACCGCCCCCTGGTTCCGCGCCAAGGCCGACATCAGGGGGTTCGACCCGGAGACGATCGAGCGGGTCTGGGAGGTGGTGTCGGCGTTCGGCGGCTTCGGCTTCTGCAAGGCGCACGCGGCCGCGTTCGCGATCCCGGTCTACCAGTCGGCCTGGCTCAAGCGCCATCATCCGGCCGCGTTCTACGCCGGCGTGCTCACCCACGACCCCGGCATGTACCCCAAGCGGGTGATCATCGGCGACGCGCGCCTGTCCGGCGTCCAGGTCCTCCCGGTGGACGTCAACGCCTCATCGGGCGAATGGCGGACGGAGCAGCCAGCGGCCGGCGATCCCGTTCCCGATGACCGCAGGCCGGCTCGCTGGGCCATCCGCCTCCCCGGCCGCCGAGATGATCACCGGGCGGCCGACAGCGGTGCGCCCCCGGCCATCCGCTGCTCGCTCCGCGAGGTGAAGGGCATCAGCGACGCCGAGGTGGAGCGCGTCGTCTCCGGCCAGCCCTACGCGAGCCTGCGCGACTTCTGGGACCGGGCCAGGGTCTCCCGCCCGGTCGTCGAGCGGCTGGCCCTCATCGGCGCCTTCGACTCTCTCTATCCCAGCGGCGCGCCCGCGGACCCCGGCGGCGCGCCCGCGCCGACCCGGCGGGACCTGCTCGCCCGGGTCGGCGTGCTCGCCCGGCAGGCCGCATCCGCCCGCCAGGGAACGTCGCAGGCCCTGGACCTGTTCGTCAGCGCCGACACGGCCGACGGCATGGCCGACCTCGTCCCCGCGGGCGAACTCCGCGAACTCGATATCGCCGAACGGGTGGAAGCCGAACTGGAGATCCTCGGCTTCGACGTCAGCCAGCACGTCATCGACTTCTACGCTGATCTGCTGGCCGGGCTGAACGTGGTCCGCTCGGCCGACCTGGACCAGTGTCGGAACGGCGAGATGATCCTGGTGGCGGGCGCGAAGGTGGCGACCCAGACCCCCGCCGTCCGCTCCGGCCAGCGGATCATCTTCGCGTCCCTCGACGACGCGGTCGGCCTCGTCGACCTGGCGTTCTTCGAGTCGGTGCAGGACCGGTGCGCGGCCAGGCTCTTCGGCTCCTGGCTGCTGCTGGTCCGCGGCCGGGTCCGCCGGGCCGGCGCGGGCCCGATGGCCGTCACCGTGAACGCGACCGAGTGCTGGGACATCCCCGCCCTGGAGGAGATCCGCCTGACGGGCGGCCTGGCGGCCGTCCTGGCCGCGCTCGCCACCGGCCATGACCTGCAGGCAGGCCCGCCGCCCGCAGCCACCCGCGACCCCGCCGCCCCCAACAACCTCATAACCCCCGCCAGCGCCGACCCCGCCGACGCCGGCGCCGATCCCGACCCGACGCGGGACCGGGACAACGCGTCCGCCCGCCCGCTGGTCTTCGCGAACGGCTTCGCGCTCTCCCCCTACGCCGAGACCGGCGCCCCCGGCGGCAGCCTCAAGACCCCGCCCCGCACCCTCTGGCACGCCAGCCCCGGCAGCACCATCACCCCGAAGTGAACTCCCCGGATTGCCGCTCTCTTCCTATCGGTTTTGACCACTCCTTCTATCTATCTATCAGTTCTGACCAGAAAATTCGAACAAAGCAGACACAAAAGTAGTCAGAACTAATAGGAAGACGAAAAAGTGGTCAGAAGTGATAAGTAGCTGCACTCAACCGCTCGCGAGCCGCGCCACCAGTTTGCGAGTATTGAACGGTGACGCGCACAGATGTGCCGAAGGTTGTCAGCAAGAAGACGGTCAAGTCGGCCCGGCAGTGGCGGGCCAGAGGGATCTCGCCGCCGCTGCTGCGCTCGCTGGTCCGGTCGGGCGAGCTGATCCGGATGCGGCAGGGCGTGTACGCCACCAAGCACGCGGTGGACTGGGCCGGCGACGATCCGGTCCGCGCGCACGCCCTGCGGATCCTGACGGCAACGGCCACCGCCGGCGCGGACGCGGTCGCGAGCTACTACTCGGCCGCCCGGCTGCACCGCCTTAGCCTGCTGACGTCACCGCCCGCGGGCACCGTGACCCTCACCCTCCCGCCCGCCAGAAAATGGAACCGGGCCAGGCCGGCCGACATCGTCTTCCACGCCAGCGAGCTTCCGCCGGAGCACGTCACCAGGCTTTACAACCTGCCGGTGACGACGGTCGCGCGAACGGTGGCGGACCTGGCCCGGACGCTGCCGTTCATGGACGCCGTCGTGGTGGCGGACTCGGCCCTCAGCCAGGAGAAGACGACCAAGCCGGAACTACAGCTGATCCTGAAGCAGTTCGCGACCGGCTGGCCGGGCGTCAGGCAAGCCAGGCGCGCCCTCGAATTCGCCGACGAGCGGGCCGAGTCGCCGCTCGAGTCGGCCGCTCGGGTCGTCTTCGCCGAGGCGGGCCTGGACCCGCCCGAGCTGCAGGTCACCATCCACGGCGAGCAGGCGCAGTTCGCCGCCCGAGTCGATTTCCTCTGGCGCGCCCAGCGGGTGATCGCCGAGGCTGACGGGCTCGTCAAGTACAACGACCGCAACGACCTGCTCGACGAGCGAGAGCGCGACCACCAGCTCCGCGAGGCCGGCTACACCGCGGTCCACTTCACCTGGCGGGAGATCTTCCAGACGCCAGAAGCGGTGATCGCCCGCCTCCGCACCGCCCTCGCCAGACCAACAGACCAACAGACCAACAGACCAACAGACCAATAGACCAATAAGCCAACTACTCAGGCGCCGCCTTGCGCCAGTCCACCGTCGGCCGCAGCGCCTCCGGCCGGACCCGGTGCGCGTACCGCTTGGTGATCGAGAACAGCGACTCGATCAGCGTGTCCGACAGCAGATGCGGCTCGAGCCCGAGGTCGATCAGCGCCGTGTGCGCCACCTTCCAGTAATGCTCGGGCGCCTCCACCCGCGGGTTCGCCAGGTTCTCGATCGAGACCGGCCCCGGGTAAGCGGCCGCCACCACCGACGCGATCTCGCTGACCGACATCGACTCGGTCATCTGGTTGAACACCCGGTACTCGCCCGCGGCGGCCGGGTTCTCGATCGCCAGCCGGACGCACGCCACCGTGTCGCGGATGTCGATCAGCCCGCGCACCTGCCCGCCCGAGCCGTACACGGTCAGCGGGTGCCCGATCACCGCCTCGATCACGAACCGGTTCAGCACCGTACCGAACACGGAGTCGTAATCGAACCGGGTGGCGAGACCGTCATCCAGCAGGGTCTCGGCAGTCGCCTGCCCGTACACGACGCCCTGGTTGAGGTCAGTCGCCCGCAGGTCCCAGATCCGGCAGGCGAACTCGATGTTGTGCGAGTCATGCACCTTCGACAGGTGATAGAACGACCCCGGCCGCTTCGGGAACAGCACGCGATCCGTCCGCCCGTTGTGCTCGAGGTCGAGCCAGCCCTCTTCGATGTCGATGTTGGGCGTGCCGTAGGCGCCCATCGTGCCCAGCTTGACCAGGTGGATGCGCGGGTCGATCTCCGCGATCGCGTACAGCAGCGTCAGCGTGCCGAGCACGTTGTTGGACTGGGTGTAGACGGCGTGCGACCGGTCGATCATCGAGTACGGCGCGGCCCGCTGCTCGGCGAAGTGCACGATCGCGTCCGGCCGGAACGAGCGGATCATGGCGTAGGTGAAGACCGGGTCGCACAGGTCGCCCACGTAGCACCCGATCGCGGCGCCGGTCAGCGACTCCCACAGCGCGATCCGCGCCCGCAGCGGCTCGATCGGCACCAGCGACTCGACCCCGAGCTCGTCGTCGTAGTGCCGGCGCGCGAAGTTGTCGGCCACCGCCACCTCATGGCCGCGGGACGACAGGTGGAGCGCCGTCGGCCAGCCTAGGTAGCCGTCACCGCCAAGCACCAGGATTCTCATGCCGCCTCCTGAAGTCCCGGCCCGTGTCGGCCGCCGCGGCCCGGGTAGGTGTGCGTCCGGGCCGATTGCCAAGGTTACGCTCCGAAGCGATCGGCCACGAGTCGGCGGGTCTGGGCGGCGACGGGCGGCCTTACAAGGTAACGTGAAAAAGGTACGCGTGACCGAAGCATCCTCGCGGTGGTGCCTGCTACGGCGCTTGCGAGGGTGGTGTCGAGGGCCTGCGGTTCTCGTGCTGTTTACTGGAGTAACACCGGTCCCAGCCCAAGGAAGCAGATGGCATTGGCTCAGAACCGCCTCGTGATGAAGCTCCGCACCAAGGTGGGCGTTCGTTTCACCCGCTTCGTCGGCGTCGCGGCCGCCTCGCTGGCGACCAGTGAGATCCTGCTCGCGGTGTGCGACAGCGGGCTCCACATGACCTCGACGCCGGCCGCGCTGGTGGCCACGTTCGGCGGCGCGGCGGTCAGCTACGTGCTGAGCCGGTGGGCGTGGGAGCGCAAGGGCAAGCCGGACGTGCTCCGCGAGACCGTCCCGTTCTGGGTGATCTCGGCGATGGTCTGGGTGATCCTCACGCTGGCGACCAAGTTCGGCTACCACCTGGCGTCGTGGCTGGGCCTGGACCACGGGTTCAAGCGCGCGGCGGTCGTCGGCCTGGTGTACCTGGCGGCCAACGTCGTGACGTTCATCCTGCGGTTCATGATCTTCCACTACGTGCTCTTCGCCGACCGCACGACCGCCGCCCGCGCGGCCGCCACCGGCCCGGACTCGGTGCCGCCGGGCACCCGCACCGCCCCGTCCCCGGCCGACGTGACCGTCGCGGGCGCGTCCGACGCCGCCCCCGCCGTGGTGGCGATCCCGGTCACGCCCGCCGCGGCCAAGTCCGACGGCCCGGCCGCGAAGCCGTCAAAGGCCCAAAATTCAAAATCGTTATATCGAACGGTCCCTGATTTCACCGCAACGCGAAGGCCTGGAACGAATCTGGAGTTCCAGGCCTTTCGCGTACGGCCAAGGCGCCTACTTGCCGCGGTTGCGGCGGCGGCTCTCCCGCCACCAGGTGCCGAGCACGACCCGCATGAACCGGCTGCCGTAGAAGACGTTGTTCAGGCCCGGGATGTGCAGGTTGTAGAGCGGGTTCTGGCCCTTCTTGGACTCGCCGACCGCCCGCCGGTGGATGGTGGCGGGCACCTCGAGCAGCTTGTACCCGTGGGTGATGACGCCGATCAGCAGCTCGGAGGCCTGGTACTGGGGCTGCTCGAGCTGGACCGCCCCGGTCACCTCGGCCCGCATGGCCCGCAGGCCGAAGGTCGTGTCGCCGATCTTCTGCCCGGTCAGCGCGGTCACCAGCGCGGCGAAGAACAGCACGCCCGCCTTCCGGACCGGGTCCTTGGTCTCCGCGCTGCCCAGCCGGCGGGAGCCGGTCACGAAGTCGGCCTTGCCGTCGAGGATCGGCTGCAGCAGGGCCGGGATCTCGGCCGCGTTGTACTGGCCGTCGGCGTCGGTGGTGACGATGTACTGCGCGCCGCCCTCGCGGGCGATCCGGTAGCCGAGCCGCAGCGCGGCCCCCTGGCCCCGGTTGACCGGGACGTCGGCGACGATCGCGCCCGCCGCGTCGGCCTCCTTGGCGGTGGCGTCGGCGCAGCCGTCGGCGACCACGATCACCTCGGCCGCGAGCCCGCACACGGTGCGCGGCAGCGCCTCCACGACCGGGCCGACGCCGCCCTCCTCGTTGTAGGCGGCGATTACCAGCGCGACCGGCGGGAGCTGGCTGACCCGCTCGCCGTAGGCCTCGGCGAGAGTCTGCAGCGCGTCGGCGTCGATCGCCGCGTCGGCCGGATTGGAATAGAACACGCTGATTGCCTCCGGCATGAATAGTTGCGCCGGCGGGGGTTGCCCGGCCCGGCTGGTAGATCTCGCTGATCGTCTGGTACGGCCTGTGGCTACGGTGCGGCCTGCGACTCTGCCCGGGAACATGATCAAGCGCCCCGCAAGTGTATCGGCCTCGCGTTACAGGATGATGTGACTTCCCCAGCGTCGCGTACCAATTCGTCCTAAAGTGACCGATCTTTTAGGCAACCCACAGTTGGGCTAAAGAAGTTCTGAAGGTTTCAGTGACATCAAGGTAACCATGTGTCGTGCCAGGTGCCAGCCGCGGGGACGGCCAGGGTCGCGGTTCGGGGTAGCCTGCCGGCGTGACAGGACGACAGTCGTGACGGCGCAGCCAGCGGACGGCAACCCGGCGGGCCAGGGGGAAGCGTTCCTGCTCGGCCTGCGGCTGGACGGCCGGCGGGTGGTGGTCGTCGGCGGCGGGACGGTGGCCGCCCGCCGGGTGCCGCGGCTGCTCGCGGCCGGGGCCGACGTGATGTTGATCTCGCCGGCCGTCACCCCGGCCCTCGAGGAGCTCGCCGCCCAGGGTCGTATCCACTGGCGCGCCCGCGAGTACCGGCCCGGTGACTGCGCCGGCGCCTGGCTGGTCGTCGCCTGCGCCGGCCCCTCGCCGGTCAACGCGGCGGTCGCGGGCGAGGCGGAGGAGCAGCGGGTCTGGTGCGCGCGGGCCGATGACGCGGCCGCCTCCACCGTGTGGACCCCCGCGGGCGGGCGGGTCGGCGACACGAGCGTCGGCGTGCTCACCGGCGACCCCCGCCGCAGCGCCGCGATCCGCGACGCGATCGTGACCGGGCTGCAGTCGGGGACGATCTCCGCCCGGCACTACCGGCGCCGCGCGGCCGGGGTGGCGCTGGTCGGCGGCGGCCCCGGCGACCCCGGCCTGATCACCGTCCGCGGGCGGCGGCTGCTGGCCGAGGCCGACGTGGTGATCGCCGACCGGCTCGGACCGCGCGAGTTGCTGGCCGAGCTGGCGCCGGACGTGACCGTCATCGACGCGGGCAAGGTTCCCTACCGGCGGCAGATGTCACAAGACGAGATCAACCAGGCGCTGATCGGGCACGCGCGGGACGGGAAGTTCGTGGTCCGGCTCAAGGGCGGCGACCCGTTCGTCTTCGGCCGGGGCGGCGAGGAGATGCTGGCCTGCCTGCGGGCGGGGGTGCCGGTGACGGTCGTGCCCGGGGTCAGCAGCGCGATCGGGGTGCCGACGTCGGCCGGCCTGCCGGTGACGCACCGGGGCACCGCTCAGGATTTCCACGTGATCTCGGTCCACGTCCCCCCGGGCGACGAGCGCTCCACGGTGGACTGGCCGGCCCTGGCCCGGTCCGACGGGACGCTGGTGCTTCTGATGGCGCTCGATAGGATCGGACCGGTGGCACGGGCGCTTATCAAACATGGACGATCACGGAACTGTCCGGTTTCGGTAATCGCGGACGGTACCATGCCCACGCAGCGCACAATTTACTCAACGCTAGAACACGTCGAGAGGCGTCTAGCGGATGAAGGCGTCAGGCCGCCCGCGGTGGTGGTTATCGGCGACGTGGTCACTATCGCGGCAGAACTCGCCGAGCTCGGGCGGGCGCTTGGCGGCGGGGACCACGATGGCCTCAGTGCGGCCCCTTCGCCGGTACCCCCACTGGCGGCGGACTTAATTAAACGAACGTAAAAGCAGGCGGGACCATGGAAGGTAAGGGCACGGCGGCGGAAGAAGAATCGTCGCTGCCCGGTGGAAACGACGTGCAAGACGAGAAGATCGGGGTCGGCGCGCACGGTGGTGAAATAGTGCCAATGCGTGGTGCTGTTTTGCCGGTGGACGGGAATGAACCGGGCATGTCCGGGAACTGGCAGCGGCCGCGGGTCCGGGTGGACGCCCGGCTGCTCGAGGCGACCCTGCTGAACCTGCGGAAGCGGATCGCGGCCATCCCGCTGGTCTACGACATTCCCGGCGCCGAAGAGATCACCGACGAGCGCGGCAAGCTGCTCAGCCAGATCGACGACTACCTGCTGCCCCGGGTCAGGGAGTCCGCCGCGCCGCTGCTGGTGGCCCTGGTCGGCTCCACCGGGGCCGGCAAGTCCACGCTGGTCAACAGCATCGTCGGCACGCGCGTGAGCCAGACCGGGGTCAGGCGGCCGACCACCAACTCGCCCGTCCTGGCCTGCCACCCCGACGACATCCACTGGTTCGCGGAGAACATGTTCCTGCCGACCATGCCCCGGGTCCGCCAGGAGGGCCTGGCCCGGCCGGGCCGCGACGGGCTGCTGGTGCTGGCCGCCAGCGAGGGGATGACCAAGGGGATCGCGCTGCTCGACACCCCCGACATCGACTCGGTCGTGCGCGCCCACTACGACTTCGCCTACCAGTTCCTCGACGCCTCCGACCTGTGGCTGTTCATGACCAGCGCCAGCCGGTACGCCGACGCGCCGGTGTGGGAGCTGCTGCAGCACGCGCGGGAGCGCGGCGCCGCGCTCGGCGTCGTCCTGTCCCGGGTCCCGCCCAGCCACCGCACCGAGCTCGTCGCCCACTTCGGGGCGATGCTCGACGCCAACGGCATCCAGGCCGAGAACCGGTTCGTGATCCCGGAGACCGGCCTGGTCGACGGCTGCCTCCCCGACGACATCTTCCAGCCGGTCAGGGACTGGCTGGAAGACACCGCCAAGCGCTCCGACCGGCGGGTCGCGGTGCTCAGCCAGACGATGTCGGGAATGCTGGACACGTTCAAGACGCGGGTGCCGAGGCTCGCCGCGCACGTCGACGCCCAGGTCGTGCTCCGCACCCGGCTGCGCCGGGAGCTCGAGACCGCCTACTCGACCGCGCTGGCGGAGTTCGACGAGGGGACCCGCGGCGGCCGCCTGCTGGCGGGCGAGGTGCTGGCGCGCTGGCAGGAGTACGCCGCCAGCGGCGATCTCGGCAGCGCGCTGCGCGGCAAGCGCAACCTCTCCCCGGTCCGGCGCGGCAGCAGACGGGCCCGGGCCGATGCGGGCGCCGCCAGGTACGCCGCGCTCGACGCGGCGCTCCGGGCCGCGCTGCAGTCGCTCGTCGTGTCGGTCGCGGACCGCGCCGCCGAGCAGGTCGCGCGCGTCTGGCGGGACAACCCGGGCGGCGCGACCCTGATCGCCGCGGCCGAGGCCACCCGGGCCCGCGACGAGCGCGCCAAGCGCGAGTTCGAGTCCGCGTTCGGGACCGAGACGGCGGGCCAGCAGCCGGCCAGGCAGGGCGCCTTCGACCGCTCGTCGCCGGATCTCCCGCTGCGCGTCTCCCGGGCCGTCAGCACGTGGCAGGATCGCCTTGTACCGCAGCGATCGTCCCCTGGCGGGGCGCAGTCGTCCGTAGCGAGCCGGGAGGCCGGTCCCTTGAGTGTGCTGACGCTGGTCGCGCTGCTGGGCGAGCCCAGCCGCCGGGGCGGCCCGGCCCAGCCCGGTCAGGCGGCGGGCGCGAGCGAGGCCGTCGCCGCGCCGGGGGAGCTGCTGGCCGGGCTGCTCGGGCCTGACGAGTCGGCCGCGCTGCTGGTCAGGGCGCGGGCGGATCTGACCGAGCGGGTCGGGCTGCTGCTTGACGAGGAGCTGCTGCGGTTCGGCGAGGTGATCGACGAGGCCGGCCCGGTCGACGCGGTCGCCGCCGTCCGCCTCTACCAGGCCGAGTACTCGCTGGAGGCAGCGCGATGACGTCGTCGTTTCCCACTGTCGGCCAGCGGCTGAGCGAGCAGAGCCTGTCCCGGCGGCTCGACGCGCTGGCCGAGCTGATCAGGATCGGCCGGGACCGTCAGGGGCAGGGCGAGGACCAGCCGCCCGGTCAGGGACAGAACGACGAGCCGGTGGCCGGCTTCGGCCAGGCCCTGCTCGACGACGCCGACGCGGTGATCAAGCGGGCCGGCGAGCGGCTCCGGCTGTCCGGCAACCACACGGTCGTGGCGCTGGCGGGCGGCACCGGCAGCGGCAAGTCGACGCTGTTCAACGCCCTGTCGGGCGCGACCTTCTCGCCGCCCGGGGTGACCCGGCCGACCACCAGGCACGTGCACGCGTGCGTGTGGGGGATGCAGGGGGCCGCCCCGCTGCTCGACTGGCTGAACGTGCAGCGCCGTCATCGGTACGCCCGCGCCAGCGTGCTCGACTCGGGCGAGTCCGACCTCGACGGCCTGATCCTGCTCGACCTGCCGGACCACGACTCGGTCGTCACCGCGTCGATGGCGGCGGTGGACCGGCTGGCCAAGCTGGCCGACATGGTGATCTGGGTCCTCGACCCGCAGAAGTACGCCGACGCGGCGGTGCACAACCGGTACCTGATCCCGCTGGCCGGCCACGCGTCCGTGTTCACCGTGGTGCTCAACCAGATCGACACGCTCCCGCCCGAGCAGATCAGGGACTGCGAGCAGGACCTGCGCCGCCTGCTCGACGCCGAGAACCTGGCCGACACCCCGGTGCTGCCGGTGTCCGCCCGCACCGGCGAGGGGCTGGGCGACCTGCGGGCGCTGCTCATCCAGACGGTGCGGCGCAACCGCGCGGTCACCGACCGGATCGCGGCCGATATCGACGGGGTGATCGGCGGCTTCGAGCCGTACGCGGGCCCGCAGGTCGCGCCGGACGCGGCGATGGTGGACGCGGCGGTGGCGGACCTGGCTCTGGCCGGGCCGGTCGGCCGGACGCTGAACTACCCGCTGTCGGCGCCCGCCGACGACGATGACGGGTCGCAGGATTCGTCCCGCCCGCCGTGGGAGCTCGACGACGGGCAGCAGGCCGGGCTCGCGCAGCCCGCCCCGGGCCGGCCGCCGTGGGAGGACGCGGTCGCCGAGGCGACCGCGCGCGACAGCGTCGACGTGACCGCCAGCGTTCCCCCGGCGCCCGCCGGGGAGCTGGCCGAGGCGTTCACCGGGGCGGCGGGCGTGGCCGCGGTGGTGCAGGCGATGGCGACCGCCCGCGGGGCGCAGGCGGCCCGGCTGACCGGCTGGCCCGCCGCCCGGCTGCGCCGCCGGCCCGGGCCGGCGGCGCTGCGCGGGGCGGGCGCCGCCGCCAGCCGGGCGGCCGAGGCGGCCGGCCAGGCCCAGCAGTCCGAGGTGGACAACGCGATCACCGCGTTCGCCGACGCCGTCGGCGGCGCGCTGCCGGTGCCGTGGGCGGGCAGCCTGCGCGAGGCGGCCCGCTCCAACGCCCCGATGGTGCCGAGCGCGCTGGCCGACGCGGTCCGCGGCGGGGCCGCCGCCAGCAGCCCGCGGCCGCCGGCCTGGTGGCGGCTCGTCATGCTCTGGCAGTGGCTGCTGACCGTGCTCGCGGCGGCGGCCGTGGTGCTGGCGGTGGTGATCGCGGTCGATCGCCTGACCGGCCACCACCAGGGCGCGATGAGCGAGGCGTCGCTGATCCCGTGGCTGCTCGCGCTGGCGGTGGCGCTGCTCGTGCTCGGGTCCCTGACCGCCGTCGGCTGCCGGAACACGACCGTCGCGGCCGCCGAACGGGAACGCGAGGAGGCCGAGCGGGCGATGCGCGCGCGGATCTCTGACGTCACCCGCAACCTGGTCCTGGTGCCCACCGGCGGCGAGATCGTCCAGTACGAGCGCTTCCGTCAAGAGCTGGCGGTCGCCTCAGCTGTGTTATCCCCGGTGCCAGAGAATGCCGAACGGACGGGGCGGAGGCCACCGTCCGTTCGGACAATCGATTGTGGTTCTAGTTTTTGATCTCGGTTACTTGTAGAGGGTGGCCGTGCCGTCGGAGTTGATGGTCTCCATGGCGGCCTCGACGCCGCTGTAGCTCTCGTAGTTGGACGGGGTTCTGTCCCACAGGATGCCGAGCGTGTTGATGTCCAGGTGCTGGAGTTTCTGCATGATCGTGGACTCGTCCAGGTTGCCCGCCTGGGTGATGGCCCAGTCGATCTCGAGGCCGGCGTCCCAGCCCTCCTGGCTGTTGTCGATCGCGTTGTCGTTGCCGAGGCCGGCCGCGGTCATGCCGGCCATGTACGCCTTGAGGCCGGCCGCGGTGGCCTTCTCCTGAGCGGACGTGCCCTGCTCGGCCGCGGTCAGCCAGTCCTGCATGGAGCCGAGCACGTAAATGTTCGACATTATCGACGGGCCGCCGGCCGCCGAGATGAAGCTCGGCAGCTCGCAGGCCGAGCATTCGCTGATCGGGATCGTCGGACTCTGCGCCCTGATGGCGCGGATCGCGGTGATCGAGTCGGTCCCCGGCACCAGGCCGAACAGGATGATCTGAGGCTTGGCGGCCAGCATGGCGAGCACCTGCGGGGTGACGTCGGTCGCGCCGACCTGGTCGATCTGGGTCGAGACGAGCTGGAAGCCGTCCTGCTTGGCGAGGTTCTGCACGGTGGCCTGGTTGGCCAGGCAGACCGACCCGCAGTTGTCCTCGAGCAGCGCGACCCGGGTGTAGTGCCTGGGCACGATCAGGTTCTGCACCGAGGCGACCTGGTCTTCGGCGAAGACGTCGTAGAAGCCGGGGAAACCCCAGGAGTTCAGCTCGCTGGCCGGGTAGCCGTTGGTCTGCCAGCCGGACGAGAGGCTGATCAGGATCGTCTTGTTGGCGATCGCGATCGGCAGCGCGGACTCGGTGTCGGCCCCGGACTCCGGTCCGACGATGAACTGCGCGTGGTAGGTCTGGATGCACTTGCGCGCGTCGAGCTCGGACTCGGAGGCGCTGGACTGGTTGTTGAGCGAAATGTAGTCGACCTTGTGGCCGAGGATGCCGCCGGTGGCGTTGATGTGCTTGAAGTACGCCTCCGAGCCCCAGTTGTCGGTCTCGCCGATCTGCGCGTACGGGCCCGCCAGGGCCTCGTCGCTGCAGACGACGATGGTGGAGTTGGCGCTGGCCGAGTTTCCGCCGCCGCCCGAGCTGCAGGCGGCGAGCCCGCCCGCCGCCAGGATGATGGCCGCGCCGACGGCCGCCTTGAACGAGGTTCGTCTTCGAATCATGGTTCTTTCCCTCCTGGGAATTGCTGGGTACATCGATTGCCTGGAGCGCTGGGACATGGGGTCAGCTCCCGACCAGGAGCGAGTTGACGACCGGCGAGGACCGGAAGTCGGCCGGGCCGCCGTCGAACACGACCCGGCCGGCCGAGAGCACGAAGATCCGCTCGCTGACCTGCGCCACCAGGGCCAGGTCGTGTTCCACCAGGAACACGCAGGTGCGGCTGGCGAGCGTGCTCAGCACCACCGCGAGCCGCTGGCGCTGCTCCTCCGACAGCCCCGAGGCGGGCTCGTCGAGCAGCAGCAGCCGGGGGCGGGGGGCCAGCGCCCGGGCCAGCTCGACCATCCGCTGCGACTCCAGCGTGAGGCTGGAGACCTCGCGGTCGGCCAGGTGCTCCATGCCCAGGTCGGCCAGCGTCCTGGCCGCCTGCGCCCGGGCCTGGTCGAGCCGGCTGCGGACGATCCTGGTGGTGATCGACGACTGGTTGGAGGCGAGGCAGGCGACCGCCACGTTGTCGAGCACGGTCCGGCCCTTGATCAGGTGGACGGACTGGAAGGTCCGGCTGATGCCGAGGTAGAACCGCTCGTGCGGCGGCCGCCGGGTGATGTCGGCGCCGTTGAGCACGACCTGGCCCCGGGACGGCGGGACGCTGCCGCCGATGACGTTGAGCAGGGTCGACTTGCCCGCGCCGTTCGGGCCGCAGAGCGCGAACAGGCCGTGCTCGGGCAGCGTCAGGGAGACGTCCTCGAGCACGCTGAGCCCGCCGTACTCCTTGAACACGGACCTGATCTCCAGCAGCGCCGCCGTCGGCTGGCCTGGCCCGGCGTCGCCGACGGCCGCGAGGAGCCCGGCCGGCTCGGCCGCTCGGGCCAGGTCCGCCAGACCGGCCAGGTCCGCCGGTTCCGCCGCGGCGTCGGGCGCGTCGGGCGCGTCGAGCGCGTCGAGCGCCTCGGGCACGCCGGTCTCGCCGGACGAGCCGGACGGGCCGCGCCGGTCGGCCGGGCCGGAGCCGAGCCGGGTGCGCGCCCACGAGATCGCGGTCGTCACGATGCCCGCCAGGCCCTCCGGGTCCACCAGCAGCACCACGGTCAGCAGCAGCCCCTCGACCACGAGGATGTTGACGCTCACCCAGTTGCTGGCGCCCTGCAGGTACTGGATGACGAGCGCGCCGATGACCGCCCCGATGACCGATCGCCGCCCGCCGATGAACAGCATGATCAGCAGCGCGAGCTCGGCCGTCGGGTCGACCAGCGTCTCCGGCACGAACTGCTGGGTGCCCGCGTAGACCGCGCCGCCGAGGGCGGCGAACACGCAGCCGAGCACGAACAGCTCCAGCTTCCGGCGCGGCGTGCGGACCCCGAGCGCGGCCGCCGTCCGCTCGTCCACCCCGAGCACGAACAGCTCGAGGCCGACGTCGGAGGTGAGGATGCGGGCGGCGACGAAGACCGCCAGCGCGAGCAGTGCGATCACGATCAGACCGCCGCCGATCAGGGCGACCGAGGTGGACGCGGACGACGACGGCCACAGCGTGCCCGGCAGCGGCGCGCCGACCGCGCCGCCAAGGAACCCGGTCCCGGACACGTAGCCGACCGCGATCAGCGGCAGCATCAGGGTGGCGACGGCCAGCGCCAGCCCGGACGCCCGGGTGACGACCGAGCCGAGCAGGATCGCCAGCAGCGCCGAGCCGACCAGCACGATCGGGGTGGCCAGCAGCACCGGCAGGTTGTAGTGGGTGTTGAGCATGGCCACGCCGTAGGCGCCGACGCCCATGAACACCGACTGGCTGAACGCGATCTGCTGGGAGAAGCCGATCTGCACCGCCATGCCCGCGGTGACGATCGCGTAGCAGGCGGCCAGCACGAACACCGAGCCGGCGTACTGCTGCCCCCAGATGAGCACGAAGACGACCCCGACGACGGCGACGACCGCCGTCGGCGTCAGCCCGCGCGGAACCCGGGACGCGACCAGGGCCGAGCGCCGGGCCGACCGTCGCGAGGAGGTGACCAGGGCGTTCATCCGCTCACCGCCGATTCGAAGCCGAGCTGCCGCGGCCACGCGAGGACCAGCGCGGCCAGGATCGCGTAGAGCACCGTGTCGCCGTACTCGGCGCTGACGTAGCCGCCCAGCATCGCCTCGAGGACGCCGATGAACAGCCCGGCCAGCAGCGCCCGGCCGGGTTTGCGGAACCCG
>Ga0302325_10006515_pt1 | contig 26212 bp, 22 predicted proteins | sample Palsa_T0_2_FD_201948 | JGI IMG/M metagenome (GOLD analysis project Ga0302325, IMG submission 201948) | Peat permafrost microbial communities from Stordalen Mire near Abisko, Sweden - Palsa_T0_2 | ecosystem: Environmental > Terrestrial > Soil > Palsa > Peat permafrost | place: Sweden: Abisko... | reverse complement strand
CGCAACACGTAAGCCGTAAACGTCGCGCGCCGGAATGCCCGCGGCCCGCACCAAGCCGACAAAAAGCGCGTTGAGATCGGCGCACTTGCCGCCGAGGTTGCCGGTCGTGAGCATCGATGCGATGTCACCCAGGCCGCAGCCGCGCACCTTGGGGTCGCGGAAGGTGTTCTCAACGATCCACTCGTAGATGGCGTGGGTCTTCTCGATCTCGGTCTTTTTGCCGGTCACGATCTGGTCGGAGGCCTGCTTGACGATACCGTCGACCGGAATGAGTTCGGTGCCCTTGGTATTGAACTTGCGGTCCGCGGCGCTGAGCTCGATCGACGCCGTACCCGGCATCGACAGATCGACCGTGCGGTCTTGCGTGGAAATCTTGCTGGTCACCTCGACCACCGGCGCCTTTTCGCCCTCAGCCCATTCCACATGCAGCATCTCGGCGCCGTAATGCGGATCGCGTGCCTGCGTGGCCTCACCATTGGTGGTCCACCGGCTGCCCCCCGATTTGAACCAGTCCTCCTCATGCACTGACGGCAGCGGGATCCAGGCTTGGGTCGTGCCCGCCACCCGTGCGATCTCAACCTTGGTCGTGATCTCGAAATTTCGCCAATGGCCCGGCCGCGGCGCGAATATGCCTTCGGCCGAGGTCAGCCGCGGCAGCGCAGCGGCCAACGTAAGGGCTGCACCGGTCTTCAGGACGTCGCGTCTGTCGAAATGCATTGTATCCTCCGCGGTGTAAGCGGTTGCCTGGAATTGGCGGCGCCCATGTAAGCATGTCCGGGAACTTGCCGGGATTGATCTTGTCCCAGGCAAATTCGGCTTCCACGACGAGCCGCGGTCGAAGATCGGCGTCGAGCACAAATGTAGTTGGCAGCGTGCCGACCTTCCACGCTCTTGTCACCGCGCGGTCGCGGTCGAGCAGCACAGGATAATCGACCGGCGTCCCTTCAATGAAGCGGCGAACGCTGAGGTCAACTTCTGCGACTGAAATAGCAAGCACCTTCACAGTGCCATTTGCGCGCACCGCAAGACGACTAAGGGCCGGCAGTTCCTCACGGCAGGGCTCGCACCATGTGGCAAAGAAATGCACCAGCACGACTTGGCCGCCCACGGAATTGAGCGTCACAACCGTGCCGCTCGTGCTTGGCAGGGCAAATAGCGGTTGCAGGCCCCCGGTCCATCGCTGCAATTCGGCGCCGGAGGCGACTGCATGCGGCGGCGACACAGTACTACACACGACGCCCAGCGCGCATGCGAGCGCTGACGCAATTGACATGAGCGACGCGCCCCGAGCCTCGGGAGCCATTTGCGCGGACACGTTTGCATTTGCGGCGCAGCATCGATCTACGTCAATACACAAATCGGTGCTTGCTCAAGTCGCCCCTGTTGGCCCAAGCGAAATGACCGGCCGGCCCGGCCCACCTGTCAACGGCGCGTTGCGAAAAAAAATCTGCGAATCCAATACTATGCGGATCACTGAACGCTCGTTGTTTAGACTGAACGATGTCTATCAGGACTGCACGACATTCTCAAAAAAATATGCCGCAATCGGGTGAAATATACCGCAATCGGGTTAGAGCCATTCCCCGCATAAATTGACATTGGTAGTGTTCCAAAATAGCGTTCCGGCATTACGGAATTTCCTTGATCGGGCGGGCTGACGAGCGCCGTCTGAAGAGCGTCCCCGGCGGGGCGAACATGCTCAGGAGGACCGTCCCATGAACATCGAAATCTCGCGGCGCCGGTTCATGCAAGGCGCGGGCGCTAGTCTCGCTGGCACCACGCTCGGCGCGTTCGGCTTTGGCGATATCGAGATGGCCTATGCTTCGTCAATCCGCGCCTGGAAGCTTTTGGGGACGACCGAGACCCGCAACACCTGCACCTATTGCGCGGTGGGCTGCGGCATCATCATGTATTCGAACGGCAATGTGGCGAAGGGCGAGAAGGCCGATATCATTCATATCGAGGGCGATCCCGATCACCCGACCAATCGCGGCACGCTGTGCCCGAAGGGTGCGGCGCTGCTCGAATTCGTTCACTCGAAGACCCGCACACTCTATCCGCAAATCCGCAAGCCCGGCTCCGACAAGTTCGAGCGCGTGTCCTGGGACGTCGCGCTCGATCGCATCGCCCGGCTGATGAAGGATGACCGCGACAAGAATTTTATCGCCAAGAACGACGATGGCGTTACCGTCAACCGCTGGCTGAGCACGGGATTTCTCGCGGCATCGGCGACCAGCAATGAAACGGCGTGGACCACCTACAAGGTGGTGCGCAGCGCTGGGATATTGGCGTTCGATAATCAAGCACGCGTTTGACACGGACCGACGGTGGCCAGTCTGGCCCCAACATTCGGCCGTGGTGCGATGACGAATTCCTGGACCGACATCCAGAATACGGATCTGGCCATCATCATGGGCGGCAATGCCGCGGAGGCGCATCCGTGCGGATTCAAGTGGGTCACCGAGGCAAAGGCCAATCGCGGTGCCAAGCTGATCGTCATCGATCCGCGCTTCACGCGCTCGGCCGCGGTCGCGGATTTCTACGCGCCGATTCGCCAAGGCACCGACATCGCGTTTCTGCTCGGCGTCATCCGTTATTGTGTGCAGAACGACAAGGTGCAGTGGGATTACGTCAAGGCGTTCACCAACGCGCCGTATCTCATCAAGGAAGGATTCGGCTACGCTGACGGCCTGTTCATCGGCTATGACGAGACTCGGCGCGACTACGACCGTTCGACCTGGAACTATGAGCTCGGCGCGGACGGTTACGTGATTTCCGACGAGACGCTGCAGCATCCGCGCTGCGTCTGGCAACTGCTCAAGAAGCACGCGTCGGTCTTTACGCCGGAAATGGTCGAGCGCATCTGCGGCACGCCGAAGGAGAAATACCTTAAGGTCTGCGAGATGATAGGCGAGTGCTCGTCGAAGACCAAGACGATGACGTCGATGTATGCGCTCGGCTGGACCCAGCATTCCAGCGGCTCGCAGAACATCCGCACCATGGCGATGCTGCAGCTCATTCTCGGCAACATTGGCGTGCGCGGCGGCGGCATGAATGCGCTGCGCGGTCACTCCAATATCCAGGGCCTGACCGACCTCGGGCTGTATTCAAACCTCATTCCCGGTTATCTGACGATACCGTCGGACAAGGAGCCGACGCTGGATTCCTACATGTCAACGCGTGGCTTCAAGCCGTTACGGCCGGAGCAGATGAGCTATTGGCAGAATTACAAGAAATTCTTCGTCAGCTTCCAGAAGGCGATGTGGGGCGACGCCGCCACCGCCGAAAACGACTTTGCCTACGACTGGCTGCCCAAGCTCGATGTGCCGGGCTACGACATTCTGCGCGCCTTCCAGCTGATGCACGAAGGCAAGATGAACGGCTACTTCTGTCAGGGCTTTAATCCGCTGCTCTCGGCCCCTAATCGCCGCAAGATCACCACCGCACTGTCGAAGTTGAAATTTTTGGTAATTATGGATCCGCTGCAGACTGAAACAGCGCGGTTCTGGGAGAACTACGGCGAGCACAACGACGTCGATCCTTCGAGCATCCAGACGGAAGTTATCGAACTGCCCACAACCTGCTTCGCCGAGGAAACCGGCTCGCTGGCGAATTCCGGACGTTGGCTGCAATGGCATTGGGCCGGCGGCACGCCGCCCGGCGAGGCCAAGCACGACAACTTCATCATGGGGCAGATCTTCCTGCGCCTGAGGGCGCTCTACCAAAAGGAAGGCGGTACGGTTCCCGAGCCGATCGTCAATCTCGATTGGCGCTATAAGGATCCCGGCGAGCCGACGCCCGAGGAGCTTGCCAAGGAGCTCAACGGCTACGCCAACGAAGACATCACTGATCCGAACGATCCGACCAAGGTCGTGATCGCCAAAGGCAAGCAGTTGGTCAATTTCTCCGTGCTGCGCGACGACGGCAAGACGACCTGCGGCTGCTGGATCTACTCCGGCTGCTTCAACGAGGCGGGCAACAACATGGCCCGCCGCGACAATACCGATCCTGACAATACCGGGGTATTTCCCAATTGGGCCTGGTCGTGGCCGCTGAACCGGCGCGTCCTTTACAATCGGGCCTCGGCCGACGTGGACGGCAATCCCTGGGATCCGACCCGCAAGCTGCTGTGGTGGGACGGCAGCAAGTGGACCGGCTTCGACGTTCCCGACATTGCGCCGAACGCCAAGCCAAACGTCGTCGGCCCGTTCATCATGAATGCCGAGGGCACCGGGCGACTGTTTACGCTCGGGCTGCTGCGCGACGGACCGTTCCCGGCCCACTATGAGCCGTTTGAATCGCCGGTCGTTAACGTCATTGCGCCGAAAATCCAGGGCAATCCGGTGGCGCGCGTGTTCCAGAACGATCGCCAGCAATTCGGCGACGCCAAGGAGTTCCCCTACGCCGGGACCTCCTACCGGCTAACCGAGCACTTCCACTTCTGGACCAAGCACGTCCGTTTCAATGCGGTGATGCAGCCGGAATTCTTTGTCGAAATCTCCGAGCAGCTCGCCGGCGAGAAAGGCATCAAGTCCGGGCATTGGGTACGGGTGTGGTCGAAGCGCGGCTCGGTGAAAGCCAAGGCCGTGGTGACCAAGCGTATCAACACGCTCATGTGCGACGGCAAGCCGGTGCACATCATCGGGGTGCCGCTGCATTGGGGCTTCATCGGCGAGACCAAGGAAGGGTTCGGCCCGAATTCGCTCACGCCCTTTGTCGGCGACGCCAACACCGACACCCCGGAATTCAAGGCATTCCTCGTTAATATCGAGCGGATTGCCGGGCCCGATGTTGTTGCGCTTGCCGAGGGTCCCGGCGCCGAGGAAGGCGACTTCTCGTCCTTGATCTCCGACACCCTTGGCGATCGCTCGCGAACCGACTTCTGAGCGGTACAGGGAGGAACACTTGGCCTTCGAATTCGAGTTGCCGCCCGCGCCGACCCAGAACGTCAAGGTGAACCTGGGCGAAAACGATCTTGTCCGCCGCTCGGCCTCCACTGTGCCGCCACCGGCAAAACGACTTACGGAAGTTGCCAAGCTGATCGATGTTTCGAAATGCATCGGCTGCAAGGCGTGTCAGGTGGCATGCCTGGAGTGGAATGACCAGACAGAACGGATCGGTTTCAACTACGGGGTTTACGACAATCCGGTGGATCTGACGCCGGAGTCGTTCACGGTGATGCGGTTCACCGAATGGGTCAATCCGGAGACGCAGAATCTGGAATGGCTCATCCGCAAGGACGGCTGCATGCATTGCGAAGATCCGGGCTGCCTGAAGGCGTGCCCGGCACCCGGCGCGATCGTGCAATATTCCAACGGGATCGTCGACTTCGATCACGACAAATGCATCGGCTGTGGCTATTGCATCAAGGGATGTCCATTCGACATCCCGCGCATCTCCGCGGTCGACCACAAAGCCTATAAGTGCACGCTTTGCTCGGACCGCGTTGCCGTGGGTCAGGGGCCGGCCTGCGCCAGGACCTGTCCGACGCACGCCATCGTGTTCGGCACCAAAGAAGAGATGAAGCAGCACGCCGCCGAGCGCATCAAGGACCTGCAGTCGCGCGGTTACAAGAATGCAGGCCTCTACGATCCGCCTGGCGTCGGCGGCACCCACGTGATGTACGTCCTGCAGCACGCCGACAAGCCGGAAATCTATGCCGAGCTGCCCAAAGACCCGAGGATCAGTCCGGTCATCGTATTTTGGAAAGGGCTGACGAAATATGCCGGCATGGCCGCGATGGGCGCCTTCGCGGCAGTCGGCGTTTTGCACTATTTAGTGTCTGGCCCCAACAAGGTTCAGCCGAAGGACGAGGAAGACGCTAAGCGACTCGCGGGAGATCGCTGACTATGGCAGGTTACGACATAGAAGAAGGTGACGCTGTCCACCCGGGCGATCCGGTCGTTGTCGATCGCTACACCGCGGGGGCTCGCGTGAACCATTGGATCACGGCGACTTGCCTGGTGTTGCTGGCAATTTCCGGTCTGGCGCTGTTTTACCCGAGTTTCTTTTTTCTCACCGCTCTATTTGGTGGCGGCCAATGGACCCGGGCGATTCACCCCTGGATCGGCGTCGTGCTGTTTTTTAGCTTCGGTGGAATGTTTCTGCGCTTCTGGAAAGCGAACTTGTGGCGGGCCGAAGACGGAACGTGGCTGGCACGGCTGCGTTACGTGCTGACAAACGAGGAAGACAAGCTTCCCGAAGTCGGCAAATACAACGCCGGCCAGAAGGTGGTGTTCTGGTCGATGTCCATTCTGATCATCATCCTCATTTGCACCGGCATCGTCATCTGGGACCAGTATTTTTATCCGCTGACCAGCATCGTACAGAAGCGGTGGGCGATCTTGGTCCACTCGCTTGCCGCCGTGACGATCATTTGCGTGTGGATCGTTCACGTTTACGCGGCAATCTGGTTGCGCGGGACGATCGGCGCCATGACACGCGGGCAAGTCACCGGCGGTTGGGCGTGGAAGCATCATCGAAAATGGTTTAAGGAATTGGTCTCCGGCAGGGTTGGTGATCGCACTACCGGCACAAAGCCGGCGAGTTGAGGGCGAACGCGCCGACGTGTCACGTGGCCCGTGTGGTTCGTAAGGTTCGAGTATGACGCAAGTCGGCCCGACCAATTACGACCCGATTCCAATCGGGGAAATCGCAAAACCGCCGTTCGCACGGCTGCCCGATCCGCTGACGATGTTCGCGCGCCGCGCCAAGCGGTTGCGCGCCCTCACCGAGGGCCACGAGCTTGGCGCCTACCTCACTTTTCTCGCTGATTTATCCGACGTTCAGCACGGTGTGCAAAGCGGACTGCCGGGCGCTGAATTGCCGGCCCCCGACACGATAGCGCGCGCAAGGCAATTCAAAATGCCGCCGCTCGACCGTTTGCGTTTCATGCGCAGTGCCGCGTTCGATGCGTTGTGGGAAGGGCTGCTGGCGACGGCTGGCCGCATCGCCATGCCGGACGACGCGCGCCTTGCGCTTGATCGCCTCAAAGCGGCCGATCCCGCCGCTCAGGCGGCGATGATCCGCGCCGTTCTCAAAAACGCGATCCCCGCCGAGGCGTTAGCCGAGCATGTGTTTGTTGCCGCCGTGCTCCAGGTGCATTTCGCCCACCTCGCCGCGCAATTCGATGCTGAGGCGCTGATACCGGTCGGCGACGGCGCCTGTCCAGCCTGCGGCGGGCCGCCAGTGTCCAGCATGGTGGTCGGCTGGAGCGGCGCGCAAAACACCCGATTTTGCGCCTGCTCGCTTTGCGGCACGCTGTGGAATTACCCCCGCATCAAATGCGCGCTGTGCGGCGGAACGGAACGGATCGCCTACCAGGAAATCGCCGGCGGATCAGCAGCAGTCAAGGCCGAAACCTGCGAATCCTGCCACCGCTACGTCAAGATACTTCATCAGCACACCAATGCGTCGCTCGATCCGGTCGCCGACGACGTGGCAACGCTTGCGCTCGACCTGTTGCTGCGCAGGTCCGAATACCGGCGTGGCTCCGTTAATCCGTTTCTGCTCGGTTATTGAGGGGATGAATGGCGAAGTCCGCATCGCTCTCGCTCCGCAGATTGCCCTCGGTGGACCAGGTGCTGCGTACCCGGGCCGCGATGAACGCGGTCAACAGATTCGGCCGTCCTGCCGTCGTCGCCGCCGTGCGCGGCACGCTCGCTGCCGCGCGTGCCGACGGAATGATGGCTGATGCTGCGGACCAGGTGGTTGCCGCCGTGCTGAGGCAGCTCGAAGCGCAGCAGCAGCCCAATTTGCGGCCGGTCTTCAATCTCACAGGAACCGTGCTGCACACCAATCTCGGCCGCGCGTTGCTGGCGGATGCCGCGATCGAGGCGGCGCGGACGGCGATGGGCAACGCCGTCGCGCTCGAATTCGACCTCGGCGGCGGTCGGCGTGGCGACCGCGACGATCTCGTGCACGATCTGCTATGCGAGTTGACCGGCGCCGAGGATGCTACGGTCGTTAACAACAACGCGGCTGCCGTGCTGCTGGTGCTCAATACCCTGGCCAAGGGCCGCGAAGCCATCGTGTCCCGCGGCGAGTTGATTGAAATCGGCGGCGCGTTCCGCCTGCCAGAGATCATGAGCCGCTCCGGCGCGAGACTGGTCGAAGTCGGCACGACCAACCGCACGCATAAGAAGGACTATATCGGGGCGGCGGGCCCGAAGACGGGTCTCATTCTCAAGGTGCACGCCTCCAATTACCGCATCGAAGGATTCACTAAAGAAGTAGACGCGCGTGAGCTTGCGCCGCTGGCGCGGGAGCGCAAGGTACCGCTGGTGCACGATCTCGGCTCCGGCACCCTCGTCGATCTCAGGCGCTTCGGGCTTGCCCATGAGCCGACGGTGAAGGAAGCGGTTGCCGGTGGAGCCGATCTCGTTACCTTCTCGGGCGACAAGCTACTCGGCGGGCCGCAGGCAGGTTTCATCGTTGGACGCAAGGAATTGATCGCGCGCCTCAAGAGCAATCCGATGAAGAGGGCGTTGCGCATCGACAAGATCCGGCTTGCCGCACTGGAGGCGACGCTACGGCTCTACCGCGATCCCGACAGGCTCGCAGAGCGCCTGCCGACGCTGCGGCTATTGGCACGGCCTAAAAAAGAGATAGCGGCAGTCGCTGCTCGCTTGCTTCCGATCGTCGCGCAGAAGATCGGTGGAGCATTCACGGTCACAGTCGCCGAATGCACGAGCCAGATTGGCTCGGGCGCGTTGCCGCTGGAGGCCTTGCCGAGCGTAGGTCTCGCGATTCGACCGAGTGCGGCGCGTGCAAGCGGCCGAGCGCTGTCCGCCCTATCGGCAACATTGCGTCAATTGCCGGTGCCGGTGGTCGGGCGCATCGCGGACAACGCGCTCATTCTCGACTTGCGCTGTCTCGACGATGAGAAAGGATTCATTGCCAATCTGGTGGCGCTCAATCTCGCGGAGAAACCCAATGGGCCGGCTTGACGCTGTGGCGGAAAAGGCGCCGCCGAAGTACGACGGAACGGTCGGCGAGCGGATGGCGGCGGCCCATGAGGCGTCGAGTCGCGGCGACTACGCGCGGGCCCTTGAAATGTGGGGCCCGCTCGCTCAAGCCGGCGTGGCGCGGGCGCAAAATAATGTGGGCGCTTGCTTTTCGGAGGGGCTCGGTGTCGAGCGCGATCCCAAACTCGCCGCGCAGTGGCTGTCGCTTGCGGCCGACGCCGGCGATTCCGTCGGCCAGCGCAATTATGCGGCCCTTTATTTTAGGGGCGAGGGCGTCGAACAAAATTATGCGCGCGCCCTGGAGCTTTATCGCGCTGCCGCCGAGCAGGACGACGGCCCAGCGCAAGACATGCTAAGCTGGATGCTGCTGGAAGGCGAGGTTGCCGAGCGCGACCTTGTCGGAGCGCGGGGTTGGGCCGCGGCGGCCGCGGCGCATGGTGTCGCTGCATCAATGACGCGCCTCGGCATGATGTTCCACGACGCACTCGGCGTCGAGCGGGATCCGGCGGCGGCGGCGACCTGGTGGGCCAAAGCTGCCGCGCGCGGCGATGCCGATGGTCAGGCGATGCTAGGGGCCGCGCACATGCTTGGTGCAGGCGTCTCGCGGGATGGTGTTGTCGCGTTGGCATGGCTCATCCGAGCGCGAGGGGGCGGGAGCGCGCTCGCCGAGCGGTTCCTCAAAGCCGCCCGCGGCGCTTTGTCGACAGACGAAATCGCCGAAGCCGAACGTCGCGCCGCTGCGCCGGTGCCGGAGCCGCCATGATCGTAGGCACCGCCGGTCATATTGATCACGGCAAAACCTCGCTGGTGCGCGCACTCACCGGCGTCGATACCGACCGCCTGAAGGAAGAAAAGGCGCGCGGCATTTCAATCGATCTCGGTTTTGCCTATCTGCCGGCGCCGGACGGCTCCGTCCTCGGTTTCGTTGATGTGCCTGGCCACGAAAAATTCGTTCACAACATGCTGGCTGGCGCGACCGGCATCGATTTTGTGCTGATGGTGATCGCGGCTAATGACGGCATCATGCCGCAGGCGCGCGAGCATCTCGCGATCGTCGACCTGCTCGGCATCGAGCGCGGCATTGTCGCGCTCACCAAAACCGATCTGACGCCGTCCTCGCGGTCTGCGAAAGTCGCCGACGATATCAGGGCGTTGTTAAAGGGCACGGGCTTGACGCGTGCCGCAATCGTCCCGGTGTCGACCGTGAGCGGCGACGGCATCGGCGAGTTACGGGATCGGCTGTTCGACGCCGCGCAGACAATGGGCGCGCGGGCCAAGGCGGAACGCTTCCGGCTCACAGTCGATCGCTCGTTCACGCTTCCTGGAGCGGGCACTGTGGTAACAGGCACGGTGCTTTCGGGCGCGGTTTCAACCGGCGATCGGGTGGTGATCAGCCCTTCCGGCCTGGTTGCCCGGGTGCGTTCGATTCATGCGCAGAACCGGCCCACGGACCGCGGTGTCGCCGGCCAACGTTGCGCGCTTAATCTTGTCGGCGATGGTGTCAGCAAGGACGCGATCGCGCGTGGTCAAGCGGTGCTCGATCCCGGTCTGCACGCGCCCACCGATCGCATCGACGCTAGCTTGCGGCTACTCGCAACCGAGCAAAAATTGGTCACCCAGTGGATACCGGTGCGTCTGCATCACGCTGCGACCGAGGTCGGCGCCCGCATCGTGGTATTGGGCGACGCGCCGATCCCGCCGGGCGGTGAAGCGCCGGTGCAACTCGTTCTCGAAAGTCCAATTGCCGCAGCGGCAGGTGACCGCTTCGTCCTGCGTGATACCACGGCGCAGCGAACCATGGGCGGGGGAAAATTTCTCGATTTGCGTGCCCCGGCGCGCAAGCGGCGCACACCTGAGCGTTTAGCGCAGTTGAAAGCCCACGGTGTCGACGATCCGGAAAAGGCGCTGGCGGCGTTACTCGATATGGCACCGCATTTTATTAATCTGTCGCTGTTTGCTCGCGATCGGGCATTATCCGGAGAACGGGCCGAGGCTATCGCCGGGCGCCTGGGCCTGATCACGGCTTCCGCGGCCGACGGTGTTTTCGTGCTGTCCGCTCCGGTATGGCTTCGTCTCAAACGCAACCTACTGGCGACGCTTCAAAGCTTCCACGCCGACTGTCCAGATCTGCCTGGTATCGGCGTTGAGCGGCTGCGGCTGCAGCTCGAACCGCGTCTGCCGGCGCTGGCATTTCTTTCCGTGTTGCAACGACTGATGGACGGAAAAGAGATTGCCCTGGACGGCGCCTGGGTGCGATTGGCTAACCACGAAGTGCGACTGACGCCGGAAGATGAAAAACATTGGAGCCGGATTGGGCCGCTCATCGGCGGTGCTGAACGGTTCCGACCGCCGCGCGTACGCGACATCGCCGCGATGCAAGCATTGCGGGAAAACGAGGTGCGGCGCCTGCTCAAGCTCTTGGGGCGCATGGGCAAAGTCGATGAGGTTGCGCACGATCATTTCTTTTTGCGCGCGAGCGTGGCGGAGATGGTTGAAATCATCGTCGATCTCAGCACGGCCTTGGCGAACGGACAATTCACCGCTGCGCAGTTCCGCGATCGGGTAGACAATGGCCGCAAGGTTGCGATCCAGATTCTCGAGTTCTTCGATCGTCACGGCGTTACATTGCGCCGCGGCGATCTGCGGCGCGTCAACAAACACCGGCTCGACTTGTTCCGCGGTCCGGCGGAAGCCGTCAGCCCTGACAATGCAAATTCTGGAAGAGAATCGTCCCCGGTGGGGCGTCCGGACTTCAAATCCGGGAGGGGCCGCGAGCCGGTCCTTGGTGGGTTCGACTCCCTCTCTCTTCCGCCACGTTGAAGAAGAAGCGCACGTCGGACCCCCAGCCAAAGGCAACCGATGCGGCACGCGTCTTGGTTACTGCGAGCTCAAATTAGACGGTGCAAAGCGTGATCTAACTGCGCCTGCGGCGCTACTTTGGGGGGTGGAGCGGCAGAGATAGAAGCAGCACGACGCCGCAGTTCAATACCCTCCGGTTCTGGTGCTAAAATCGACGCGGACAATCAGCATGCTGCAATCATGGATCAATCGCGGGGTAGGCTACTGCATCCGCAATTTTCGCATCGTCATCGCCGCGGCGCTGCTCCTCGCCGCGGTGTCGGCCATTTACACAGCGCGGCACTTCGCGATCGATACCGACATCAACGATCTGCTCTCCGCTAAATTACCGTGGCGACAGCAGGAGATCGGGTTTCACCAGGCCTTTCCGCAGACTGTGGACATCATCCTGGTGGATGTTGGGGCGGCTACGCCAGAAGCGGCCGAGGCTGCTGCGCGCGAATTGCAGCAGGGTCTAGCCAATAAGCCGGATCTCTTTCGCTCCGTGAGCGATGCGCTGGACGGCCCGTTCTTTCGCCACAACGGGTTGTTGTTCCTTTCCCCCAACCAAGTCGAGAGTTTCACTGGGCAACTCACAAAAGCCCAACCTTTGATAGGGGGGCTGGTCCGCGATCCAAGCCTGCGAGGACTCGTGCAAGTTCTAGACGGAATTCTAGGGTATGCAAAACAGGGATTCACGTCGCTCGACGATATGGCTCGCCCACTGAATTTGGTCGCAACTACCCTTGAAGGCATCGCGCAAGGGCGCCCAGCCGAGTTCTCATGGAAGACTTTGTTGCAAGGCGATGCCCGGCCTTTGGCCCTGCACCGCTTCGTCGAGGTTTGGCCGGTTCTTGACCACAATGCCCTCGAACCTGGCGGCCGAGCCACGGCCGCGATCGGAGAGATCGCTGGCCAACTCGGACTTCATGCGAAGTTCGGGGCCGACGTCAGTCTCACTGGCCCGGTCATCATATCGGACAACGAGTTTGCAGGCGTGCACCAAGGGATCGTGCTCAACAGCGTCGTGACGGGCGTGATCGTGCTCGCTATTTTGTGGCTGGCGCTGCGGTCGATCCGCCTGGTTATCGCGGTTGCCGTCAATATAGCTGCGGGGCTTGCAATCACGGCCGCTGGCGGGATTTTGATGGTCGGTGCGCTGAACCCGATCTCGCTAGCGTTTGCGGTCCTTTTCGTGGGTCTGGGCGCCGATTTCGCGATCCAGTACACCGTGCGCTATCGAGCGGAACGCCACGAAACCAACGACCTGGATCGCGCCTTAGGCGACGCAGCGGAATGGGTCGGGATCCCCCTCACGCTCGCGGCGGGAGCCGCCGCGGCCGGATTTCTGTCGTTTACGCCCACGGCATACAGCGGATTGGCACAACTCGGCATAATTGCTGGGTTCGGAATGGTGGTGGCTTATGCGTCGAGCTTGACCCTGCTGCCGGCGCTGATCCGCGCCGTCAATCCGTCGCCCGAGCCGAAGCCGCTTACCCTGGGAGCGCTGGCACCGGCCGACGCCTTTCTCAAGCGTCATCGGATAGCGGTCATTGTCACCACTGTCCTCGTAGTGGCGGCCGGGCTTCCAGCCTTGCCGAGACTGCAATTCAATTTCAACCCGCTCGCTCTGGAGAATCAAGCCTCTCCTGCACTGGCTGCCTTGTTCAGGCTAGGCAAGGAAATGCCATTGAACACCGCGAGAGCTCTGGTGCAGCCGGACGATGCTGGCGCGGTGGCCGCAAAGCTCCAAAAGCTGCCCGAAGTGGCGGCGACCTGGACCCTCGAGAGCTTTATCCCGGCCAATCAAGATCAAAATCTGCGGGTCATCGAAGCTGCCGAGAAGACGCTTACTCCAACGTTGCACAGCTCGAGGCGACCAGCCCCCAGTGATGACGAGAACGTTGCGGCGCTCAAGCAGGCCATGCAATCGCTACAAGACATGGTGGACCAGAATAGCGGTACCGGAGCGGACGCGGCGCGGCGCTTGCTCGATGCGGTCGGTAAGCTCGCGCAAGCCGATGCCGCGCAACGCGCCCATTCCGCCAACGCCTTTGTTCGTCCGCTGCAACTCGACCTTGACGACGTCGGCCAGAGCCTGATGGCGGAGCGCGTGACGCGCTCATCGCTTCCGCCCGACCTCGTGCGCGATTGGGTCACGCCGGACGGTCGGGTGCGAATCGAAATCTGGCCCAAGGGCGATGCCAACGACAACGGCACCATTGTCCGGTTCGCCCGGGCGGTACAGGCGGTGCAACCCGACGCGACCGGGGAGGCTATCGGCAGCACCGAGTGGGGCCGTACGATCGTCGAGGCCTTCGCGGAGGCTGCGGCGCTGGCGCTGTTGTCGATCGCCGTATTGCTGTGGATTGTGCTGCGACGACTGACCGATGTTTTGGTGACGCTTACCCCGCTTCTGGTCGCCGGCATCGTCACGCTTGAAATCTGCGCGCTCGCAAGATTCCAGCTCAACTACGCGAACATCATCGCGCTACCCGTGTTGCTCGGCATCGGTGTGGCGTTCAAAATCTACTACGTCACGGCGTGGCGACGCGGGCAGAGCAATTTCCTGCAGTCAGTTCTGACGCGGGCGGTATTCTACAGCACGCTGCTGACCGCAACCGCGTTCGGCAGTCTGTGGCTGTCCAATCAACCGGGGATATCGAGCATGGGAAAACTGTTGGCGCTCTCCCTCGTCTGCACGCTTACCTCGGCGGCGCTATTCCAGCCCGCCCTGATGGGCGAGCCGCGTCGGTCAGACGGAGGCACGCCCAGCCATTCATGAGTTTCGTTCGATTGAGAAGAATGCAACGGACATACGACCTTGATTGACGCCCTCTCACCGTCTTCGATGGAGGCCGAAAGTGGGCAATATTTCGGAGCCGAAACACCGCGCAGTGCCTCCAAACCAAAGCAACGGGCCGAGGAAGCTGCCCATTCCTCGATTCCGTCCTGGCGGCAAAAACACCGTCGCGATATAGTCCCGCCTTACACAACGCGATAGCGCAGTGGACGGCGTGAGCGATCAACATGTGAGCCAAAAGGCGGAGGCACCCCACGCCGAGGCGGACAAAGGGCGAGGCCGAGTCACCGCACAACGAGCATCTGCTTGGGCGGGCGCAGGTATTCGCCTCTTTATTCTCCTTAGCGGAAAAAAGTTCCTGTGGTTCAAGGAAACCGCTCGGGAAATTGATGCGGCTCAGCCCTCGGATGCGTTTGATCGTGTCGTCGAAGAAATGGCTCGCCGATATCCTGCGATTCAGAGAACACAGAAAGAGCTGGTGACGGAAATCAAGGGAAAAGAAACGATGACAAGATCGGAAGAATTACTCGGCTGCGCCGTTTTCGAGCAGTGGGCCGATTTGCCGCGGGATGTGCAAGAAGTGCTGTTTGAAGCTGCGGTGGCGCATGAACCGGACGTGCGCGAGAGATTGGCGACCGACCTTCACAACCGGCATCCCAGGACAGCGCATCCCCCGAGGCCGACAAAGGTGGTCTGATTGGTTGATTGGCTTTGGATAGTTTTTGAGCCAAGTGAGCAATTTTGAGCAGACGGGGCGGCGGAGTGCATGCAGGCTATTGGTTGTCGGCGCATACGAAAGGTTGCCATGTCGCATGCAGATCAATTCTTGCAACACACCAAAGAGGCGATCCTTCCGCCTGCGAGGCTAAAATCGATACGGACAAGGAGGGGCTGCTTGAGTTGCGCGGGGATTTTTTCTAGGAGGATACAATGGGACTAATTCTACTCTTGATTATTCTGGTTCTTCTTTTTGGTGGCGGCGGTTTCTATATGGGGGCCCCGTACCATTATTACGGTGGCGGTTTGGGGACGATATTGGTGATCGTTATTATAGTGCTTCTACTAAGGAGATGACGCGACCGCTTGCTCGTTACGTTAGGCCGCCTCAGCCGGCGGCTACACAAAAGGAAAACCCCAAGCGCGGGGCGCGCATCGCGGCCGGCGATAAATCTTTGTATTGGTCCCGATTCCTTTGTCCAGTAGGGCGGCTTATTTCCCGGTCTTAGGCTTTTCATCAGATCGAGCCGGGTTTCTCCGTCCCCCAGCCGATAGAAACCTCAGGCAGCGCTTGGAGTTTCGCATTTAGGGCAGCGCCACTCGACTTCTCACAAGTTCTCGTGCAGCTCGCACCAACGAGCCTTTCGTGCGGCGACTATTTCACCCGGCGCCAACTCCACACAATTAGAGAAAATCGAGCGCAGGGGCGCTAACCACTCGCAATCGCTCCCCCGGCGTGAGCGGTCGAGTGAGCATTTTTGCACAGCGTGCCGGTCCGAATTGGCAAAGACTGTCGCGCGACCGGGCACCAAAGGAGACTCACACTGCCTTTTGATCTCTCTTTGAACGACACCTGCCCAAAGTGCCACAGGCCGTTGAAGCCTGCGGTTATCGCGCCGCATTCAACTCGTCCGGACCTTTCGATTCACAACTTCGAATGCGCGACCTGCGGCGCTGTGAATACCAAGATCCTATTGCGGAAGCGGAGCATAGTCGCCGCCTGAAATCGACCCGACAAGCGACCAGCGGGGCGATGCCAACGCCGACGGGGGAACTAAAAGCAGACTGTCGGCTTGGTAGCCATGAGCAGCCTCGCTACGTTCCTGCATGATGCAGCGCGAAAATGCCGGTTCTGGTCGCGCTCTACCTATGACTTAACGACGGCAGGCGAGCTACGGCGGATGTCTGAAGAGCTGGATGACAAGGCCGTTAGTTGTCGCGACGTCGATTGTGACGACAACAAGAGTCCGCGACTGACCGAACGGGTTATGGATTGAGGTTAGTGAAGTTAGCCGGAACTAGCATGAGGCCGGAGATGCCGAGGATCAATTGGCACGGCAAATTGCCGGACTGGCAAATGGGCGTCACTTGGCTAGCGTTCATGGTCATCGCCATTGTGATTTATTTCGTTCCGATGGCACGTCTTGTGGAAGCTATGACCAATTAGGTGGCAGGTAGTAAATCGTGGGTCCCCCGCGCTTCTAGAGCACATGCCCGGGAAGCCGGGTAAGCGGTCAAATTTGAGAGATTCATGAACCTCGACACGCGAGCGCCGGAGTACAAAGAGGCCGATCGGCAAACCCCGCAGCAACCGGTCATATCGACGACCCGTGCCCGGCAGGGCGTTACGGGCCACAACGTCCGCTACGTGCTCGGCTTCGGCATAGGCGCGGTCATTGTCGCATTTGTCATCCTCTATGTCGTCTACGTATGACCGCTTGCCTAGAGGCCCGGATGTCCCGAGCCGGCTCGCGGATGCTTTCTCCGCGATGGTGCCAACTCGAATCTTTCAACCCAACGTTCCTCAGGGGCTTTACTCAACGTCAGGAATTCAAATCATGTCAAGCCATATGCCGCCGGTACCGCCAGCCAATCGCAGCAGCAAAGGTGGGAGTAGTGACACGGAAGTATTGAAGGACGAGAAGCTGGTGAAGCATGAACATCATGCCAACTCGGCCGAAGTGGGGGAAACTGCAAATATCAAGCAGAACACAACGAACAAAGGCTTCTTCCGTGGTCGTCGCCTGGGTTGAAGTCAATGACCGGACGCGGAGCAAAGAACGGCATCAACGAGTGCGGCGGCGCGCTCCTGCAGGCCGCCGTTTCATGCCAGCGTGGGGCGATTGGGCGCCAGGCCGAGTTCGACCTAGCGTCCCTCTTTGACAGCGCGATTACATTTTTACGAGGTGGCCGCGCACTTCCCCGCCGGGATTCGCGGCGGTGTGAATATTGACGTACCAGCGACCTGCTTCGAGGTCGGCGGCTTGGGCGTCTGTCAGCGTCACTGAGCCTTGCAAAGGGTTCGTAACGGGTGTGATCGGCACAGCGACGCCCGCGTTTTTGCCCGGTTCCGCAGGGCCGTGGAAGTGGGCCGCGGTCGCAGGACCGGTGAGGCCGGAATAGCTGCCCTGCCATGATAGTTGCTTTGTCGTGGTATCGAGCGTCGCGGTCACTGTACCGGTTCCCGTCGTTTGGTTCGGCGGTACTTCGCTCGGTCCGTTGAGATCGGCCTTGAATTGCACGGTTCCAGCATAGGTCGGCGAGCCAAATGCCAACAACAAGGCGCTGGCAGTGCCAACGATACCAAAGCGCAATATTGATCGGCGCATGAATGTTGTACGCATGTGATCCTCCCTGGGATATTTTCCGTGGCAAGTGCCCGAGCAGCCGGGCAGGTGACGATTATTGCGCGTGAGCATGATCTTGGCCACTCGGACCTGCAAGCGTCTCTTTTGATGGCCGTTTTGAAGCCGTTACGGACCTCGCTGGGCGTCGTCAATCCGCGGATACGCGACAGATCTTCCATTTCCACGCGTAGCGCGGACCGATTGTCCGTTAGGTCGTCCACGACGGCGGGGGTGGCGAAGCTTCACGACCGGGTTTCGGGGAATCGCATGGTGCCGAGTCTTGCCCTCCGCCATGCCGGGCATAATTCGCATAGTGACACATTAATACGGCCGCGCCATTTGCCGTCTTTGTAAGCTGTAAGCGGTGGTGAAAGCGGCGCAGGATTGTGCGCCAATGCGAATTCGTTCCGCTTTTGCCACTCAAACATGTATATTCATCGACGCTGCGGAGTGTCCGGACAAAATGGATGCCATTCGCGGGAATAGCTGAAACACGCCAGCGCGTCACACGCTCAGAAAATTACGCAGCACGAAGTCATTGCCTTCGAGTTCTGCTGAGCTGCCGGTAAAGCAGATTTCGCCCTTATTCATGACATGGTGGCGGTCGCCGAGTGCAAGGGCGGTTCGCAAATTCTGCTCTACCAGCAGAACCGCGAGGCCTTCCTCTTTGAGCCGTGCCAGCACCTCGATAATCTGCCTCACGATCATCGGCGCCAGCCCCTCGGATGGCTCATCAAGCAGCAGCAATGCGGGATTGAGCATCAATGCGCGCGCGATCGAAAGCATCTGCTGCTCGCCGCCGGAAAGCTGAAAGCCGAGATTGCGTTCGCGGGTATGCAAAACCGGAAAAAGATCGAAAATTCGCGGCAGCGTCCAATAACCCTTGCCTCCCGTTCGGGCGAAAACGGTCAGATTCTCGCGAACCGTCAGACTCGGGAAAATGCCGCGCTCCTGCGGCACGAAGCCGAAGCCCAGCCGCGCCACCACATAGGGCGGCAGCCCGGCAATGTCGCGGCCGTTGTACCGGATACGGCCGGGTCGCGGCTGCAAGTAGCCCATTATTGTGAGAACTGTGGTGGTCTTACCTGCGCCGTTGCGACCGAGGAGGCTGACAATTTCGCCCTGCCTCAGGGAAAGGGAGACGCCGTGAAGGACGTGGCTCTCGCCGTAATATGCGTTGACGTTCTCGAGATCTAACATCATGGCGCTATCCCGAGATAGACTTCGCGCACGCGACCGTTCGCCTGGATTTCAACCGGCGTACCCGTCGCTAGTACTTTGCCGTAGTAGAGCACGGTGATGCGGTCGGCGACTGAAAACACCACTTTCATGTCGTGCTCGATCATGAGGATCGAGAGCGTTCGGGGAAGGGTCCCGATCAGATCGATCATACGTGCGGTCTCGGTCGGCGACATGCCCGATGTCGGCTCATCCAGCAGCAAAAGCCCGGGTCCACCCGCAAGGGCTATCCCGATTTCGAGCTGCCGTTGCTCTCCATAGGACAAATTTCGCACGAGGCGCGCGCCATCGCCGTCGAGATGAACTTTCGCCATCAAATCTCCGGCACGTTCGGTCAAAGTCTTGTTGCGTTCGACGGGCCTGAAGAAATTTAGAGGATTGCCGTGATGCACTTCCAATGCGAGTCGCATATTCTCTGTCACGCTGAGATTCTGGAACAGGTTGTTCCGCTGAAACGTGCGCGCCACGCCCATCCGGCTGATTCGATTCGGCGATGATCTGGTAATGTCCTGGTCCTTCAGCAGGATGCGGCCCGAGTTGGGCCGAAGCTGACCGCTGATCTGATTGACCAAACTCGTCTTGCCGGCGCCATTCGGCCCGATGATCACGTGCCGTTCACCCGCTGCGACGGTAAGGTTGACGTCGTCCGTTACGACCAAGCTACCAAACGATTTGTTGAGATGGTCGAGACGCAGGGCATTCATTGCCATACCCGCGTCCGCTTCGCATTCTGCAGCGCACCCCAAAGCCCGCCGGGGAAAAACATTACGCAGCAGATGAATGTGATGCCGATGATGGAGAGCCAATGCTCGCTGTAGGAGCTGACGACATTTTTCAACAGTAGAAAAATGGCCGTACCGACGGCAGGACCGATCAGCGTACCTGCTCCTCCGAGCATGGTCATGATCAGGATGTCGCCGGACGCTGTCCAATAGACCGCGTCGGCCGAGATGAATCCGTTGAAAATGGCGTAGAGTCCGCCGGCAAGACCGGCGAGCGCGCCTGCGATGGTGAAGGAAAGAAGCTTGTAGGCACGCGTCGGATAGCCAATCGCCATCATGCGCTGTTCGTTTTCACGAATGCCGACAAACGCATGACCGAGCGGCGCGTTCAGCAGACGACGCAGGCCCCAATACGCCAGGACAAAGAAGCTCAGGGCCATGAAATACATCACGAGCGAGTTGGACAGGTCGTAACCGAAAAAACCCGGCTTTTCGGCGATTGCAAGTCCGTCCGAGCCGCCGGTCACATCCCGCCACTTCAGCGCCACGGAGAATACGAGTTGCGATAGGGCAAGCGTGAGCATCAAGAACGGAATACCGGCAGTCCGAACGCAAAAGAAGCCGATCAACGCAGCGCCGCCGCCGGCAATCGCCACGCCTGTGGCGAGACCGACCCAGGCGTTAATGCCGAATTGCACGCCGAGAATGGCCACCGCATAAGCGCCCAGTCCGAAAAAGGCCGCATGTCCGAGCGACATCAACCCGGTAAACCCAAGAAGCAGGTCGAGGCTCATGGCGAAGATCGCGAAGATAAAGATCTCCGACACCAGCGCGCGAGGGTAGTCGGTCATCAAAAACGGCAGCACCAGCAGCGCCAGGAGCACCACCAGTCCGGCAACCCGCGTCTGCACAGTGCTCGGCCTGCTAGTGGTGGCGACGGCAGGTGCGACGGAGACGTCGGAGTATTTGATGCCAAACAGGCCCTGGGGCCGGATCAGAAGCACCGCAATCATCGCGAGATAGATGAGAAACAGCGCGACGCTCTGAAAGTAGGCCTTGCCGAACGTGTCGGCGATACCGATGAGCAGGCTGCCGACGAAAGCGCCTCGCAGGCTGCCCATGCCGCCAATCACAATCACGATGAAGGCGGGAATGAGGATTTCGGTATCCATCCCCGGATACAGGCCAAGCACCGGAGCAGCCGCGATGCCGCCGAGGGCCGCGAGCGCCACCCCAAACCCAAAAATCCCGGTGAACAGCGCTGGAATATTGGCACCGAGCCCGGCGGCCATGACGGCGTTGTCGACCCCGGCCCGCACCATGGCGCCGATCCGGCTGCGCTCCAGAAACAGCCACAGCAGCAAAGCGATCGCGGCGCCGAAGCCGATCAGAAACAGCCGGTACGTGGAGAACACGCCAAGCCCGATTTGCACCGTGCCCTGGAGCGCCTCCGGGGCCGGCAGGCGCAGTACCGTGCGGCCCCATAGCGTTTGAACGAGATCAAGAAAAACAAAGGTAAAGCCGAACGTAAGCAGGACCTGATCCATGTGGCCACGCCGATAGAGTGGACGCAGGAACAGTAATTCCATCAGAATGCCCAGCACGATCACGGGAATCGGCCCCAGAATGAGCGCCAGCCAGAAGTTGCCAGTGATCTTGAAGATGGACAAACCAAGGAACGCGCCTAGCATAAAGAACGAGCCATGCGCCAAGCTGACGACGTTCATCAAACCGAAGATGAGCGAAAGGCCGGCCGCCATCAGAAATAGCAAGACGCCGTATACCAGCCCGTTCAGAAGCTGGGCGACAAACAACCCCATGCGTTCCCCAGCCGACCGTTCACCGCGATGCGGTCAAGGTTCTCAGTAGATTTTCTTGCCCGGGTCCTGGACGTCTTTGGCGGTGAAGAGAACTTTGGTCGAAATCCCTTCGCCCTTCTCGATAACCTGACAGATGTAAATATCCTGAATAGGATTGTGCGTCGCCGCGTCTATGCGGAACGGTCCGCGCGGCGCGTTGAATTTGACCTTGGCCATCGCTTCAGCGAGCTTGTCCTTACCGGACGCGTCGCCGCCGGTCATTTTCAACGCCTCGCCGATCGTCTTGGCGCCTACGTAGCCGTATTCCGCAAACAAGTCCGGGGCATATTTGTATCTCGCCCGAAAACTCGCCGCGAATTCCTTGCTTTCGGGGTTGTCGACGGTGTCGGTATATGTGAGCGCGGAAATGACACCTATGGCGGACTTTCCGAGGGCGCTGACGGTCTGCGAGTCGATGATGGTGAAACCGGTCAGCGGCATTTTCTCTTTCAGGCCAAATTCGGAATATTGCTGGATGAAGCGGACCGCGTCGGCGCCAGGCATGAAATCGTAGGTGACCGGGGGATCGATGGACTTGATGTCGGTCAGGTAGGCGCTGAAGTCCGTGGTACCGAGCGGCGGCCAGATTTCTTTCAGCACCTTGCCGCCCCTGGCAACGTAAGGTCCTTTGAATTGCGCGATGACGTCGCGGCCGCCCGCGTAGTCGGAGGCGGTGGTGACAATCTCCTTACCGAGATTGTCATAAATGTAGTTCGCCATCGGCGCGCTGAGCTGATAGGACGAAACCGATGTGCGGAAAAGGTATGGATAGCGGTCCCAGGTGATCGCGTCGGTGCCGGCGCCCGATACCACGTAGAACGCTTTTTGCTGCTTCATGTAGTTGAGAACAGCAAGCGCGACATTGCTTGCCTGAATTCCGACCACCAGATCGACCCTGTCGCTCTCGACAAGTTTTTTCGCCTTTTGCAGACCAATCTGTGGGTTGAACTGATCGTCTTCCCTGATGAGTTCGATCTTTCGACCGGCGACCGTCCAGTTGACGCTGTCGAAGTAAAGGTTCATCCCATTGAGATTGTTTTCGCCGGCATAGGCAAGTCCGCCGGTGTACGAATTGATGTTGCCGATCCGAATGGGCCCGGTTGCCTGGGCGAGCACATGGCGCGCCGCGAGGGTTGATGTCAGCGCGGCGCCTGCCCCAACTGAATTCTTCATGAGCGTTCGTCGCGAAATTCGGCCTGCAAGCGAATTCTGCTTCTTCATTGCGGTTCTCCCCAGACTGGCAGTCCGCCAGACTACGTCGGTGGCTGCCGTGATACTAGGAGCTATAGGAATTGGTCGCCAAAGGAATTTCGGTTCGGCGCCCCGATTAGCTATGCAGAGCAGCATTCACAGTGCGCGGGCATCCTGCGAGGGTGTTGCGACAACGGCTCGCCGTCGCCTATGACACTGCAGAACAAGGGATCCTTGACGGTGCCGGAATGAACTTGGAATTCGGTGTTTTCGATCATCTCGACCGCAATGACCTGCCATTGCGCGAGTATTATGAGCAACGGCTGAAAGTTATCGAGGCTTTCGATCGTTCCGGCTTCTATGCCTATCACGTCGCTGAGCACCACTTCACGCCACTGGGCATGGCGCCTTCGCCCAGCGTATTCCTTTCGGCAATCGGACAACGCACAACGCGACTACGTTTCGGAACGTTCGTCTATGCGCTGCCACTCCATCACCCTTTACGCGTGCTGGAAGAAATCTGCATGCTCGATCACATGAGCGGTGGCCGGCTGGAAATCGGCTTCGGGCGCGGCTCCGTGCCGTTCGAGATTTCCTATTATGGGCAAAGCGTCGGGGAGCGGCAGCAGATTTACTCCGAGCGTCTTGAGCTTATTTTAAAAGCGTTTACGGCTAAGACATTGAACTGGAACGGACGTTACGATCGATTTGAAAATGTTCCCATGGAGCTCGCGCCATTTCAGAAGCCGCATCCACCGTTATGGTACGGGGCGCATTCGCCAGACAGCGCCGAGCGCGCCGCTCGCAAGGGCTTGAATATGGTCACGAACGACATTCCGACGAATGCGCGGGAGATCGTTGCGCGATTTCGAAAAATTTGGCACGAGGTGCAGAATTCAGCAGTGATGCCCAAAATGGGCCTGGTGCGATTTATTGTTGTTGCCGACACCGACGCGAAAGCGATTACAGTCGCGCGCCGCGCTTATATTCGTTGGCGATCGAGCTTTACGTATCTCTCGGAAATGAACGGCGCTATGCCAGACTCGCCACTGCGTGTGGAAAGCTTCGACGAACTAATTACTCAGGGTCAAGCTATCGCAGGTTCGCCCGAAACGGTGCGCGCGTTCCTTGCTGCTCAGATCGATGACACGAAAGCTAATTACATGGTGGGACAATTTTGTTTTGGTGACCTCGAACTGGACGAAATGCTATTTTCAGTTGAACTATTTGCGGCTCACGTCATGCCGGCGCTTCAAATCGCTTTCAAGAATTAGCGGCAGGTGAGGTCACCGTCTCTGGCGTCCGTTGGGACTTTGCCGCTTCAACCCTTTGGCGGCGGCGATCAGTGCTTTCGGCATCAATCTTGCGCATACTGACTATGGAGGGGCCGTGATACGTTTACCGTTGAGAGCAACGCGGCCAGACGGCAATTTCGGGTTCATCTGGGAAATCCCGGGTTCACTCGTGCTCGACGGAATGCGATAGTCGAAACATGAAGTCACAACTTCCGGAACTAGATCGCAGCAACGTCGTCGACGTCGATCTCGGCAGCGCCGAGTTCAAGGCAAACGCACACCGCCACATGGCCGAATGGGCGCGACGGCGCCCATTCTATGTCCTCGGCAACGGCCCGCCGCAGGTGGTGGTCGGCCGCTACGCCCATGTGCATCGCGTGTTTGCTGAGACCGAGACCTTCAAGTCGGAGATGCCGCGCGGCGCCGGCTGGGAGCAGTTCAACAAGATCATGTTCGCCAAGTTCGTCACGCAGATGGACGGCGAACAGCATGCCCGTGTCCGCCGCCTCTTGATGCCGGCATTCTCGTCGCGTCGGATCGAGCAGCTCCAGGAGAGCATCACCCGGATCGTCGACGGCATGCTGAATCGCATCGAGGCAAACGGTCCCGAGTTCGACGGCATGCAAGACTACGGGGCGCATCTTGTAGTCGACGCGTTGCTCGATGCCATGGTGAATATGGATCAGCGCCGCAAGGCGATCTTCGTTGCGTTCCACGACGTGATTCCAGGCACCACCTATGTCAAGCCGGGCGAGTCGTGGTCGTCGGAACTACGGCGCGCCTTCGATCGCACCATGGAGGAAGTCGGCACCATTATCGAAGAAAGGCGCGTGAGCCCACGCTCAGACTTTATCAGCGATCTCGTGAACGCCCGCGATCAAGGCGACAAGCTCAGTGACAGTGAGTTGTTCGACCAGATTTTCGGCATTTGCGGTGCCTCGCTGTCGGCGACGAGCCGTGCGGCCGGCGGTGCCCTGTACCTGCTCTACACGCACCCAGATCAGTTGCAGCAGTTGATCCGCAACCCGGAGCTTATTCCCGACGCGCTCGAGGAATGCCTTCGTCTCGCCAGTAATGGCTATTTTACCTTCCCGCGCATTGCCACTCGCGACACTGAGGTCGGCGGCACGCCCATCCTCAAGGGCATGGTGGTCCGGCCGTCGCCGCTCGCCCCGAACTACGATCCCGACGTATTTCCCGATCCGACGCGCTTCGACATTCATCGCAGGCCGAAGCGGATTCTATCCTTTGGCGCGGGCCCGCACCACTGCATCGGCAACATCCTCGGCCGCACTACCATCGCCATCGCAATACGCCGCCTGTTGGCGCGCTTTCCCAGGGCACATCTCATCGATCCGGGCTTCACACCGGTGTATGCCGGTGCGGTCGGCGAACTACGGCTTCAAAGCCTGCCGATGATAACCCACTGAGGCACTTCTTATTCGCAGTTGGAGCGTCAGATTGCAGAATTATGACCGCAATGCGACCGGGCCGGTCCAATCCGCACTGGCGCGGTCAATCTCGCTGGCAGTAATTAACTCAATAAGATTGAACTTCGATACGCGTCTCTCGCGTAGGCAACGACATTTAAGTTTTTGGATGAGTCTTGGACAACGCGATTTTGATCGATCTATCGCCAACCTAGCCGCGGTTCCCAGAGAACGAAGAAGTGCCAAAGTGTCCCAGCTTCACGTTGCCGCTGATCTCATCGCCATTGATCGTGCCAGTGAACTCCAGCGTCATTGCCATCGGATCGGCAATCGATACCTTCCACGATATTACATCGCCATTGACAGTACCGTCGAAAATCTCGGTCGAGTTTCCATCGGCCAACTGGCTGCCTTCTAGCGTACTGCCATGGGTCTTGAGCGAAAGAGTAGACTGCCGCTCGCCCATGGGAGTAGCCACTTTGAGGCTCCAGTTCCCGTCTGCACTCATGTAAAGATCCCTCTGAA
>Ga0302325_10006513_pt1 | contig 26219 bp, 25 predicted proteins | sample Palsa_T0_2_FD_201948 | JGI IMG/M metagenome (GOLD analysis project Ga0302325, IMG submission 201948) | Peat permafrost microbial communities from Stordalen Mire near Abisko, Sweden - Palsa_T0_2 | ecosystem: Environmental > Terrestrial > Soil > Palsa > Peat permafrost | place: Sweden: Abisko... | reverse complement strand
TGACTCGCAGGCCGTTGCGGTCGTCGTGGACGGCAGCGGAGCAGCGACGCTGGATCGCGCGCGCGGCGCGGCGGAGCTCGCAGGGCTGCGCCATGTGATCTCCATCGATGGCGGCGGGGACGTGTCGCTGGAGTCGCTGGCCGGTCGCGGCGGCGAGGTGCCGGCGAGCCGCGGGCGTGGGGAGGACCTGGCCACGCTGATGTACACCTCGGGCACGACCGGCAAGCCCAAGGGCGCGATGCTGACGCATGCCAACGTGCTGGCCAACGCGGCGATGGCCGCGGAGCTGTTGCCGCTGGTGGCCGGCGAGCGGGTCGGGATGTTGCTTCCCTTGTTTCACGTCAACGCCCAGATCGTCACGTGCGTGATGCCGATGATGGTCGGCTGCGAGGTCGCGATGTGGGAGCGTTTCTCGGCCTCGAGGTTCTGGGCGACGGTCGAGGAGCTCCAGCCGGTCGCGGTCTCCGCGGTGCCGACGATCCTCTCGGCGGTGCTCCACACCGCCAACGCCCCGGTCGGGCGCACGTCGCTTCGTTACATCATCTGCGGTGCCGCGCCGCTGTCGCGGGAGCTGCTGGAGGCGTTCGAGGAGCGCTTCGAGATTCGCATTCTCGAGGGCTACGGTCTCACCGAGTCGACGTGCGTCTCGTCTTTGAACCCGTACTACGGTGTGCGCAAGCCGGGGTCGATCGGGCTGCCGGTACGCGGGCAGCAGATGAAGATCGTCGACCCCGACGACGGCAGCGCAGTCGAGGACGGCGAGCTCGGTGAGATCGTGGTCAAGGGCCCGAACGTGATGGCCGGCTACCTGCACAGGGCGGAGGCGACAGCCGAGACGATCCGCGACGGGTGGCTGCACACCGGCGACGTCGGCTACGTCGACTGCGACGGGTACTTCTTCATCGTCGACCGCGCGAAGGACATGATCATCCGCGGAGGCGAGAACATCTACCCGCGCGAGATCGAGGAGGTCCTCTACACCCACGCCGGCGTGCTGGAGTGCGCGGTGATCGGCGTGCCCGACGAAGTCCGCGGCGAGGAGGTCCTCGCCGTGCTGGTCCCCAAACCCGGCGTCGAGCTCGACCCCGACCAGCTCACAGCCCACGCCAGCGAGCGCCTGGCCGCGTTCAAGGTGCCAACAGGATTCGCAATCCGCCCCGAGCTGCCAAAGAACGCGACCGGCAAGATCAACAAGCAGCCACTACGCGAGGAATACGGCCACTGGGCGCCCGCCGGCGCCAACCGATCATGACGAGGTCGACTCGCCGGTGGCTGTTCTCAGCACGCGTTCCAGGCGCAGTGCCACCAGCAGCTCGGTGCGGTGGGCGGTGAGCGACACGCCGAGAATGTCCTGGGCTGCCCGGAGGCGGTTGCGTACGGTGTTTTCGTGGACCCCGAGCAACGCTGCGGCACCGCCATAGGAGCCCATCGTCAGCCAGGCCAGCACTGTCTCTCGCAGCCGCCGGGTGAAAGGATCCGAAGCGTTGAGCAGGCCGAGCTCATCGGTGAGAAACTCGACCGCGCGCTCCTTGTTCGCGAGGAGCAGCGTCTCCAACCGGACCTCGCGCGCCCAGACGCAACGGGGCCCGTCCACGCCCAGCGCACGTTGCACACGCGCGGCGTCGAGCGCGTGCTGGCGCGTACGGCGCAGGCCGGCCAGGCCGTGGCCGGGCTCGCCGATAGCGACCGTGAGCCCCGTCTCGGCGAGCGCACGGCGCAGTCGCTCCAAGCGCTCGGTCCCGAACCCCCCGGGGCGCCCGAGCCACACCAGCCACGTTCGCGCCGTATGCTCGATCACAAGAGTTCCCCGCGCGTCCACCGCGCCTCTCAGCGCCGCGATGTCAGTGGCCGACGGCGAAGCGTGACCGTTGTGGATCAGCAACGCCAGGTGAGTGTCGGCGAGCGAGTAGCCGAGCTCGCGGTCCAGTTCCTCGCTCAACGCATCGATCGTGCCGTCGAGGATCTGTGTGAGCAGCCGACGCCGGTGCTCGCGGCGGGTTCGATGGAGGTCAGTGTGGACCTGCTCGTGGCGAGCGACGACAGCCTCCACTACGGGGTCGACGTAGGCGTGCATGGCCCGGGTCGGGCCATCGATCAGCTCGTCGAACATCGCGTCGCCGCCCAGCGTCCGAGCGACCGAGCACCAGCGCCACCACAACGACGCAACATAGACGCGGTAGGCCCGATGGATCTCGGCGGCCGGCACGTCGAGATGTGCAGCCACCTCAGCGAACTCCAGAGCGGCGTCAGGAACGACCACGACGTCGACTCGACCGGCGAGCAGGTCGAAGATCGCCCGCAGCCCATCGTGCACACTGCGACCAAGCGCCGCGAGAAACACCGGATCCTCGACGGCGGGCCAGACATCCGCGAGGACGTCATCCGTCACCCCCGCCCCGACGCCCTCGATGTCGACACCGGCCGCGAGCACGCGCGCGGCTTTCGTCACATGGATGTCGCGATACGAGCGCGGCAAGGCGTTGGCCGTCAGAGTGATCGCCATGGTGGGCTCCTTACTACCGTCCCAGCGCTGCCATCCTGCCATCGCGGTGCGCCTCCAGGCCCGGGGCCACGCAACAGAGTTCGGCTCCACCCATGGGGCCCGACCACAACCCCGGACTCGATCGCCCGTCCTGCTCCCGCCGCGCTCGCCGTGACGGATGTCGTCGGAGCACAAGGCCGCGGCTCCCTCCTGTGTCGAGCGCTCATAGGAGCAGCGGTGTGGTGGGAATACCGTGCAGCCATGCTCACCCCACAGGTCATAGAAATCCAGAACTTGTCGGCCCACCGATGCGATGTCCCCGTGATCCGGCCGGCCGCGCAAACGTCAAAGGAGCGCTGATCCGAATGGCAGTCACCGTCACAGAGCGAGAGGCCAGAGACGTCGTCGAGGCGGCGCGCGAGACCGAATGGAAGCTGCCGAGCTTCGGCAAGGAGCTGTTCCTCGGCAACTTCCGCCTAGACCTGATCCATCCCCAGCCGGCGCTGGATCCGACCGCGGTCGAGAAGGGCGAGCGCTTCCTGGCCAGCCTGAGGGTGTTCCTGGAGGAGCACGTCGACCCGCTGCAGATCGAGCGCGACGCGAAGATCCCCGGCTCGGTCATCGACGGCCTCAAGCAGCTCGGCGCGCTCGGGATGAAGGTGCCCGAGCAATACGGCGGCCTCGGTCTGTCGCAGGTGTACTACAACCGCGCGCTCGCGCTGGCCGCCAGCTCGCACGCCGCGATCTCGACGATGCTCTCCGCGCACCAGTCGATCGGGGTCGCCGAGCCGCTGATGCTGTTCGGCTCCGAGGCGCAGAAGCGCCAGTGGCTGCCGCTGGTCGCCACCGACCACATCTCCGCGTTTCTGTTGACCGAGCCCGATGTCGGCTCTGACCCCGCGCGGCTGGGTACGATCGCGACGCCGACCGCGGACGGAGCGGGCTACGTGCTCAACGGGCTCAAGCTGTGGGCCACCAACGGGGCGATCGCCGACATTGTCGTGGTGATGGCCCAGGTCCCCAAGCACGCTGGGGGTCGCGGCGGTATCACCGCGTTCGTGGTGCGCTACGACAGTGACGGGATCACCGTCGAGCACCGCAACGCGTTCATGGGGCTGCGCGGGATCGAGAACTCGGTCACCCGGCTGGAGAACGTGTTCGTGCCCAGGGAGAACGTGATCGCGAAGGAGGGCCAGGGACTCAAGATCGCGCTCACGACGCTGAACACGGGCCGACTCGCGCTGCCGGCGATCTGCGTGGGCGCCGCCAAATGGGCGACCCGGGTGGCCCGCGAATGGTCGGTCGAGCGAGTCCAATGGGGGCAGCCGATCGGCCAACACGACGCCGTCGCCCAGAAGCTCGCGCTCATCGCCGCGAGCACGTTCGGCCTCGAGGCGGTCGTGGACGTCTCCAGCCGGCTCGCCGATGACAAGAAAAACGATATCCGGATCGAGGCGGCGATCGCGAAGCTCTACGCCTCCGAGCTCGGCTGGCGGGTGGTCGACGAGCTCGTGCAGATCCGCGGCGGCCGTGGCTACGAGACCGCCGAGTCGCTGCTCGCCCGCGGCGAAAAGCCCATTCCCGCCGAGCAGGTACTCCGTGACATGCGGATCAACCGCATCTTCGAGGGGTCGAGCGAGATCATGCAGCTGTTGATCGCGCGGGAGGCCGTCGACCAGCACCTCGCCGTCGCCGGCGAACTCCTGCAAGGCGACGGGGACTTGAAAGCCAAGGCGATCGCGGCGATCCAGGCCGGCCGCTTCTACGCGAAGTGGCTGCCGCAGTTGACGGTCGGAGAGGGCCAGAACCCACGCTCGTTCGAGGAGTTCGGATCGCTCGCCCCTCACCTGCGGTTCGTCGAACGATCCTCGCGCAAGCTCGCCCGCTCCACGTTCTATGCCATGACCCGCTGGCAGGCCGAGCTCGAACATCGCCAGGCGGTCCTCGGGCGGATCGTCGACATCGGCGCCGAGCTGTTCGCGATCGCGTCCGCAGTGGTCTACGCCGACACCATCGCGCGCGAGCATCCCGACCGGCGAGAGGCGGCCTACGAACTGGCGGATCTGTTCTCCCGGCAAGCGCGCCGTCGCATCGACGCGCTGTTCCCCGCCCTGTGGCACAACGATGACCGCGCCGGCTATGACACCGCCCAACAGCTGCTCAGCGGCCGTTACACCTGGATTGAGCACGGGATCCTGTGACCGCCCTGGCCGCCGACCCGGGCCGCCGGCCGTTCCTGCGGTCCGTGGACGTCGACGGCGTGCGCGTGCGCGTCCAGACCGCGGGCAACGGGCCGCCGCTGCTCCTGATCATGGGTATCGGCGGCAATATCGAGATGTGGCATCCGTTCGACGAGGAACTGCGAGTTCGCGGCATCCAGACGATCAGCTTCGACGCGCCCGGCACCGGTGAATCGGCGGAGCTCGACCGGCCGCACCGCATGCGATGGTTGGCCCGGATGGTGGAGCACCTGCTCGACGGCCTCGGCCACCGGCGGGTCGACGTGCTCGGGATCTCGTGGGGCGGAGCGCTCGCGCAGGAGCTGGCCCATCAGGCTCCACACCGAGTGCGTCGCCTGGTGCTAGCAGCGACGACGGCGGGGGTGCCGGGGCTGGGCGGGGTACCAGGCAAACCAAGCGCTCTGATCAGGCTGGTCTCCCCCCGGCGGTATCGCGACGCTGACTATTTCGCCGCCGTGGCTGACCAGCTGTACGGAGGCGAGACATTCGGCAGCGCCGATCGCCACCTCGCGGCACGTTTGGCCAGGCCGCCGTCATCCAGGGGGTACTGGCACCAGCTCTGGGCCGTCCAAGGATGGACAGCGGTGCCGTGGCTCCGAAGCGTCGAGCAACCGACGCTCGTCCTCGCCGGCGACGATGATCCGTTGGTCCCGGTGCTCAACGGACGGATTCTGGCCTCGCTGATACCCCACGCCCGCCTGGTGGTCGTACGCGGCGGCGGTCATTTATCCCTGCTGCAACTCGCGCCGGCGATGGCAGGCCTGGTGGCCGACTTCCTCGCCCCGCCGGATCCATGAGTCCAGGGAGAGTTGTGAACGCTCGCTTATTAGCGAGGGACGTTCGGGTCCTCGGGCTGCGGAGCGATCAGCGTCGGGCGGTGGCTGTGGTGTAAGACGGCTTCGGCCACGCTCCCCAGCAGGGCTCTCTTGGCGGCGTTGCGCCCCCGGGCGCCGCACACGATGAGCGACGCATCGATCTCGTCAGCGACGTCAACGACCGTCTGCCACACGCAGACCGGGGCATTCGCGACCCGCGCCGTCGCCTCCCAGCCATGCTGCTCAGCTGTGATCGCGCCAAATTTCGCCGCCTCCCGGGCCGCCCCCTCTTGCTGAGAGTCCAGCTCGCTCTCGTCCGGGACATAGCCGAAGCCGAAACCAGAGGTAGAGAGTTGCGTGGCGACCGTCTCCCAGGCGGTTAGGACGACAGCAACGCGACGAGCCAGCAGCGCGCCACCGTCGGTCAGGGCGCGAGCCGAGCCCTCAGAGCCATCGAAGCAGAAGAGGACCGGACCAGTCACGTGACGAGGCTACGGCGAGCTGACACGCGACCTAGAACGTCACGGCGGTCCGCCATACGTCGTGCATATGGGAGCGAGGCCACCCGAGGGCCAAGCACACAGGCGTATGGCGGCGACGAGCTAATCATCTGACGAAGAGCCGCTGGCCGCCATAGGTTGCGCGCCATGGGATTCAACCGGCCAACCTGGCAGCCGGGCCGCGGACACAAGGAGATCATGACGATCCATTCCAGGCGCGTGACGAAGCTGCGTCAGGCTCGCGAGCAGCGCGCGCGTGAGGCGATGGCCACCCGCTCGCTCGAGGGTTCACTGATCTCGCTGGCGGCACTCCTCGGGACCGACGTCGTGGACTCCGCCGGCGCCTCGACCGGAAAGCTGCGTGATGCGATCGTGCACTGGACCGCAAGCGCGCCGTATCCGCCGCTCACCGCGGTCGTCGTGCGGACCGGGCGACGCGACGTGGAGATAGGGGCTCGCTGGATCGAGCTGTGGGCTCCGAATTCGGTGCGGCTGCGCTCAACCGCGGCGTACGCCCGTGCGGTAGAGCGCCATCCGGCGGATGTCGGGCTCGCTCATGACGTGCTCGACCGTCAGATCGTCGACATCGACGGAGTTCAGCTCGTCCGTCCTTCCGACGTCTATCTGGCCACCGTCAACGGTCGCGTCGAACTGGTCGGGATCGAGATCGGAGTCGGAGCCTTATTCCGGCGGCTGGGTCCAAAGCGCGTCCGTGCCCGGTGTCGCCCGAAGCGCGTGATCGACTGGGCGACGATTCGCGCGTTCACCCCCCGGCGAGACGTGGCAGATCGGTCCGCTGGACGACGATCGCGCCTCGCGGGCCAAGCGGGAACCGGGCTGATGCTGGACAGTGCGGGGGGGGAGGTCCGCCGGTTGCGGGCCAGTGACATCGAAGCCGCGCTCCACGAGGCGCAGGCGGACCTGGTTAGTGAGTCGCGGTGAGCTCGCTGGAGGCAGCGCCCTCCCCGCGTAGGGCCTCGCTCCCGCGCTGGCTGAAGCGCTTGCTTGCGCTGCTCGCGGTGCTCGGGCCGGGCCTGATCGCGGCCAACGCAGGCAACGACGCCGGCGGCATCATCACGTACGCCAGCGCCGGCGCCCAGTTCGGCTACCGAACTCTGTTCTTGATGGTGCTCATCACGGTCGCGCTTGTCGTCGTGCAGGAGATGTGCTCCCGACTCGGGGCCTACACCGGCCAGGGGCTGGGCGCGTTGATCCGCGAGCAGTTTTCGATTCGCAGCAGCGCGGCAGCAATGGTGCTTCTGTTCGTCGCCAACGCCGGCCTCACCGTCAGCGAGTTTGCCGGGATTGGCGCGTCGATGGAGCTGTTCGGCATCTCGCGGTATATCGCGGTGCCGGTCGCGCTGGTGGGAATCTGGCTGGTGACGGTTCTGGGCAGTTACTCGCGCGCGGAGCGGGTGTTCCTCGTCATGGGACTCGTCTTCATCGCCTACCCGATCGCCGCCATCCTCGGCCACCCGCACGCCGGCGTCGTGCTCAGCAACCTGCTGTGGCCGCATTTCCTGCACACGAACGCGTTCCTGCTGCTGGCCGTGGCGCTGGTCGGCACGACGATCACGCCGTACATGCAGTTCTACGTCGCCTCGGCGGTCGTCGACAAGGGAGTCACGCCGAACACGTACCGGGGTGAGCGCTTCGACACCGTCAACGGAGCGATCCTGTCCAATGTGGTGTCCATTTTCATCATCATCGCAACCGCAGCGGCGATTGGCGGCACCGGAGCACTGGATTCGGTCCGCCAGGCATCCGAGGCGCTGCAGCCCGTCGCCGGTGCCGCGGCCGCGCAGCTGTTCGCGTTCGGTCTGCTGGGCGCCTCACTGCTGGCCGCGACCGTCGTTCCCCTCTCCAGCGCCTATGCGATCGCCGAGACGGCGGGCGTCGAGCGCTCGATGTCGTGCAAACTCCGTCAAGCTCCGGTCTTCTACGGGCTGTACACGCTCCAGCTGGTGGTCGGCGCCCTGATCGCGTTGCTTCCGGGCAACCTCGTCGAGCTGGTGATCAAGGCTCAGGTGCTGAATGGCTTCATCACGCCGGTGCTCCTGACCTACATCCTTATCCTGGCGAATCGGCGCTCGGTTCTCGGGAAGGCCGCTAACGGCCCCGTGTTCAGGGCCGTGGCTACGGTGTGCGTCGCCGTCGTCGGGACGCTGTCCGCTGTCGTGCTGATCCAGACCATCGCCGGATCCGTCTGAGCGCAGGCTGGCCCGCCGTGGCCGGCCAAGGGAACGGAGCTGCGCGTCAACCCGAGACGATCGTGTTCACCGTTAGTGTTAGTTGACGGGCAGCTCGAGAACGATGGACGTTCCACGCCCCGGGCGGGGAGCTTTCGACAGTCACGGTGCCTGCCAGGGCCTCTGCCCGATCGATGAGCCCCGCGATCCCCGACCCCTCGCTCGGTCGGGTCAGCTCCGCCGCGGCCATTGTCACGCAATCACAAGTCGCACTGTCCCGTCACGCAGCTCAAGGCAGACATTGAGATCTGACGCATTCGCGTGCTTGGTTGGTTGCGTTGGCCCGGCCTCCGATGCAGCGGAGTAGGTGGCGACCTCGACCGGCTGCGGCAGGCGACCCACCGGTTGGACTTCGAGGTCGACCGGAGCCGGGGAGCGCCTGGCCAGCGACCTGATCGCCGGCGAGAGCCCACTCTTGGAAAGGATCGCCGGATGTACGCCGCGCGCGAGCTCGCGCAGCTCGTCTTGCGCGGTGGTGAGGCCGGCCACGACGTGGTTGAGCTCCGCCGAGAGGTCTTCGAGTTCGAGCGGCAGCCCCGCCTGCACTGCCCGCAGCTGGACCCCGAGCGTGACCAGCCGTTGCTGGGTGCCGTCGTGTAGGTCGCGCTCCTCCTGAATCGGAAGCAAGGACCTCGTGGCGCACGATCGGCGGCTCGTCACTTACCCCCGGGCGCAATGGCGGCGTCTTACGCCGCCCGCGCCGATGGGCCCGCGATCGCCCGCAAGCGGTGAAGCGCCTCGCGCTCGATCTGGCGACTGCGCTCCTCGCCGACTCCGAGCCAATTCCCGATCTCCTGGTGGCTCTGGGCGCGGTGATTCAGACCGTATCGACGCACCAGCACTTCTCGGTGGCGCGGCGGCAGAAGCCGAAGCATTGCCGATACCTCGTGCCGATCCTCGCACGCGATCGCGCTCGCGGACGGGTCCACGGCGGCCTCGTCAGCCACTAGATCACCGAGACATGTCGTGTCATCGCCAACCGGCTCGTCCAACGAGACGGTCACACGAGCGGCACAACGCAGCGAGCGGACGGTTTGCGTGCTGAGCCCGGTCCGCGCTGCGATCGCAGCGTTTGACGCTCGCCGCAGACCCAGACGCTCAAGCTCGGCCTCGGCGCGACGCACGGCCGCGAGCTGCTGGTTTGCCCTCGCCGGGATTCGGATCAAATGCGAGCCGACAATGGCGTCGAGAACTGAACGCCTGATCCACCAGGCTGCGTACGTAGAGAACTTCAAGCCTCGACGGTGATCGAACCTCTCCACGGCACGGACGAGCCCGACCGACCCCTCTTGGACAAGGTCTGCGAACGGGACGCCACGGCCGCGGTACGACCTGGCAATGACAAACACCAGGCGCAAGTTGCTTTCGATCATCCGCTCCTTGGCGCTCAGATCACCGCGCTCGATGCGTTTGGCGAGGCTGACCTCTTCGACTGCCGACAGCAGGCGCTTGCCCTGGGCTTGACGCGTGAGCGTCTCGAGTCGGTCCTCCCTCCCGCGTCGATGTGGCTCGACCGTCAGTGAGGCTCGCCCGATCATGCGACTGCAGCCAGCGCCCGGCGGGTGGTCGTCCCGCGCTTCACGTTCTCTGCGGCGACGCGAACGAGCTCCTTCAGCGCCGGAGGTTCTGTCTCGTCTCGCCAGAGGAGCTCGAACGCAAGCGTGCGGGTGGGCTCCAGTGGGCGGGCGGTCACGTTGGGGTGAAGAGCCTCGGGTGCCGTGGTGAACGCGAGCGCATCGCCGTCCGCAACCGCACGGCAAAACGCCGGTCCGGGGGGACTGGGCACTAGCGCTGCCGCCACACCGAGCTCAGCAAGCATCTCGGCGATGGCGCGGTCATAGCTGGCCCCATCGCGATGGGCCGTGACCGCAATCTGCTCACCGTGTAGATCTCTCGCAGTCACCGCGCCGACGCCGGCGAGCCTGTGGCTGGCGCCGACGAGCACCATCCACGGCTCACCGCCAAGATCGAGTCGGCGCAAGTCCGGCGATGAGAAACATGCCGGTGCAAATAGGGCGTCCAGGCGCCCGTCGCGAAGATCGCGCCATAGCGTTCCGCCATAGCCCTCGATCACGGTGAGCTCGACTGCGCAGCGCTCGTGGGTGAACCGTTCGAGCACTGCTGAGGTCCGATGCCAGCCGGCCCCGGTCGCGATCCCCAGCCGAACGCTGCCGGCCACCCCGTTTTCGAGGTCGCTTCCAGTGGCGCTGGCAACCTCGGCGGCGGCCAGCGCCGCGCGCGCACGATCGAGGAACAGCTCGCCGGCGTCTGTGAGGTCGGCGCCGCGCGGGTGGCGATCGAAGAGCTGGATGCCCAGCTCGGATTCGAGCCGGCGCATTTGAGTCGACAGGCCAGGTTGAGCGACCCACAGGCGCTCGGCAGCGCGGGTGAAGCTGCGCTCCTCAGCGATCGTCACGAAGTAGCGAAGATGACGAAGTTCCATGCTGGTCCTCCCTATGCCGCGACGGTTGTCAACACCGCGGCCACCTGCGCCGCGGCGGCCTCTTCCGCATCGAGCGCCGCGATGTAGGAAGCAAACGCAAATGTCCGGCCCTGCGGCTCGGCTTGGAGGAAGGTCGCCCATCGCGTCGAGACGAGGCGCGCAGCCTCGCGCCACTCGTTCAGCGCTTGGGCCCGATTGCGTACGGCAAACCACTGACCACTTCGATCTTGCGAGAACACTTGGCACCTCCACAGTCGTTTCCAGCGTGCATCCTTCGATAGGGAACGATGTCGCTCCAGCAGCGCCTTGTCATCGCGGCGAGCGCCCATTCGCGGATCCAGCTAGCGCAACGCGTGAATTCCTGCTAGCTGGGGTCTCGCGTCATGCGGTTCCCGGCGGCTTCGATAGGGGAGTCGGCGCTGGACCGCTATAACCGAGCGTTACCGGGAGAAGCGTCCAGTCGGCTTGGTTTGCCGTGCTGCAATCCGACGTTCGCAGTATGCGTGTGGCGTTCGTTCTCTCCGGCGGCTCGAGCCTCGGCGCGTCGCAGGCCGGCATGCTGCAAGCGCTCTACGAGCACGGCATCCGACCGGACCTCTTGGTCGGCACGTCGGTGGGAGCGATCAACGCAGCGTTCATCGCGTCACGCCCGCCGACGATCGAGACGGCCTTTGCTCTGCAGGACATCTGGCGGAGCCTGAACCGCGGCGACGTGTTCCCCGCCAATCCGATCAGGGCTGGGCTTGGGCTTCTCGGGCTGCGCGATCACTCCGTCTCGGCCGGCGGTCTGCGACGGCTGATCCGGCACCACGTCGACCTGGAGCGTCTCGAGGACGCTCCGATCAGCCTCCACGTCATCGCCGCCGACGCCCTCACCGGTGACGAGGTCCTCCTCTCGGCCGGCTCGGCCGTGGATGCGATACTCGCGAGCGCAGCCGTGCCCGGCGTCTTTGCACCGGTCAAGTGGGAGTCGCAGCTACTGATCGACGGTGGTGTCGTCAATAACACGCCGATCTCGCATGCCGTCGAGCTCGGAGCCGACCGTGTAATCGTGCTGCAGGCGCTTGGCAGCGGCCCGCTCCAGAGGCCGCCACGAGCCGCATGGGCAGCCGGTGTGATTGCGGTGTCACGCGCGCTCACGAGACGGCTGGCCGACGACATCGCTCGCTACGCCGGCGAGGCAGAACTGATCGTCCTATCGCCATCTCAGCTCGGCGCCATCTTGCCCACCGACTTCGGGCGTGCCGATGACCTGATCGCTCACGGCCGGCGGGAGGCGGATACTCTGCTCGGGCAGCGCGGGCGTGTGGTGCCGCTCGCGCGCGCCGCCTGAGTCACTCGACCCGTCCACGGGTTGACATCGAGTTGCGCTCCGCGATGCGTGGGCGGTCAGTGCCGCCCACGCTTTCCGCGATGATCAGGAGTTGACCTTGATCTCGTTGGTGACGCCGACGACGCCGTACAGCCGCGATACGTCGTCATAGGCGGCATCGCTCTGATACTGATAGCCAACGTCGCCCTTCAGCGTGGCCCAGCCATCCTGCACCCTGACGTCCATAGAGTCCGAGGGCACGTCGACATCCCAGATCAGGCTCTGCAAGGCGGCGCCGCGGATCTCGTCGTCCGAAAGGCGATCGGACCCCCGCAGGCTGACCTTGAGCTTGTTTTCGACGTAGGCCACGCCCTCGATCCTGCGAGCGTCCTCGGCCGCTGCTCTGCGCTGACCGAAGCTCTCGACCGTGCCGCGCAGCACGACGAGTGCCCCGTCTGCGGCCACGGCGATCTCACGCGAATCGGGGATCCGAGGGTCGTGATCCAGCCTCGCGATCACAGCATCCGCGAGTGTGGTGTTGGTGAGCACGAATGCTCCTTTCGAGTTGGGTACGGTGCCAGCCTGGGTCCAGCGGCTGCACAGGGCAAGAACCGTCGGCACGCGGGCGCATACCTATGAGTTAGCGCGGCAGCAACAAATGTTTTCTCGCGTCACCGTGCGGTTGGGTAGTTAGTCAGGAAGAGCGCTTCGGCGAGGGCCATGTGCTGGATTTCGGCGGGGTCCACGCTTTCGTTGGGAGCGTGGATGAGGCATTTGGGTTCTTCGACTCCGAGGAGCATGATTTCTGCGTCTGGGAAGGTGTCTTGGAGGACATTGCAGAGGGGGATTGATCCGCCTTGTCCTTCGGTCGTTGTCCCGTGGCCGAAGGCGTCTTGGAGCGCCTCGTCCATGGCGGCGTAGGCGGGGCCGTCGGTTCTAGCGGTATATGGCTTGCCTCCGCCATCAGGTTCGATCTGCACGCGGGCGTGCCACGGGGTGACTGCGCGCAGGTGCGCGGTGAGCGCATCTTGGGCGTGCTCGGGACTGATGCCGGGAGGAATCCGGAGGCTGACGCGGGCCCGTGCTTGGGCGGGTACGGCGGCGGCAGATCCGACTACCGGGGGGCAGTCCATGCCGAGGACGGTGAGCGCCGGCCGTGACCAGAGCATGTCTTCCACGCCCGCGTCTCCGAGCAAGTCGACGCCGTCTAGCACGTGCGCATCGGCGCGGAACTGTTGGGAGGGATAGTCGACGCCGTCCCAGCTCCCGTCCGCCTGGAGGCCTTGGATGGTGGTGTTGCCGCGGGCGTCGCGCAGCGTTGACAGCATCTGGATGAGGGCCAGCAGCGCGTCGGGCGCGGGGCCTCCAAACATGCCCGAGTGCATCGCGTTGTCCAGCGTGCTAACGGTCACGACCAGGTTGACCAGTCCCCGCAGCGAGGTTGTCAGCGTGGGAATCCCGACGGCGAAGTTGCCGGTGTCGGCGACGATGATCGCGTCGGCGCGTAGCAGGTCGGCGTGGTCAGGAACATATGCCTCAAGGCCACCGGTGCCCTGCTCCTCAGATCCCTCGGCGATCAGCTTGATGCCCACGGGTAGGTGGCCTTGCAGAGCACGAAGCGCGGCGAGGTGTACGACGATGTTTCCCTTGCAGTCAGAGGCCCCGCGGCCGTACCAGCGGCCGTCGCGCTCGGTGAGCTCAAACGGCGGGGATTTCCACGCGGTCCCGGTTGGATCAAGCGGCGGCTGGACGTCGTAGTGACAGTAGAGCAGCACGGTAGGAGCGCCGTTGGGCGGCGGGATGTGCCCATAGACAGCGGGGTGCCCATCCGGGGTTTGCTCCAGGCGCACCTCTCGCAACCCCGCATCCGTGAACTTGTCGATCACCAGTCGCGCGGCCTTCAGGCACTCCGAGTTCGGGAACTGACGCGGGTCAGCGACTGACCGGCAGGCAACCAGCTCTGCCAGATCCTGGTGGGCTTGGGGCATCAGCGAGCCGATGCGGTCTCGTACGTCGGGGGTCGTGACGGTCATGACAGGCTCCGTTTCGGTCGATCGATTGGTGAATGAGCGAGTACATCTCCGGGACGGTGTGGGTGTCGGCAACCCCACGACGTGACCGTCAGGGAGCTGCGCCGTCACGCGGCCGTGATCGCGGCCGGGGCCTGCCCGGGGCGAATCCGTGCCGTGCATGCCGGCAGCGCCCGCGCGGCGGTCAGCGGCGGATCACCGGGTAGTAGGCGTTTCCGTTGACATACTTCTGGTAGGTAGGCAGCTTTTGGGGGCAGTACACCGACAGAACCAGCTGCTCGCCAGCGACGACACTTCGGTCGGCGCGGATCGGGCGTGCCCCCACCGTCGCAGCTCCATTTGACAGCTGCAGGTCCTCAAGCGCCTTGGTCAGCGCGCCGCCGGGACTTGCGCACACCGGCCCGCCGTCGGTGCCCAGCACATCGATCAGCGTGCTGTGATCGACGGGCACCGCCAGGTGATCAGCAGCAAAGAGAGCGATCACGCGGTCGGCCCTCGTCCGTGCGAGCTGGTCATTCCTGCCGTGCTTGTAGATCAACACGGCGGCCACCGCCAACACCAGCACGAGCGCTCCGATCCCCCACACCAATCGCTGATGACCACGCCGGGCGCCGCCTGCGGCCGCGTCGTCCGAGGCGGCCGAAGCGGCAGCGGATGTCGCGGTGCCAGCCGCCCCGTTGCCGTCACCGTTGGCCGTCGCGACGGCCGCACCATCGGTCGGATCACCGGCCGATGCGGCGACTGGGACGTCGTGCGCGGTGGGAGGCGCTGGGGTGGGCACCGTATCGGTAGCCGCCGAGCCGGTCGCTGCGGCAACGTTGGCGGCCGCGGCGTTGGCCGGGGCACCATTGGCGGGGGGACCGTTGGCAGAGGCGCCCGTAAGGGCCGGCGCGGCGGCGTCGCTCTTCCAGGATGGTTTGCGGAAGCGGTAGAGCAGCAGTGGCGGCAGCACGCCCAGAACGAGGATGCCGGAGAGGATCAGCAGCCCGTAGAGGACCGGGCTTGAGTGGGAGAACTGCGAGGGCGGGACGAACCCGATCAGGAACGCGAGGACGGAGGCGACCGAGCCGACTACACACTGGGTGATCAGCGCGGGGGCCTTGTATCCGCGTGGGTGGCTGGGTGCTTTGCGTCGCAGCCTTATGGCCGCGATGAACATCAGCACGTACATGATCAGATACACCTGGGTGGTCATCACCGAGAAGATCCAGTAGGCGCTCGACACGCTCGGGATGAGCGCGTACAGCAGCCCGACGATCGTGACCACGATCCCTTGGACGACGAGGATGTGCATCTGGATGCCCTCCTCGTTGACCTTCTGCAGGTAGGGCGGCAGATAGCCGTACTGGCGGCCGATCAGCAGCAGCCCCTTCGACGGACCCGCGAGCCACGCCATCATGCCGCTCAGCATTGCGATCACCATCGCAATCGCGATCAGCGGCACCATGAAGTTCAATCCAAAGTGCGCAAAGAACGCGCTGAACGCTTGCATCACGCCGGCGGTGAGGCTGATCTGCTGGGCGGGGATGACCCAGGAGATCACCAGCGCGGGGACGATGAAGATCGCCAGCACTAGCACCATCGCGAGGAAGATCGCCTTCGGGTAGTCGCGCGCAGGGTTCTTCATCTGGTCGACCTGAACCGCGTTCATTTCCATCCCGGAGTAGGAGAGGAAGTTGTTGACGATCAACACGATCCCAGCCAGCCCGCTCCATGCCGGCAGCAGGTGATGAACGTTCATCGGCGCTGCGGAGTGATTGCCCTGCACCAGATACACGATCCCCAGCGCGACCAGGATCGCTCCCGGGATCAGGGTTCCGATCACAGTGCCGCTCGAAGCTAGCTTGGCGATGATCCCGACTCCGCGAGATGACACCAGCACGCTGCCCCAATACAACACCACGATGATCGCTGCCGTATATATACCGCTGTTGGCCAGATTGGGATCGATGATGTACGCGATGGTGCTCGCGACGTACGCCAGCAGCGCCGGGTAATAGAAAATAGTCATCGCGAACTGACACCAGATCGCCAACAAACCCATCGGCGCAGAGATCCCCTCCGTCACCCAGTTATAGACTCCCCCCTTCCAGCCCGACGCCAATTCGGCAGAGACCAGTGACGTCGGTACAAAGAAGACGATCGCCGGCAACACATACAAGAACACCGACGCCAAGCCAAACACGGCCATCGTCGGCGCCGAACGCAGGCTCGCCACCGACCCCGTCGTCATCAACGCCAGCGCAGACCACGTAATGTACTTGCGGGCGCCCGTCACCTTCACCTTCGTAGCGGCGGCCGAGCGCCTCGGCCCGGCGGCAATAGCAGTGGAGCTCATGTGGCGTAACACCCGATCAGAATCGCTCGGCGACAAGACCACACCCACTCCACCGCCATAAGCCGCAATTATCTCCCGTCTGTTCCGCGCCTCATAACGCGGCTCTATCGTCGGTATCTCGCAGTCGCATACGGTCGCTACCCCAACATCGGTAAACGACGTGTCGATGTCCGTTCAACGGCACTCACCAACCACCGGTGAGTTTCAATTGCCAGCACAAGCAGGCTCCCCGGACCGGCACACCTCGCCGCGGTCGCGCGATCACGCGGTGGAGTTCGTCGTCGCCCTGGCCGAAGCTTTGATTCGCGCGGGGGATCCTGAGGGGTTGGTCCAACCGAGGGTCGCCCGGATAGCCGAGGTGTACGGCGTTCCACAAGCGCGCGTCGTGGTGCTCCCGAACTTCACGTTAGCTGCAGCGGAGCGAGGCGCGGCGGTTCAACTGGATTCCACTGCCCCGGACGCGGCGGGCCTGAGACTTGACCAGATGGCAGCCATAGAGCGAGTCGCGCGCCTTGCGGATCGCGGCGACGTGGAGCCCGCGGAGGGCTTGCGGCAGTTGGACGAGGCCAAGGGTCTGAAGCATCGCTTCGGGAGTGTTGGGCTGGTGGGCGGGCAAGTGGTGATCACGTTGGGACTGTGTCTCATCCTGCAGCCAACCCCAATAGTCCTGCTCGGCTCGGCGGTGTTCGGGGCCTTAGTGGGCCTGATGGAGCTGTGGGCACGCACTGCTCCCACACTCCGGGCACTGCTGCCGATCACAGCCGCGACGCTGGTCAGCCTGATCGCGTTTGCCGTGGCGCCGGACACGGCGACCCAGGAATCGCTGCGCGCCCTGATCCCGCCGCTTGTTACGTTCCTACCTGGCGGGCTGATCACGAGCGCCACGCTGGACCTGGCGGCCGGTCACGTGATCAGTGGTGCCAGCCGGCTCGTCGCCGGGACGATGCAACTGGTACTCCTAACATTGGGTATCGCCATCGGCGCGACGCTCGCCGGGGTCAATGTCGGCGCCGCCACCACTGACACTCCGATCAATACCCTGGGACCCTGGGCTCCGTGGCTCGGCGCGATCGTATTCGGGCTCGGCTGTTATGTCCGCTTCTCGGGACCGCCGCGCAGCCTCGGCTGGCTGCTCGTGGTGCTGCTCACGGCGTTGATCGGCGAACAGCTCGGAGCCAAGCTCCTATCGAGCCAGTTGGGCGGGTTCGTCGGCGCCCTCGTGATGACGCCCGTCGCGGCCTGGGTCGAGGGCCGCCCCTCAGGTCCGCCCTCGCTCGCCACCCTCATGCCCGCGTTCTGGCTCCTCGTTCCCGGCGCGGTGAGCCTTATCGGTGTAGCGCAGTTCGCCGGCGCTAAAGATCCCGAAGGGATGGGCAATATGCTCAACGCGCTGGTCACCTTCATCCTGATCGCTCTGGGTGTGTTTGTCGGTAATGCCCTTGTCGTGCACGTCCGCACGCGCCGACCGGCGACATAAGTGTCAACTCCGGGCACCCGGGATCGCGGCTCGGGGCTTGGGGCCGATCGGCCGCGGTGTTGCACGGAGTTGTCCGCCCGAGAACGGCAGCTCCGTCACCGGATAGGCTTCACGGCGGTCCCGGCGCCGCGCGGTACGCCGGTAGCGCCAGCGAGGTCATCCTCGCGGCGTTGTCGGACCGCAACCGCCGTGCGACGGGTGCGGTCCGGCTCGGCTACGGACCGGCTCGGCCATTCACCGATGCGAGTGCCGACGCGCGCCGCGGCGGTGGCGCAGAAACCTCAGGGTGGCCAACCCCATGAGTGTCCGCCTGATGCCTTTGTTGTCCTTCATGTCATACCTCCATTGAATTGACGGGCCGGCGTGATGTTGGGGAGCGGTGGTGATTCGGCCAAGACTTCCTGGCGAGGGCGGCGATACCCCGAACGTCTACTCCTCCCGCAAACTGCGCCGCGCGTCTTCCTTCGCGCCCGAGCGAGCAGCTACGCGTATGGCGCTGGGCCGTCGATGATCTCGGACTCTCGTCGCCGCGATGCCATCAACTAACTCGACGCAATAAGGCTTTGAATCCATGCCGGCTGACGCGGCCCCGGCCGCGTAAGCCGGCGCACATATCTCGAGGGCCAGGAGCGATACGTGCCCCCCAATGTAGAAATTGAAGAGGAAGGTCGCGTGGGCGCTGGAGCACGACCCGCGACCTCTCAACCCCACGAACATCGCCGTCAGGGATGGCTCGGTCACGCTCAAGGGCCAGCGCAGGCGTCAGTTCCAGAGCGACGCCATTCGAGGCTTTGGCGAGAATCAGTCGAGGTCTTATCTTGCGTTTCCTGATAGTCGATGACAACGCTTCGTTTCTGGAGGCTTCACGCGCCCTGCTCGAGCGCCACGGCCACAATGTCGTCGGAGTCGCGAGCGACGGGGTAGCAGCCTGCAAACAGGCCGCCGAGCTGACGCCGGACGTCGCGCTCGTCGACATCGACCTCGGGGATGAGAGCGGCTTCGACCTGGCGCGGCAGCTGGCCGATTCCCCAAGCGGTGCTCACGTCAAAACCATTCTTCTCTCAGCCCATCCTGAGGGCGACTTCGCCGAGCTGGTGGCCGAGAGCCCGGCGGCTGGCTTCATTGCCAAGTCTGATTTATCGGTCAGATCGATCGCGGAACTGCTGGACGGCGGCCGCTAGCCCCCTATCGAGCCTCCAGAAACGTGATCACCGCCAGGACCCTGCGGTGATCATCACCACTGGACTGGACGGGAAGCTTGGCCAGGATGCTGCGGACATGCTTCTCTACCGTTCCTTCCGTGACCCATAGCTGATGCGCGATGCCGGCGTTCGAGCGGCCCTCCGCCATGAGCGCAAGAACCTCCCGCTCGCGGTCGCTGAGTTCGCTGAGCGGATCGTCCCGGCGACGGGCCGCGACGAGCTCATGCACGACCGCCGGATCGACTACCGAGCCACCCTTCGCGACCCTGCCGAGCGTGTCGACGAACTCGGCAACGTCGGTCACCCGGCTTTTCAGCAGATATGCAGTGCGCTCACCGCTGGCGAGAAGCTCCATGGTGTGCTCGACATCCACGTAGGCGGACAGCACGACGATCCCGATCTGCGGAGCCTCGGCTCGGATCACCCGAGCAGCGTCGAGCCCCTCGGTCGAGTACGTCGGAGGCATACGGATGTCGACCACAACCAGGTCCGGACGCAGCTCGCGCGCCAGTTCGATCAGCTCCGAGGCGCCACCGGCTAACCCCACGACGGAGAACCCCTCGCGTACGAGCAGGCTGGCCAGCCCCTCACGGAACAGGACGTCGTCCTCGGCCACCAGAACGGTGGTCCGTAGGTCCGCTCTGCTCTCGATCGTCTTCAGCGCGGGATCAGCATCGGTAGCCACCAATCGTCAATTATGTCCGCTCGGGCCAGTCTCGCGGGAGAAATCCGCTCGCTCGGGCCGGTCGTCGGATTTTGATAACCGGGACTCGAAGGAAAGCGCAGTGTGTACCGCCTCCCGGGCCTGTCTGATCACCGAGTCGCCTTACAACGTCGCCACGCCGGCCTGGTCAGACAAGCCGCCTCGGCGGTCATTGAGCAGCCCGAATGCGGCAGCGAGCACGCCGACCGCTTCCGACGTCGCCGTGGTTCGACAGCGACGCGCTCCTTGTTCTTGATAAACCTGCCTCGCGGTCGAGCCGTCCGGATCAACTAGGTGCGGCGCTTGCGCCCAGATGTTGGCGCGAAGCCGGCTAGCCCCATTTTCCGCGGTTGATGGTGGGTAGTCCTCGTGGTTTGTGAGGCGGTGCGTGGGTTTGTGCTCGTTTTTGGCTGTGTGGGGTGGGATGCTGTTGTGGCAACTATGGCTCTGAACTGGCCGTTGTTCCGTCCGATGGGGCCAGTAGTGTTGTGGCAACATGTTCGTCAAGGAGACCACAGTCAGGCGATCCGGCCGCGAGTACACGTACTTGCAGCTGGTCGATGGGTATCGGGACGAGAATGGCAAGGTCCGCCATCGTGTTGTGGCAAACCTGGGGCGGAAGGACGCGCTGAAGGACTCGGGGCAGCTGGAGGCGCTCGCGGGATCGTTCGCCAGGTTGGACCCGCCGATGGCCGGTACCCGCCGGTCGGTCGGGCCGCTGCTGCTGGTGGAGCACTTTCTGCGCGAGCTCGCGGTGAAGGACACGGTCGATGGGGCGCTGCCGCGCAGCGCGCGGTCGGTCCTGTCGGTCGGTGAGGTCGTCTGCGCGCTCGTCGCGAGTCGCCTGTGTTCCCCCTCGCCGCTCTACGACATCGCGGGCTGGGCGTCGGGGGCGGCGGTGCACGAGCTGCTCGGGATCCCGTCCGCGTTGCTCAACGATGACCGTCTCGGTCGGGCATTGGAGACGTTCGCGGTCTACGCGGAGGATCTCCGCTGCCGGGTCGCGGCCGGCGCGATTGAGCGGTTCGGTGTGGCCGCGGGCCGGTTGCACGTCGATCTCACCACGGTCGGAGTGTCAGGCGCGTATGAGCACTCCGCGCTGATCGCGAAGGGGTGGGCGTCAGATCGTCGGGTCGCCCGGCAGGTCCGCACGCTGCAAGCGTGCACGCCGGACGGGACGGTGCTCTATAGCCGCCCGGATCCGGGGAACGCGGCCGAGCTCTCGCTGGTCGGCGCGAGCCTGGAGCGGCTCTTGCGGATCTCCGGCCCGGCGTTGTTGATCGTGTGTGACTCGGCGATGGGGCAGCCCAAGACGATGCGTGAGATCGACCAGGCGGGCGTGCGGTTCGTGGTGCCGCTCCGCGCGAGCGCCGGGTTCCGCGAGCGGTTCCTCGCCGATGTCGGCCACCACGGACTGCGTCCGGTTCGGTACGTGCCCGAGCGTGAAGCGCGCCTTCCCGCCAGTGAACGGACGCGGTTCACCGGCGCGCTGCGTGACTGGGAGATCCCCGCCACCAACACGCACCCGCTGCTGAAGCTGCGGGTCGCGTACATCCACTCCTCCGAAGAGGCGACCCAGGTCGCTGACGCTCGCGAGCGAGCGCTCGCGAAAGCCGAGGACGCACTCACACGGATGCGCAACGGACTGGGCGGCCGGTACTACAAGACGCGTGAGCAGGTCGAACGTCGCATCGGGCAGATCCTCGCGGTCAACATCACCGGACTGATCGACGTGACCGTCGATGACTGCGATCAGCAGTTGACCGTGGCATGGCAGCGCAACCAGGACGCGATCGCCACCGCCAAGTCGTTCGACGGGATCTACGCCTTGGCGACGAACCTCCCCGGCCGCCTGACCGCCGGGAAGGTTCTGCGGCTCTACAAAGACCAACAGATCGTCGAACGCCGCCACCGCGACATGAAACAAACCCTGAAGGTCCGACCGATCTTCCTGCACAACGACGATCGCGTCTACGCGCTGCTCAGCATCGTCGGGATCTCGCTGCTCATCTTCGGGCTGATCGAGGCGCAAACCCGTGCCGCGCTCGGCCCCGAGCAGCAACTCCCCGGGCTGCTCCCAGAAGGCCGCGCCGCGAAACCGACCGGCCGCAACATCCTCGCCGCCTTCCAAGGACTCGGCCTCACCTACACCCACACCGGCATCCAACTCGACCGCCTCACCGACACCCAACAACACATCCTCGACCTACTCCAGATCCAGCCGCCCTGGCCAACACAGGCAGACCATGCCCTCGCTAGCCGCGGAAAATGGGGCTAGCTCAGAGCTTCCTGCAATTCACTCGCGACCTCGTCGGTACTCGCGTCGAAGGAGCGCTTCACTACCTTCGCAGCATTTCTGACCGCCCTGTCGAAGCCCTTCTCAAGCGTTGGCTCTCCGGCCACGATCAACCCGGCTTCATCGGAGGTGAGCTCGCTCGCAGCATCCTTGAGCTCCTTGCGCGGCAGCGTCCCGGATCCGAATGCCTCGGGAACGACGCGCACGCGCGGGCGATCCATCCGCTTGACGATGTGAGGCTTACCGTTCTCCTTGTCGATTACCGCCGCGTCGAACTTTCCGACGATCTCGTCCTCGTGCAATTGCTCGAGCGCATTGAGATCGTCCAGCGCGCTGTCCACATCTCCGTACACCGCGGTGTAAAGCACTATGTTGTCCGTGTTAGCCGCCATCGGTCCTCCTCAGTTTGGTTGTTGTTGCATGGAGCTTCCGGCCTACGTGGGGAATCACCTATACGGATCTGTTATGGGCCCCACGAGATGCGCAATGTCGGGCTTGCGCCGAGCTCAGCGAAACTCCCGACGGGCTGCGCGAAACCGCCTCAGGGCTCGGCGAGGGCCCAGGCCGCCGTCGGCGTAATGGGTCCTCAGTTGATTCCTTGTGCACACCTCGGCGGGGGTCGGCTCGGTGCCTCCGGCGAATTGGAGGCAGCGCGCGGTTGACCCCCGCCTTTGAGGTGGGCGATGGACGGCGGGTCGGCCGGCCCAGGTCGGCCTCAGGAGACCCCAGCCGTCGCCTTCTTGTGCCGATGGAGCTTGGCTTTCAGCTCCTCGATCTTCGCGTGGATCTCGTCCATGTGCTTCTTATGACGAGCCTTGAGTAGCTGCCTACGAGCTTCCCGCTTGGCCTCGCGTTGAGCCTTTTCGGTCGCGGCGACCTCGGCTTCCACATCCTCCTTCGATCGCCTGAGCACTTGGCCGCCGAGACGCTTCATTGCGGTGTCGACCACGTCCGTGCTTTGCTCGGTGACCTCGGCCAGCAGCGAGGTCCGTCCGACCTGGACGGACCTCGATATGTCGCTCAATGCCGACTCGGTCTCGTCAGCGTCGTCAACGTCGAACAATGAGCCGATCAGGACACCCGTGGCCCCGCCGATGAGGACGCCAAGCGGCCCCCCGACGATCCCGACGAGCAGACCCAGGAGACCCACACCGACGGTTCCCACGTAGCTGGGGTCCGCCACCTCATCCTTCGTCTCGACGTGCCCATCTTCCTCGCGGGTGACGACCGCCGCCGCCGCTAGGTGTAACTGGTCCTGCGAATCGAGCTCCTTGAGCTGGGTCAGAGCCTCGTAGGCGTTGCTCTCCTCGGCGAAGGTCACGGCAATCACGCTGTCGCCGCCGACTGACAGATCTGCCACGGCGTCCTCCTTTGGTAGTCGATCTGGTTGACGCACACGAAGCTACGTGCTCCTCTGGTCAAGCCAAATACCGAACCGGGCGCCGGCCAGACGTCGAGCTTATAGAGGCGCTCTGCGTCCCCGCGATAACGCGTCGGTATGGCTGGCGAGTGCCGAGCGGATTTGCCCGACGGAGCTCCGGCGGTCTACTGATGCACATGACTATCGGACTCAGCTTGTTTGCGATTGCCATCGGAGCGATACTCAGGTTCGCCGTTACCGCGAGTGCGTCGGGAATCAACATCGGAACCGTGGGCGTGATCCTGATGGTCGTCGGTGCCGTCGGCCTGGCCGTCGGTTTGTGGTTAGTCTTGACCGGCCGTAGCTCCATCGATCAATCGACGTGAGCGACGGTCGTCGGGCCGGCGGTCGCTGACCGGCACCGGGACACACGCAGGCGCGACGCCATCAGGCTCCCAGCACCCGAATCTCGTTCGTGACCACGACGACACTGCACAAACGGGCGACGTCTTCGTACGCTGAGTCAGTCTGGAATTGGAAGGTCAAGTTCCCGACGAGCGTGACCCAACCATCGTTGACGCGCTCATTGAGAGACTCGGCATAAACTTCCGAGTCGCAGATCAGCGTCTGTAGCGCAAACTGCGGATCTCGGCGTCCTCGCGGTGGTGGGCTTCGGGCAAGTGAACGGTTAGCCCGTCGAAGAAGAGCTGCTCCACCCGTGAATGTTCCGGGCGTCGTCGACCGCCGCGCGCCGCTGACCGAACGACCCGACCGAGCCGCGCAACGTGACGCTGTCTCCGTCCCCCGACACCACGATGATTGCGGGGTCAGGAATCCGCGGGTCGGAACTGAGACGAGACCGAACTTGATCCTCAAGAGCGGTGTGCATGCAAGCCTCCTTTTCGAGTTTTACCTGTCGTCAGGAGATTTGGCTTGTTTGACCGAGGCTCCGGAGAACTGTCAACAGCCGGCTCATAACTCCTACTTACGACCGCGCCCGCCCCGGTCGCAGGGCACAATCGGAGAGATGACCGCGTGGGCGGCGGGTCTCCGCCCACGCGATCCCCTTTGTCACGGCTCGTTGACCTTGATCTCGTTCGTGACTCCGTAAACGCCGTAGAGGCTTGCGACATCCTCATACGCCGCGTCGCTCTCGAACTGGTAGCTGACGTCGCCCTTCAGGGTGATCCACCCGTCGTTGACCTTGACATCGATCGAGTCCGAAGGAACCTCCGTATCCCAGATCAGGCTCTGGAGGGCCACGCCGCGGATTTCGTCGTCATCACGCCGGTCGGCCCCGAGCAGATTCACCTTCAGGTGGTCGTCAACCTCATAGGCGCCCTCGATCTTCCCGGCATCCTGGGCGGCAGCGCGGCGCTGGGCGAAGCTCTCGACCGTGCCGCGTAGCGTGACGATGCCGCCGTCCACTGCCACAGCGATCTCGCTTGAATCGGGAATCCTCGGGTCGAGATCCAGGCTCTCGATGACGGCATCCTCAAGTGAGGTATCGGTGAGCACAGAGCTCTCCTTTCGTAGTGGGGTTGCGAGAGGAACTTGCGTCGGGCCACGAAACTTCAGTAGACCGAAGCACAGCGTGTGCCATAAGAACGTGTTCTTGGGCCGCCAGCGACGCTCCGTTTTCATCAGTGGTGTGACCTCATTTGTCGGGCTCGCATCCGGTCGCGGCCAGATGTCGTGCGAACGCATCGCCATCGCGGTCGGGATCGAAGACGTCTCCGCCGGCTCGGAGTAGTCCGCGGATGCGGTCGAGGTCGTAGAGGAGTTGGAGCTTGCCGGCCAGGTCATTCCAGGCGCCGGTGTCGTAGGCGTGGCTCCACGCGGACAGCGCTGCGAGGGCCTCGACTTGAATATCGTCCTGCCACCACGGTGAGCGCAGCGCGAGGCGGTATCTGTCGCGGAGCCGGATTGCGTCTGACCAGAGCTGCTGCCACCAGATCCATCGCGCACGTGGGGGCAGGCCTCGCCACTGCAGCGGCCATCCGCCGGGGGAAGACTGAGGCTCGGTCACGGGTTTGGTGTGGCGAGGTGTCGTAGCTGCCGGTCGGTGAACCACATGCGTAGTTGCAGGATGGTGGGGGGCAGGCGACCGTAGACGAGGAGTGCGTGGCCGTCGGGAAGCTGGCGGAGCTGCTCGGGTGGGGCGAGCGGTCGGCGGGCCGAGTTCTCTGACTGGGTCTCATAGCCGGGTCCGGTGGTGCGCGTCTGCTCGCGGGCGTTGTGGTCGCCGATGAGGCCGGAGAAGCAGCGCAGGGTGTCGAGGTCCGCGACGCCGGGCAGGAGCATGCGGGCGCGGTGGCTGTTGATCACGGTCTCGGCTTGGCGTCCGTACGGGAGTGCGTCTGCGCGAGGTCGTGGAAGACGGAGACGAGCTGGATGTTGTGGCTCGGCGCGGTCGACGCGATCTCTGCGAGGTTGGTGAGCGGCGCGACATTTCCGAGCTCGTCGAGGCAGAGAAGCAGCGGTGTGGCGAGCCGCCCGCCGTTGAGGTTGGCCTGCTGGTAGGCGTGGTCGACGAGTTCGCCGAGCAGCGCGAGGAAGATTGGACGTAGCAGCCGGGAGGCTTTGGCATCCCCGACGATGTAGATGGTGTTGTTGCCGTCAAGCAGGAGGTTGGGGGTGATCTCGCATGAGCTGGCTGACTGCTGGACGCGGTGGGAGCGGTAGGCCCTGAGCAGCGCTTGGGTGGTTCCCTCGATCGACCCGCGGGTGCGGTCGGGTTGAGACCGGAAGGCCGCGACGGCGTCGAACGCG
>Ga0302325_10006512_pt1 | contig 26225 bp, 24 predicted proteins | sample Palsa_T0_2_FD_201948 | JGI IMG/M metagenome (GOLD analysis project Ga0302325, IMG submission 201948) | Peat permafrost microbial communities from Stordalen Mire near Abisko, Sweden - Palsa_T0_2 | ecosystem: Environmental > Terrestrial > Soil > Palsa > Peat permafrost | place: Sweden: Abisko... | reverse complement strand
TATAAGTTTCATCACCGTTCCAGCGGCAAGCAACTCCTGGACGATCAATGTTTGCGGGATGTTGGGGTGAAGGATGGGGATGTCTTGCGTCTTCAGCCGGAAATTACGGCGGGCAACGCCCAGCGCACAACCAACAACGTACATTGAACAATGGCGGACACCTCCTTTAGACATTGTTCCTTGCTCATTGTTCAATAATCCTTTCCTCCCATGTCTTCGGCCTCAATAAAAATCGATCTGGACACGCCTGACGACGCAGACGCTCGCTTCGATCGGTTCAAGCTCATCGGCTGGTGGGATCAGAAGAAACTGGCCGCCGCAAAAGTGCTGGTGATCGGCGCGGGGGCGCTGGGAAACGAGATCGTTAAAAACCTGGCAATGCTGGGGATCGGCTCGGTGTTGATCGCCGACAAAGACCGGATCGAGCATTCCAACCTGTCGCGATCGATTCTCTATCGAGCCGCCGACGCCGGCAAGCAAAAGGCTATTGTTGCCGCCGCCGCCGCGCGCGAGATCTACCCGCAAATACGGTCGCATCATTTTGATGGCGATGTCGTGCATGGCCTGGGAGCGGGCGTCTTTCGGTGGGCGGATATCGTTCTTGGCGGGCTGGATAACCGTGAGGCCCGCCTGTCCATCAATCGCCAATGCTGGCGCGTGGGTCGGCCATGGATTGATGGTGCGATCGAGCAAATCCAGGGGTGCGCGCGCGTGTTTGTGCCTTCCGACGACGCGGCCCCTTGCTACGAATGCACGATGTCGGATCGCGACTGGAAACTGCTGCAATCGCGAAGGTCCTGTAATCTGCTGACCCAGAGCGAAATGGAAGGGGGAAAGACCCCGACCACGCCCACCATCAGTTCGATCATCGCCGGCGTACAGTGCCAGGAAGCGGTGAAGCTGCTGCATGGGATGGACGTGATCGCCGGCCGCGGATGGGTTTTTTCCGGCTTGGGAACCGATGGTTATCAGGTGGAATATCAGCGAAAAGCCGATTGTCTAAGCCACGATTCGCTGGATGAAATCATGCCATTGGATGTGCGAGCCGATGGTGTATCGATAGGCGATCTGCTGGAACGGGCTCGCCGGCTGGGCGGGCCCAAGGCCGAGCTGGAGCTTGGCCGAGACATGCTGGAGAAGCTGATCTGCCCGGACTGCGGGCAGGAAGAAGCGGTGTTTGATTCGCTGGGCAGGGTACCGGCCAGCCGGGCGATCTGTCCGAGCTGCCAACGGAAAGGCAAGAGCGTTCGCCGCCGGGTCGTGACGTTTGATCGCGTGCGCGGCGATGAGCCGTTTCTCGATCGATCCGCAGCCCAAATCGGCGTGCCGCCGCTGGATATTTTGACGGTCCGGGCGCCGGGCAAGTCGATCGGGCTGGAGCTTGCCGGCGACACCGCAGACGTGCTCGGTCCGCTGGCATCAACACAGACCACGATCGAGGGACTCGACTGGACAACCTGAATTTCATCGACTCAAGCGGATGACGACCGAAGATCCCCAAGCTCCTCCCGCCCCCCCTGCTGGTCCCGACGCAGGCGCCGTGCTTGCATCCGATTGGCCCATGCGCCCCTTGCCCGGCATCAAGGGAATGCGGCTTTCCCAATATCAGGCGGTTGTTCGTCGCATCGTGCTCGATGCCATCCACGGACACGGCAAGAGCATCACCGCCGTCGAAGTGTGCGGCGTTCTGGTCGGCAATGTCTATCAGGACCAGCATGGACCGTATCTTTATATCTCGGGCACCATCCGTGGCGATCGCGCAAGCGGTTTGGCCGCGCAGGTGACTTTCACCGCCGAAACCTGGTCGGAGATACAGGCCGTGATGGATCGCGATCATCCCGATGAGCGCATCGTCGGCTGGTATCACACGCATCCGGGTTTTGGCATCTTCCTCTCGGGGATGGATTTGTTTATTCAGGATCACTTCTTCAACCTGCCCTGGCAGGTTGCATTTGTTTATGATCCGATCGGCGGCGATGAAGGGATGTTCTTCTGGCGCGAGGGGAAAGCCGATCGCCAGCCGATTCTGATCGAAGAGGAAGACACGCGCAAGCACGCGACGACGATGGCGGAGAGCGAAGCCGCCGAAGGCGTCGAAGCCACAAAGCAACAGACCGCTGGTCCCGCAGTCGCCGTGGCGACCGAAAATGCCCCTGACAGTCCGGTGGAAAATCGCTGGCAAGGCAGGCAAGATCAGGGCGTGCGATTCCCGATCTGGTTGATCGGAGCACTCGCCTTTGCCATCAGCTTTGGTTGCACATTGTGGGCGATGTATTCGAGCCAATCCGAGGTCGTCACCGTTCCCCACCACGTTGATAATCCACCGACTCTGCAGCCCTCGCCGGCTCAAGGAGGCAAATAACGATGCCGGCTGAGAAATTAACTGTTTCCTGGGATGAGATCGCCAATCCAAAAGTGGATGAACGGCTCAAGCTGATCGATTCCGCGGCCAACGCTCCGCAGGCGCCGCCCCCGGAGGCGATCGCGCCCGTGAAGCGCGGCAGCCTGCTCTACAACACCGTTTTCTACATGAGCCTCTTCGGCTTGCTGGGTGGATTGATCGGCTGGGGTTTGGGAGTGAGCCTGAACTTTCGCGGCAGCGCGCAGCAGGAAGCGCGAGATGCGCTCGATGCCCGCGCTCAGATTCAGAGCGCGATCGACAATGGTTCGCTCAGTCCCGAGCAAGGCGCCAGCGCACTGAAGGTTGTGGACGAGAGTGCGAGCGGCAACCCCTATTATGAACTGGCACAAGACAGCAAGCTCTCGACCCAAGACAAGGAGCGCAAGCAAGCGGAGATCGCCGCGCGCGACCAGTGGAAGGATTTTCTGACCGATCTTCTGTTTTATGGCGTGAGCGGAATGACCATCGCGGTCTGTCTGGGTATCGCCGAGCCCGCCGTCGAGCGCAATTGGCGCGGCGTGGTGGTCAATGGCTCGGTCGCCGCCGTCCTCGGTTTGCTGGGGGGCGTGGTCGTATCGCTCTTTATCAATCGGTTTCAGGTTTTCGTGGTCCGATCGATCGCCGATGCGCAGGAACAATGGATCCAAGAGATGATCTCTAATTCGGTGAAGTGGGGAACATTGGGCCTGTTCCTGGGACTGGCGCCCGGTGTGGTGCTTAAGAGTCTTCGCAAAATGTCCGCCGGTGCAACGGGGGGGCTGGTTGGTGGCTTGGTGGGCGGGGCGCTGATTGAGGCAGTCAATCGATTCGGCGGAGGCCGGCAAGACATTGCCAAACTGGTCGCCATCAGCACCATCGGCCTGGTCGCAGGGCTGGGAACCGGCCTGATCGAAAACGCCGTCAAGACCGGCTGGCTAAAAGTCACCGCTGGCCTGATCGCCGGCAAGCAGTTCATCCTATATCGCGATCCCACGTTCATCGGCTCGGCGCTCTCGTGCCACATTTATCTCTTCCGCGATCCTTCGGTTGGAAAGCGGCACGCGGCGGTGCATATCGTTCCCGGCGGCTTCGAGATTGAAAACCTGCCGCTGGGAAGTGCGACCCTGGTGAACAACGAGCAGGTCGACGGCCGCAGAAAACTGCGCAACGGCGATCGCATCCAGATCGGAACGACATCGATGGTATTTCAGGAGAAGACCAAGAGTTGATCAATAAAGTGAGCGTTCGTCATTCTTTCCTTCTCGCCGCTTGCGGCTTGTATGTTCAAAAAGCGGGCCAGCGGTGGTCATGGACCCGTAAAGCCGCAGGCGGAAGAAGACGAAGGTCCTCGATTGCCGAGGTGACTATCTCCGTTAGGCCAGCTTCCCGATGCCAACGCTGCTTATCCGTCATTCAGACCAGAACCGTGGCGTCGTCCTTCGCGGGCGACTGCTGATCGGTCGAGTCGCGCCCTCTAGCATCGTCCTGCCCGATCCGGAGGTTTCGCGCATCCATGCGTGGATCGATCGGATCGGCGATCGCTATTATGTCGCCGATGCCGGCAGCCGTGGCGGCACCATCGTCGATCAGTTCCCCATTGCCGGCCGGCACACACTGTTGGACGGCGACGAAATTCGCATCGGTTCGGCAGTCCTGACCTACCGAGACCATGACCAATTGCCCGGCGACGTGAGGCAGCTCATGGTCGCCCACGCCAACGGTGTCCCGCTTGCAGCGGCAGGGGGAATCCTCTTCGCCTGCGAATGCGGCGCCCCTCTTTGGGCGCCGCTGAATCTGGTTGGACGCCGTGGAAAATGTGCCCACTGCGGCCAGCGCACGCCCGTGCCGGCACTCACTTCTTCCAGTCCGGTTGTTGCGGCGGCAGCCGCGCATCACCACGCCGCGCGCCAGTGCAGCATCTGCCTATGGGCGATCGAACCGACCGATGAACAGACCGCCTGTCCCAGTTGTGGCCTGACATTTCACGCCGAGTGCTGGCTGGAAAACAAGGGATGCTCGGCCTACGGTTGCGCTTCGGTCGAAGTGCTGGCCGAACCCACGGCCGAGTCAACGGCGGATTCCGGGCCGGCCGTTGCCGCGGTTGATGAACCGCACGAGCGCTTTCCCGTCGAATTCGCCATGCTCGGCGGAAGTGTGATTTGTTCATTGATCGGTCTGCTGGCATTTGGCGTCCCTTCGGCGTTGCTGGCGGTATGCACCAGCGCCTATTGGATCACCCGGCGCCGGCGCGGCGAATCGCTTCGCAATGGCATCGTTGCCGCGGCGATGGCCATGTGCATCACCGGCATCTGCGCGGGCTTGTGGTTCAGCGCCTTCCGCTGGCTGCATCGGCCATTGGCAGCGCCATGGCAGAGCGTCTCGTGACAGGGTGCATCGATGAATGAAACCGCCCCACCCGTTCAGGCTTTGATCGAGTTCCGCTGTGCGCACTGCAGCCGTGCGTTTTCCGTGCCGGCCAACTACGCCGGCCGAAAAGCCAAATGCAGATCGTGCGGCGGAGAGATCGTCGTGCCCGAGGGATCGCCCGTTGTTTCCACATCTGCCGCGCCCAAACTCTCCCCGCGCGCCCGCCGGCTGAAGGCGGACGCCGATCAGATGATGCGGCGATTTCGCGATTGCGATTGGGTCAAGATCCGCTCAGCCAGCGGCGATCCGACCGATACCTATGAGATTGAATACAAGATAAGTAGCATTGAACAGGGCAAGTCGGCGGAAAAACCTGTCCCGCGGGAATCGCATGTCGTGGAGATCAAGCTGACCGGCGAATATCCGCGCACCAAACCGCTGTGCCGGATGCTCACACCCATCTTCCATCCCAACATCGACACGGCGACCATCTGTGTTGGCGATCACTGGACCGCGGGAGAACGGCTGGCGGATCTGGTGATCCGCATCGGCGAGATGCTGGCGTATCAGGCGTACAACATTCAGAGCCCGCTCAACGCCGAGGCCGCGATGTGGGCGGATCTGAACAAGGCAACCTTGCCGCTCGACACGCGCAATCTGCATCCACCTGAATTATGATTGCGTCGCGCGACCGTAGCCCCGCACGTACATGCGGGCCTTCTTGAGGGCTTCTCCAATTCGAAAACGCGCAAAGCACATCGCATGACCGATCTCCCTCCGCCGCGTATCGAGAAGAGCGAGCCGTCGGTTCACCTCTGGCTCACCCATCGGTGGAACGGGCCGATCGCGCTCGCGACCTCCGCCATCGCGATGCTGATTTGGACCTGGGGGCGATATTGCGATCCCTTTGTCGACTTCGGCCGCGAAATCTACGTGGCGTGGCGGCTCTCGGCGGGAGATGTCCTCTACCGAGACATCGATTATTTCAACGGGCCGGTTTCTCCGTATCTGAATGCCCTCGTCCTTCGATTCTTTGGCGTCAGCCTGCTGACCCTTGAGATCGCAAATCTTCTCTGGTGGACGCTTTTGGTCGCGATGGCTTACCGGCTCTATACTGCGATGTCGGATCGTTTGAGCGCCTTCGTGGCAACATTTCTTTTCATCGCCCTCTTTTCATTTATACAACTAACCGGCACCGCCAATTACAACTTCGTCACCCCCTACGCCCACGAAGCAACTCACTCCCTCGCTTGCGCCTTCTCCGCGCTGGCGCTGCTCTGGTCGTACCTTCGCCAGCCCAGCCGACCCTACCCCACTGCACTCATCGGCATCGGTCTGCTCCTCGGAATGATGTTTCTCATGAAGGTCGAAGTGACCGTCGCTGCCGCCGCCTCGCTTGTCGTGGGCATCGGATTGCGATTGTGGCTTGGTCACGCTCGATCAAAGCAATGGCTTGGGACGCTGGCCATTGTCGCTATCGCCGCCATCGTGCCATCGATCATCGCCTTCGCTCTGCTCCGGCTGGCGATGCCCTCGCAGGAAGCGCTGCGCGGTTTGCTGGGTAGTTGGAAATACCTTTTCGATGCGCGCATCACCGCCAATTCGTTTTATCGAAAGCTCATGGGAACCGACAAGCCGTGGGCTCATACGGTTGTGATGTTGCGGATTCTCGCAGGCGAACTGCTTCTGCTCTCGCCGCCGGCGATCGCGGCGATGCTGCTTCGCCGAAATGTTCCCCGCCAAGCCCGCTGGGTTTGTACGCTGGGGAGCGCGGCATATGTCATCGTACTTCTCTGGATCTTCCGGGATCGGGCCAATTGGCAAGGTGCGATCTGGCCGCTGAATCTCATCGCGGTTGTGATCGCACTGACTTTCGCGGTCTTGGTCGTCCGGCAGAAAGAGCAGTATTCTCCCCGATTGATTCTCCAGCTCTCATTCAGCGTCTTCGCGGCTGTGCTTCTCGCGAAAATATTCTTCAAGGTGGTGACCTTCCGTTACGGATTTGCTTTAACCGCGCCTGCTTTCGCATTGCTCGTGATGCTGCTGATTCGTTGGATTCCGCGACTGATCCATCAGGCCGGTGGATCGGCGTGGGTGTTGCGCGCCGCGGCGATGGCGGCATTGGGTTGCCTTTGTCTGAAGTACCTCACGACCTATGAGAGTTTCTGTCGCTCGCGACCGTTGACGGCTGTCGGAACCGCCGAAGATCAATTCGGTGTCTACCAAAACGCGGATGCGATCAATCGTGTTTTGAATTTTCTCGCCCGGCTGCCGCCGGATCAGACGCTCGCTACAGTGCCGCAGGGAGCGATGATCAATTACCTGTCCCGCAGGATTAATCCCACCGGAGAACTGACGCTGCTTCCCGGCGAGGTGGAGATGTTTGGCGAGCAGCGAATCCTCGGTCGCTTCCACCGCCATCCGCCGGATTGGATCGTCTTTGTGCAGACGGATGTGTCGGAGTTTGGTTATGCGAACTTTGGCGTCGATTACGCGCAGGAGATCGATCGGTTCATCAAAGACAATTACGATCCGATGCCACTGGCCCCGGCCGGCGAATCGCAGGCAAATCTGCAGTTGTTCAAATTTGATCCCGGACACCGGCGGATCAGCACCAGTTCGCCTAATCCGTCTGCGTCGTCACCGGCGACGAGCTCTGATGCTGGGAATTACCCTGCGACGAGTTTCCCTGCGGCGGGGGCAGACGCTTATCATCCCCAATGATCTCGGCGACGTATCCTTTGATCCGATCATCGTTGAGCAACTGGCTCATCAGCACTCGTCGATAGCCGACCGATCGCATGGATTCCTTGAGGGCATCGGTTCGTTCCTGCTTGAGCTTTTCATTCTGCGAATAGAGCGCCTCCTCCAGCGCCTCATTTTCAAGAAGCAGCGCATACATCGCGTCCGCTTTTTTGCCGCCGCCGCTGAAGAGCCCGCCGAACCCCGCCGCCTTCTTGCGATAGTCCTCGACGCGCGCTTCCATGGTTTTGACCGTTTCGGTGAGTTGAGCGTTCTCTTCCTTGAGCTTGGCCAGTTCCTGCTCGTAGAGGGTTTTGAAGCCGCGCTGAGTGGTGAAGAGCTCCTGCTCCCTGCTGGCAATATGTTTGGCTTTTATGATCGCTTCGATCCACCGGCCGATGCGATAGCCAAGAAACAGCAGGACGACACCCGCGATGCTGTAGAGGATGATGTCGAGAGTGGGGTTGTGGGTAGAGGGCATCGAGATAGTTTAGCCGAGTCGGCGGGCGACGGGAACGGGTCGTCTGGCGACGTCGACGTCAATCCTAGGAAATCGTCGGAGATTTTTGTCCCGGAAGCGGATGAACGAAGCATTTTTGGCGCGAAGCCGCGGATTTGCGTGCGGCGCAGCTGATACCGCGATTTAAGCCAATTGAGTAGCGGCACGGCAAATAAGAGAGCAAGGAACCAGCCCGGGACTACAGCATTGAGAGCATCGCCATTCTTTGTGATGTTGCCAATATTCATTGGCCAGCGGAAGTCCGGTCCGGTCCGCCATTCAAATCCTAGCGTCTGCCACCGCCTTTCGGGCTGAAAGTGACTTTTCCAGGCGTTCACCTCCGCCGCGAGAACCGAGTTTCCCAAGATTGCCTGGCCACCCACCGCCGGCCCCGCAACGGGAGGGAGGTCCCGCGTGTATCTCTCGAAACGCAGGCCAGAGGAATCAAAGAGTTTAATGTAGCAATAGTGACCGCGAGAATCGGGCAAGCCGATGGCGATTCCTCGAGGTTTCATTTGCATTGGTAGGAGGGACTCAATGCAAAGTGATGCGGCTGTCGCAAAACCGAGCAACGATGCGAGGCCCACGACATCCGACCATCGCCGGTAATTCATTCGCGGCTATTCTACCGTGATTCGGCAAAGAGTCGCCTCTCGTCTAGGGCCGCACCGCCGTCGCATCATCCTCCAGCGTCGAATCCGTCGTCGCCAGTGAGCCGGTGTGTTCCACGTAATCGACTCTCGTCAGTCCGAGATAGGATTTGAGCTTTTCAGCGGCAATGTTTTTCATGGGACCGGGAGATTCGGCTTTGCCGGGCTCGGGTTGCGGAAACGCCGTCGATCGCGCCGTGTGAAACGTGATGTTGCCTTCCACCTTCTGAAGGATCTGATGAATGTGGCCGTTGAGAACGCTGACCGATCCAAACCGCTTCAGATAACCCAGCGCCTGGGCGGCGTCCTCCGTGCCCCAGCCCCACTGCTCGTACACGGTCCAAAGTGGCACATGCGCGAAGACCACGATCGGCGTGCTGCTGCCCAAGCCAGCCACGTCTTTTTCCATCCACTCCAACTGCTCATTTCCCAGAACACCCAGTGCCGTTTGTCCATTGGAGATGTTGGCGACGTTCACGAGACCGATGAAATGAACGCCTTTATAGTCAAAGCTTTGCCACCCCGCTCCCTTTGTGCCTTTGCCAAAGCGATCGAGATAGCGCTTGCCGTTATCCACGAAGTAATCATGTTCGCCGGGCACGAAGAATGACTGCTGCGTTTTGATCGACTTCATCACCTGCTCGACGGTATCGAACTCCGCCGGCTTGGAGAGATGCGTCAGATCTCCAGTATGCAGCACCAACGCCGGCAGCGTGGCCATCGAGTTGATGCGCGATACCGATTGCTGGAATGTGCCAACCACATCGGTGTAAACACCCTTGTTGAAGCCGATGTGGCTGTCGCTCACCTGCACAAATTGGAAATCCGAGCCGTCAGCGGTTGCCGTGACATCGCCAAATGCGCGGGATTGGAGGATGCCGCCTTTCATCGCCCAGACCATTCCCGCTCCCGCCCATGCCATGCATTTGAGAAAACCGCGGCGATCAACACCATCGTTGCTTGAATCTTTTTCAATATAGTTCGACATTTGAGCTCCTGTGGAAAAATGGAAAAGTTATTTCACGATGACAACACCCGTCATGTGTGGGTGAACTTTGCAGTAGTAGGGATATTTTCCGGGCTTGGTGAAGGTGAAGGAGAACTTCTCGTCCGTATCCAGGGGACCGGAATCAAAGGTCTGCGGATCATCTTTGCTCGTGGCGGTGTGAGGCACATCATCAGCGTTTTGCCAGGTGACGGTGGTGCCGACGGTGATCTCCAGTTCCTTGGGCTTGAACGTGAAGTTATCGATCTTCACGGTCATCGTTTGATTCGATGGGGCCTGATTCGCGCCGGGTTGGCTCGCGCCGGGTTGACTTTGGGCCGGCTGCGATGTCGGAACCGAGGCTGCGGCCGGCGTCTTTGCATAGGGCGGCCCCGCGAAGGATGCTTGTATAACAATGAACGTAAAAGCGATCGAAAGGGAGACGAAAGTGTTCGTTGCGGGTTTCATTTGGTTACTCCTGTATGAATGCAGTTGGTCGGCTTGTTAATAACCAGACTTGGCGGAGTGATGGGTTATTCCATCGGATCGCAAATTATTTCGCATCGATCGGATACAAATAGCCGGAGGGCCTGGATTAGCTCAGCCACGCCGCGCCGGCGATCGCCATGGCGAGCACTACCAGAACGAAGGCTACGTAGATTTTCATCAGTCGAAAGCGTTGCATCGTTGTCTCCTTGACGTCGTTTTTACGCGGTTGTTGAGATCAGCAACGGTTAGAGTGAGAAATAATCGCAATGGATGCGGCGCTGGTTTACCCCGCGATTCCGCAGCCCACGCATCAATTCCACATTCATTTGCGGGGGACAGCACAGATAAAAAGCCTTGCCCGCCAGGCCGCCGCACCATTGATCCAGCCTGGGCGCATCGATGCGTCCGGTTTCGCCGGTCCACCATGATGGAGGCTGGGAAAGGACGTAGATCACCTTCAAACTGGGATACTGCCCTGCCTCCAGGGAGAACAACTCCAGGATAAAGAGAATGTCATCGAGCTTGCGGCTGGGGTAGATCAGCGTCACTTGCCGCGGTTCGCGGCGGTCGCGCATCGCCCGCAGCATGCTCATGAGCGGAGTGATGCCGACTCCGCCGGCAATGAACACCAGATCCCCTTCGTCCGGGTGCAAATCGTGGGAGAATCGGCCAAAGGGACCGTGCACGGTTGCGCGGTCGCCGACTTTAATTCGGTCGATCAGGCTCGTGAAATCTCCAGAGGCTTTGATCGTGAGGGTGATGCGGTCAGGCCGTGATGGGCTCGACGCAATAGTGAAGGGATGCTCTTCCGAAGGCACGTTGGAATCGAGGAAGCGCAGGAACTGGAACTGCCCGGGCAGGAAGCGAAACGGCCGGCCCGAAGGCGCTTCCAGCGTTACCGACCATACCCTTGCCGCCTCGAGTCTGGTCGACAGCACGCGAAACGACCGCCGGGCAAGCAAATACGGCCGAATTCCGCGGGCATACAGCCACGCCGCTAATGCCAGTGCCGGCGCGAGCGCCCATAACGTGAGCCCCGGCGCGTTGTCCAGATCCTGTCCCGTCGTAACGGCGTGAATAAAACCAAGCGCCAGAATAGCCAGCGCGATCACGTTGTGGGCTCGCCGCCATCGTTCGTACGAGAGGCGCATGACGCTTCGGAGAAGCGCGGTCGTCACTTGCAGGATAAGGAGAATCAGCGCGCTCCGCCCGGTCCAGATGTACCAATTGGCGTGGAATTTGGTGACCAGCCGCCAGCCTTCGTCACTGGCGATCAGCAACGGGTGTGCGCACAAGAGCGCCAAGATCACAAAGGCCATCGCACGATGGAATCGGAGAACGACATCCAGTCCAAAGGGAGCTTCGATCCACGGGAGCCGCGCCGTCAGCACGAATTGCATCGAGAGCAAAGCAAAACCGACCTGGGCACAATCGATTCCAAGCTCCGTCACCATGGAATAGCCGGCGTCGCGGTTCAGCGCATGCACGGAAACCATCGGCGCGATGGCGAACAGAGGGTAAAGCGCACAGAGCAGCGTTCCCCAGGCTGTTCGATAAAACCAGGGGAGGGCTCGCCGATCGATCTCGGAGTCGTAATACGCCAAGGATCGCGGAGCGAGCGCCGTTACGCTGCCGGAGCGGAGATAACCATTGATTGGATTGCCGGATTGGATAAAGGTGCGATGAATCATGGAGAATTCTTGCGATGGTGAAGTCCGCATGCGGGATAGGTCGGCTTAGGTGCAGCTGTAGAGCCGAGCGTCGGCGCTAATGTTTCTCAGCAAGGCGCTTTGTTTGTTCTGCCGCCTGAAGAGCGAGCTCTTCGCTCGCTAGCTTCGATGCCCTTTGCTGCAACGCCGCACAGGAACCTTTGCAACGCACTGTGTGGAAGGCTCCGCGGGGGGCATGGATGTCCGTAGGCTACAATACAAAAGTCGAGAATACATTCATCCAGGATCGACAAAGAGACGTTCGTGTGTTCCATTTTATCACCTTGAGAAAGAGGACTGATTGCGCCGGCACTTTTCAGACTCGGCGGGGTGGCGGGTTATTCCGTTGAATTGGAAATATTTACGAACGAGTCGAAGCCGCTCTTTGGGTTTTGAACAGGTCGACGAACTGCTGAAGTTCTGCCGCGTTCAGATCTGAGACGGTCCAGCAAACCATCCCCTTGCAGTCAAACCGGATGAGATTAAATCCATGATTTGTAGTTGTTTCCGGTGCGCCGCCATCGGGTGTTTCATCGGCGGGCCAGATGAAAACATTGATCAGGTGCTTTTTACGGCGATAGATCAGCGCCGCGATCTTTTTGCCGTCAAGATAATCCAACCGGCCGCCAGCCAATGGAAATCCTTCGGCCGAGAAATCCGTGACGGGCGGGGAAAAATCGAGCTTGCCCGCGAACCAGGGTTTGACCGTGTGCTGGTCGGTCGATTCCACATCATACAAGTGATTCGCCTCCAGCGACCGCACGTGCGAATCCACCAGCGCATCAATCTCCCCCCGCGGGGCATGGGACGGCAAATAGAGCGCGAGGGAACCGATCACCACCAGTAACGCGGCGGCGAGACCGGGTAGTGCCATCGGTCGCATCCACCAGGGCGCGAAAAATCGCGTAATCGGCGGAGGTTCCATCTCTCGGGCCTGGGATTGAATCGACAGCGGTTGAATTGTCTGGGATTGAATCGCCTGCCTCAATCGATCGCGCAGAGCCGATGGCGCGGGATAATAGATACCCGGGTGGGCCACGGCGGCTCGAACGGCCTGTGCGGCCTCCAATTCCTTTCGGCATCGGGGACAATCCGGCAAATGCTTTTCGATCTGTAAGGCTGTGGCCAGATCGAGCTCATCATCGAGATAGCCGTGCAGAAGTTGGTGAACTTCTTCGCAAGTCATGGTGTTCCCTCCTGCCGCGAACTGTCCATCTCGACGAGCAGCTTTTGCAGGTGCGCTCGGCCGCGCGCCAGGCGGGACATCACGGTGCCGATGGGCACCTGCACGATCTTGCCGATCTCTTTGTAGCTCAATCCTTCCATCTCCCGCAGAACAATCGTTTCGCGCAAGGCCTCGGGCAACGCATCGATAGCCCGGCGAACGCAAAGCGCATCCGCCGACCGAATTGCGATTGCCTGCGGGTCGTAAACATCAGGCTCGGCGGCGACCTCGGCGCCTGCCTCCAGGCTCTGACGCCCCGCGCCCTCGGGCGAATCCTTGCCACGGCGGAGCAACGTAAAGCTGGTATTGCGAACGATGGCAAGAAACCACGCCCGAAAATCTCCGCCGCGGAATGAATCAAAAGCGCGCAGCGCCTTCATACAAGCTTCCTGAACCACATCCTGGGCATCCTGATCGTTTCGCGTGAGCCACCGCGCAAGGTTGTATGCGGCGTCCATATGCTCCAGGACAGCCGACTCAAATTTTGAGGTTGTCGCGGGCAAACTCAATCTGTCTCTCCAACCAGACGCAAACGGCTCCGGGTTTATTCCATAAAGAGCCCAAAAGTGTCGTCTCGCAAGCGGCGGTCTTGGCTTGACGATCCGGATTCTATCCAGCGAATGGAATAAGATCGCCCCGCTTTGGGTCATCAGGCGTACTGGAGTTTCCGATGAAGACAATCGCCCGCTTTTTTGCCCACGATCGTTGGCCCCTGGCACGCGTGCTGATCCTGCTTCTGGCGGGCGGATTTCTCGGACTGATGGTCGATATTCGCGTCGAACATGTGGATGTGGTCCGCGAGCGGCCCATCGCATGGGTGCCGATCATCTACTCCGGTGTTATGGCGATTGCGTGCGTGGTGGCGTGCATTTTCTGGGGGAAAACCGCCCGGCTGGTCATGCCCGTCCTGTTTTCGCTGGCTTTGGTTGTCGGGGGAATGGGGTTCTACTTTCACAACCATGGCAAGTTTGTCAACGTCATTGAAACTTCCGTGGGCGCATGGACCGATCCCAACATGGAGCATTCCGACGCTCCGCCCCAGCTTGCGCCGCTGGCGTTTGCGGGATTGGGTGTCATCGGTGTGCTCGCTTCGATGAAGCGATTTAATTCGTAACGTTACGAGGGCACCATTTACCAGCTTGTATGCCACACGTACCACGGACCACCGAGCGGTTCGAAGGAACCTTCGGGATCGAAAGTGTTGCCGACGGGGCAATAGGCGAAGCCGCTGTAGGAGCGGAAGAATTCGGTGCCGGGCACGCGGAAATCGACCTCGCCGGCGGATGTCACCTGCATCACGGCCACATCGAATGCCTCGGCCCTTTGGACCTGCATGATTCCCCAATCCCCATGCAGAGGCTTGGGGCCATTGGCGACCGCCTGTTGAGCCAGTTGATTCAACGCCGCTCGACTGACGGCGAAACGCAATCGCATCGGAACCTGCAGTGCGATGAGCGAAACCGTCACCATGGCGATCACCGGCCCTGCCGCCCATTGTCGCCATCCGAGTTGCAAGGATCGCCTCAAGCGACCGCGTCGGCGATTGAGTAGGACAAACAGCGCCAACTGCAGCAGCCAAACGCTACACAGACAGAAGCACAGCAATACAAAGCAAAGGGCTTCAAACGTGAAGAATCCCGGTGCGGAAAAGGCGTCGAGCATTCCGGCCATCGCCACGATCGCGGCCAGATGCATGGGCAGGGCCGGTGGGTGGGAGAACATGCCGCCATCATCTTCGAGTGCGATGGGTGCGGCTGGCGGCGAAGACCGCGAATTGAATATGATTGGTCGGACGGTCATCGCTGTGTGGGCTCGGCGTTGACGGCTTTTAGAATTCCACGCGCGATGAACCTCGCCGGCATCGAGCGCGGTTTGATTTCGGAAAGGATTTTGGCATCTATCAGTTTTTGGATGCTGTTTAGGGCGGGCGGATAGGTAACTCCCATCGTCTCCTGAGCATCGGAGACTCGGATGACCGGGCGGATAAACAGTTGGTCCACCAGCTTGAGGAGCAGCGCCGAATTGCGCGCGGCTTGAAGCCGCTGATGGTAATTCTTGCGAAGCTCTGTCAGTTCGTTGATTTTCTGCAAGGACTCGACGGCGGCGACGCGCAAACCTTCGACGAAGAAACTAATCCAGCTTAGCCAATCGCCATGCGTGCTAGCGCGGAGCAATGAATCGTAATATTCCTGGCGATTTCGTTCGAAATGCAGGCTTGCATTGAATAGCGGCACCGTCAGCATCTGATGCTGGCAAAGTCCTAGGAGAATAAGGATGCGTCCGAGTCGCCCGTTGCCATCTTCGAATGGATGGATGGTCTCGAACTGGTAATGAAGCAACGCAAGTTGTACGGCCGGCGGTAGATCGTCGGGATTGCCGAGGGATTTCGCGAACTGCTCCATTAGATCGTCGAGTAGATGCGAAGGGGCCGGCACAAAGCGGGCGTGTTGTACGTCACGCGAGCTTCCGATATAGACTTGTACGCCGCGAAATTTTCCGCGCGATTCGTGGCCGCGCACACCGTCAAGCAGAATACCGTGCATCCTGCGAATCAACTGCAGACTAACGGGCCGGCCTTGTTCGAAGACTGCCTCCACGCCCGCACGAATCGCCCGCTCGGCGTTGAGTGTTTCTCGAACGGGCTCGTTGATTTCGGTGCGTTCGTTATCCGCGTCCGCGGCGGCAACCTCTTCGTAGCGCGCATAGGTGTTCTCGATATAGCTGGAAAGTTGGGCCTCGCGACGCACGAACGATCGGACCAGGATTTTTTGGTCGGGTAATGCCTTTGCCGCGCCGTCCAATCGTCCCAGCATGTTGTCTACAACGCCGAGCCGCTTTAACCAGGAAAGCGGAAGCGACAACGCCGGCGGTAGTGGTGCCGGTGCGAATGTCGTAACCCCTTGCAGGTTCTTCACGAAACTACCAGGCATCTGGCTCGTAAAATCTGATTCCTTCACCGGATAGCCTCCTATTTAAAGGTAAGTTCAAACCGCGCGACACAATTTAAAGGATTATCGAGAAAACTATAATCCTATCCGTTAGGTTTCAATTTTCCATTAATCTCGTTTGTTCGATCGGCGACATGTCGATTCAGCTCAAAGGGCCTTCAGGATCGCCGCAACCCGGCGTAGGGCCGCCAACTGAGAAGAAGCCGAGCCCGCCACTGATGGCGAATGCCCATTCGACATGTTATCGGACGCTGCGCCTGCCGCGTCGACGATTTTGGCGGGATGGCCATCCGCCAGTGTATCGCCTTACTTTCCCAGCCCTCTAAGCCGACATAACATGAGTGTCCTCGTCGGCATAGACGTTACACGCCGATTTTCTTAGCAACTGGATGTTCTCCGTGCGCAAACCGTTTCTTGATCTTGTCCGCCAGCGTGTTGTCGTCCTCGACGGAGCGATGGGGGCGAATCTACAGACTCGAAAATTCGATCTGCAGAAGGACTGGCTCGGACAGGAAAACATCTCCGAAGTGCTGAATTTCACCCGGCCGGAGGTGATTCAGGAGATTCATGAGGCATTTCTGGCCGTCGGCTGTGATGGGGTGGAAACCAATACATTCGGCGCCAACAAGATCGTCATGGCCGAGGCGGACATGGCGGATCGGGTGTTTGAGAACAACAAAGTCGCCGCGGAGATTGCGCGCAACGCATGCGATAAGTTTGAAACGCCGGATCGGCCCAAATATGTGTTCGGTTCGATCGGTCCGGGGACAAAGCTACTGACGCTGGGGCACACGACCTGGGATGTGATGGAAGAAAGCTACGCGGAGCAAATCCGCGGGCTTCTGGCGGGCGGTGTCGATGTGTTTCTCATCGAGACCCAGCAGGACATGCTCGTCATCAAGTGCATCCTCGCGGCCATTCGCAGGGTCAGCAAAGAGACCGGCAAGAAACTGCCGGTGATGGTGCAGGCATCGTTTGACCTCAATGGCGGACAGAACATGCTGACGGGGACAGACCCGTCGGCTTTCGTCGCGACATTCACTCCATTTGACGATGTGGATGTGCTGGGATTGAACTGCGCGTTCGGTCCGCCGGAGCTGACCGAGACGATGCACACCATCTGCAAGACCTGGCCGCGACTGACCAGCGCGCTGCCCAACGCGGGCATGCCGATCATGGTCGATGGTAGAAGTCAGTTCCCGATGAATCCGACGGATTTCACGAAGGGCATGCTGCGCTTCGTGGATGAATTCGGCGTGAACATCGTCGGCGGTTGCTGCGGGACGATGCCGACGCATCTGAAGATGCTGTGCGAAGCGGTGGGCGAAGGCCGGCGAAGTTATAAGCCGCGTACCGTCGTTACGGTGCCGCAGGTCTCCAGTTTGATGACCGCGCAGGACATCCGGCAGGATCTGAGCTACCTGATCGTCGCCGAGCGGACCAACACCAACGGCAGCCGGCAGTTCAAGCGACTGCTGCAGGCGGATGATTGGGATGGCCTGGTTTCGATGGCCAAGGATGAGGTGCGCGAAGGCTCGCATGTGCTGGATGTGTGCGTCGATTTCGTCGGCAGGGACGGTGTGCGCGATATGCACGAAGTGGTGAAGCGATATGTCAATTCGGTGAATGTCCCCTTAATGCTCGACAGCACCAATCCCGCCGTGATGGAAGCCGGGCTGAAGCTCGCCGGCGGTAAGTGCATTCTGAATTCGATGAACCTGGAAGACGGCGAAGAGAAGCTGATTTCCATCGTCGAGCTGGCGAAGAAATACGGCGCGGCCGTCGTCGCCGGCACCATTGATGAAGACAAGCTCAACGCCATGGCGCGCACGGCGGAGCGAAAAATCTCGATCGCCACCCGCATCCGCGATCTCGCGGTGAAGAATGGACTGGCGGAAGAGGATCTGATGTTTGATCCGCTGGTGCTGCCGATCAGCACGGGAATTGAGGAAGATCGCCAGAACGCGGTGGCGACGATCGAAGGCACGCGGCGAATCAGCAAGGAGTTGCCCAAGTGTCACACGGTCGTGGGATTGTCCAACATCAGCTTTGGACTGAAGCCATCGGCGCGCGTTGTGCTCAACAGCGTGTTTCTCCATGAATTGCGTGAAGCCGGGCTGACCGCGGCGATCGTGCATGCATCGAAGATTCTGCCGAAAAATAAGATTTCGGAAGAGCATTGGAATGCCGCGCTCGATCTGGTTTATGACCGCCGGCGGGAAGGGTTCGATCCACTGACGCATTTTGTGAACTTGTTTCCCGACAGCGGGGAAGTGCTCGATCAGAAAAAAGTTTCGATGGCAGATCTTTCGATCGAAGAGATGCTGCGCAAGCACATCATCGATGGAGAGAAGCGCGATCTCACGACGCATCTCGAAACGGCGATGGGCAAGTACAAGCCGCTGCAGATCATCAACGATCATCTGCTGGATGGCATGAAAGTGGTCGGCGATCTGTTCGGCTCCGGGCAGATGCAGTTGCCGTTCGTGCTGCAGAGCGCGGAGACCATGAAGGCGGCGGTGGCGTATCTTGAGCCGCACATGGAAAAAATCGAGGGCTCGACCAAGGGCAAGATCGTGCTCGCCACGGTTAAAGGCGACGTGCACGATATTGGCAAGAACCTGGTCGACATCATCCTCACCAACAACGGTTACACCGTCTACAACCTCGGCATCAAGCAGCCGGTGGCGGATATCGTGCGCGCGGCCAAAGAGAAGAAGGCCGATGCGGTCGGCATGAGCGGATTGCTCGTGAAATCGGTCGCGGTGATGAAGGACAATCTGGAAGAAATGAACGCGGTCGGCGTTGATCTGCCGGTGCTGCTCGGCGGCGCTGCGCTCACGAAGGATTATGCGGTCAACGATCTGGCGAATCTGTACAAGGGCAAGTTGTTCTATTGTAAGGACGCGTTTGCCGGTTTGAACATGATGGACGCGATCGTGGGCGGTGGACTGGATAAAGCGTTCGCTTCACAGCAGGCTGAAGGAAAACGGCGAGCCGATCTGAAAGCCAATGCTGTGAAGCCACAGCCAGTGGAGAATCTGCCAGCCAGGAGCGACGTAGCGACCGACAATCCCGTTCCGCTACCGCCCTTCTGGGGCCGGCGCGAAGTGAGGGATATTCCGCTGGATCAGGTCTTTGCGTACATCAATCCCAACGCGCTGTTCATGGGCCAATGGGATTTCAAGAAGAAGGGGCTGAGCGATGAGGCTTACGAAAAGCTGATCGATGAAAAGGTCCGGCCGATTTTCGAGCAATTACAGCAGCGCGCCGTAAAGGAAAAACTGCTGGAGCCAAAGGTCGTTTACGGATATTTCCCCGTGCAGGGCGATGGGGATGATCTGGTCGCCTATCACGTTGAAGAATTCCAGGGCTGCACCTGCTGCGGCGGTGCAACGGTTGGTCGATTGCAGCCAAGCGGCAAGCCGCGCGAATGGCATCGGTTTAGTTTCCCGCGGCAGAACACACGCCGGCGATTGTGCGTTTCCGATTTCTTCCGATCGAAAGAGAGCGGGCAGTTCGATGTGCTGGGCGTGCAGCTTGTGACGGTCGGCGATCGAGCCAGCGAATTGGCGCAGGAGCTGTTCAAGGCGAATCGCTATCAGGATTATCTGTATCTCCACGGCTTCGGCGTCGAATCAGCCGAGGGATTGGCCGAGCTGTGGCACAAGCGGATGCGGCAGGAGTTGGGATTTGGCTCGGAAGATGCCTCCAAGATTTCGCAGCTTTTCCAGCAGGGATATCGGGGGAGCCGCTTCAGCTTTGGATATGGGGCTTGCCCGAGCCTGGAAGACCGCGCCAAGATTGTCGACCTACTGCAGCCGGGGTCGATCGGGGTGACGATCAGCGAGAACTTCATGCTCGTGCCCGAGCAGAGCACCGATGCGATCGTGGTGCACCATCCGGCGGCGAAGTATTTTGATACGTGAACATGCTACGTCTTTCCGTCAAAGGGTCCGACAGCTTTGCCGCACACTGTTATCAGGTATTCCGCACCCTCTCGAACATGTCGTTCTTGCCGTGTTTCGAAGGTCCACCCCTCAATCAATGCGTGGCCCGAACTATCGCACTTGACGGAAAGGCCGCGTGCTCGAAGATCTGCAACGCGAAGTGACACGGCATAGAATCGTTTTCCCACTTTGCCGGATTCAGCAGCTTCTCTTTCGGATAATACTCGAGTCAACGACAGTCCGTCGGAGTCACCCTTGTTGGGAAGAAACGCGGCAAGATCGATACTTCCATCTGACTTGACCCAGCCGCATACAGCGGGAATTCGCCGGTATAGCAACGTTTCGGGCGGCAAATCCTCACGTGCCATAACCACCCGCGCAAGTTACCGAGATGTGCCCTTGGCATCAAATTCCAAACTAATCAATAATTTACCAGCCTCGCCCCAGCGGAAAGCTATACCACCGTCTCCCGTCGGCACGACCCAGTCTGGTACACCGGCGTTGTCTCGAAACAAATCTATCACTGTCTTGGCGGCTGCGGAGATTGCATCGATTGTCGGCGCAAGGATTTCGTCCTCGAATTGCTCTGGATGGCGACCCCAATCGAGTAGCTTTTCGTCGATGATACGGGTCCAACCAGCGTGGTCCCTTTTGACTGTTCCGGCTCCCCGACTGCTGAGAATAAATGGCTTGGACGGATGCTCAAGGACGGCGGTGCTCATGGCAGTTCCTCCCAAGTTTTGTGAGCGCGATCTGACGTCAACGCGGTAAAGCTCTGGACGACGCAGTTGTGTCCCAAGTCAAGGCCAGAACTCAAATCCCAGCCCTTGGAACCGTCCACGATGCCCCTTGCTGTTAATTGGAGCGCGAGGATCTCTTGCGCGGTGTCCGGATTCGCGCGTGCGTGGTGAACCTCGACGTGCAGGCGGCCGCGCTCCGGAGCAATCATGTAGTCCCACTTACCGGAAAAGCTCTCGATAATCCCAGCGGGCACCTCAGATGGCAGCACTATGGGGGAAACAAACGCGTCGTTCCAATTGGCCGGCGATGTCCAGACCGAGCCTTGCGGCAAATGGTTTACGTAGGTGACTTCCCATTGAACTACTTCTATTTCACCGAGATTCCGCCTGTTAATGAAATCGGACCACTGAGCAAATGCCTTGTCGAACTCCGCTCGTATGGTTTCGTATCTCGCGTACTCAACTCCAGAATTCCCAAGCCAATTATAGCAAAAAACACCGTTCTGGACCTGAATCATGCGGTCGCCCGTGGAATTCTTGATCTGCAGGCGAAGGGACGGGGCTGTGGTCATTTGAAAACGAAAATTGCCCAAACGTTCCCATATTCGCTGCGAGCCGAAATATTCGCGCTCAAGCGGCAGCGGGGGTGCATCTGAAACGTTGAGCCAATCGTTTCCCAACTCGTTCCAAAATACTCCCAGGTGCGCATTGGTAAGCAGGGGCATAGCTTCCCATTGCGCGCACAAGACCGTTTCAACAACGGGCGGACTCTTAAATGATGGGTTGTTGGAAGGCATTCGTCCGATTGATTGCAAAGCTAATGTACTGCATCAAGTGGGGCGCGGTAAATGGGTCGTCGCCATAGACGTTTCCGCCCGGAGCATGTTAATCTCCCCCTCGAATGGCCAAGAAACAGCAGGCGCCGCCGAAGAATTTTGAGGAGGCACTCAAAGAACTCGAGCAAATCCTGGCCGAGATCGAGGCCGGCGAAATTGGGCTGGAGCAGAGCCTGCTCAAATATGAGCGCGGTAATTTTTTGATCCTGCATTGCCGGGGCGTACTCGGGGCGGCGGAGAAGCAGATCGAAATCCTGAGCAAAAACGAGGCGGGGGAGCTTGTCGCAGAGCCCCTGAATACCTCGCCGGATCATCCCGGGGATAGTTCCCTGCCCGATGATCAGAGCACACCGTAATACTGGCGACCGCATGAATTCCCAAGCTTCCCAGACCGCGATCGACCTGCTGCGTCAGGATGGACAGCGGCTGGGCGCGTATTTTCAGCAGATTCTAAACCGGCACACCGACGCCCCGCCGCGATTGATGGAATCGATCGATTACAGCCTATCCGCCGGCGGCAAACGATTGCGGCCGGCGCTGACGATGGAATGCTTCCGTGCCTGTGCAGGCAATTCCAGCAAAACCTCGGAGACGTCGGCAATGGCGGCGGCGGCGGCGATGGAGCTGATCCACACCTTTTCACTGGTTCACGATGACCTGCCGGCAATGGACGATGACGACCTCCGACGCGGCCGGCCCACCAATCATAAGGTTTTTGGCCAAGCGATGGCGATTTTGGCTGGCGATGCGATGGTGACGATCGCGTTTGAGGTGATCGCCGCGGATGCGGATGCGGCGATTGTGCCAGTGCTGATTCGGGAGCTTGCCCATTCTGCCGGTCCATGTGGAATGATCGGCGGGCAGGTGCTGGACATGGATGGGGAAAACCGATCGTTGTCGTTGCACGAATTGCAGCGGATTCATCGCATGAAGACAGGAGCGCTGTTGACATCGTCCTGCCGGCTGGGGGCGATGGCGGCAGGGGCGAATTTGTCGCAACTTGCAGCTGTCACTGAATTTGGTAAACATCTGGGCCTTGCGTTTCAGATTGTCGATGACGTGCTGGATGTGACAAGCACCCCCGAGCAGATGGGGAAGGCGACAAACAAAGACGCGGGCAAGGGGAAAAATACCTATCCTGCGCTGCTCGGACTGGACGCCAGCCAAAAGGAGGCGGCCAAGCAGTTGGAAGCGGCGCTGGCCGCGATTCATCCATTTGGAGAATCCGGCGACCGTCTGGCGTTGCTAGCCCGGTTTGTTGTCGATCGCGAGGCGTAATTCCTGAGAGAACACCGCCCGCCCAGCCGATACCGTCCATGGAATGGTTATCGGGCGGTGGATTTGTGCATGATTGGAGCGCCCGTGTTGCAACGCAGGTTGTTGTGTTACCATCAGTTGCCCGGCGATTGGCGGACATGGATGTCCGGTTCGGTCGCAGGATGTTGAAGGAGAAGCGGCCGATGCCCCAAGGCACCCCATCAAGACAGATCGGGTTACTCGATCAGATTGCCGAGCCGTCAGACGTTCGGAAGCTTAATCCAGAAGAGCTGATCGCCCTGGCGCAAGAGATGCGCGAGCGAATCTTTTCCGCTGTCAGTATCAATGGCGGACATCTGGCGAGCAATCTGGGTGTGGTCGAGCTTACGCTCGCCCTCCACCATGTCTACGATTTCGGCCCCTACCCCATCGGCCCAGATCGGCTGCTGTTTGACGTTGGTCACCAATCCTATCCCCATAAATTGCTTACCGGCCGGGCGCCGCTGTTCGATCGCCTGCGGAAAAAGGGGTCGGTCAGCGGTTTTCCGTCCCCGGAGGAGAGCCCGTATGACCTTTTTGCCGTCGGCCATGCGGGCACGGCCATCAGCACCGCGGTCGGGATGGCCAACGGAGATGCGAGCCTGGGACACAACAATCATGTGGTGGCGCTGGTTGGCGATGCATCGATCGTCAACGGCCTTGCGTTCGAGGGGCTCAACGCCGCGGGAATGCTCAAGCGGCAACTGCTGATCGTGCTGAATGATAACGGCATGAGCATCTCCAAGCCGCAAGGCGCGTTCAGCCAATATCTGGAGCGCATCCGCGTCAGCACGACTTACGATGAATTCAAACGGGCGGGAGAGAAGATCGTTCACCATCTGCCCTCGCCGGTGGGTCATACGATCGAGCAGCTTTGGCATACCTTCCGCGATGGCCTTAAGGGCGTGATGTGGCCGGGACAGATTTTTGAAGGCCTGGGCCTCAAATACATGGGCCCGATCGATGGGCACGATCTGCCGGGACTGATCGAGTTACTCGCGGAGATCAAGCACGTCCAGGGACCGGTGGTGCTGCATGTAAAGACCATCAAAGGCCAGGGATACGAGGTTACCGCCAGCGAGCCGACGAAGATGCACAGCCCCGCGGCATTCCAGGTGAACGGTTGTCGGGTGGAGATCAAGAAGGGAAATGGCAAGAGTTGGACCAGCGCATTTGCCGACGCCATGATCGAGCTGGCCAAGACCGATGAGCGGGTGGTTGCAATGACCGCCGCGATGCCGGATGGCACTGGCCTGAGCAAATTCGAGACGGTTTTCCCGGATCGATATTTTGATACCGGCATCTGCGAGAGCCACCTGACGGCGATGGCCGCCGGAATGGCCAAGAGCGGGCTCCGCCCGTTTGCGGCTGTGTACAGCACATTCACCCAGCGCGCCTTCGATCAGATCTGGCAGGAAGTGATTCTCAACGGTATGCCGGTGGTTTTCTGCATGGATCGGGCCGGTTTTGTCGGAGATGACGGAGCGGTGCATCACGGATTCATGGATCAGGCATTCCTGCGTCCGTTGCCCGGCATGGTGCTGATGGCCCCCAGCGATGAAGCGGAACTGGGGCGGGCACTGCGGACTGCGTTGCTGCTGGATACCGGCAGTGCCATTCGTTATCCGCGCGACAATGTTCCGGATTGCAATTTTGAGGATGTGATCGATCCGTCACTCCGCGAAGATGCCAAGCGCGAGTGGACAATCGGCCAATCGCGCGCACTGCGCCATGGGACTGACGCGACGCTGGTTGTATACGGAGCGCTCGCGCAGCACGCCATGGTTGCCGCGGAGACGCTATCTGGCGAAGGGATCGAAGTTGAAGTGATCGATGCGCGATTCTGCAAGCCGTTGGACGGAGCGATGCTTGCCCGAGTGCTGCGGAGCGGGCGGCCTGTGTTGACGGTGGAAGATCACGCGCTGCAGAACGGTTTCGGGACGGCAGTGGTCGAGCATGCGGTTGGGGCGGGATTGCCGACGGCGGCGATTACTCGATTGGGCATGCCCGATCGATTGGTAGCCCATGCAACGCGAAACCAGCAGCTTGCCGAGGTGGGGCTGGATGCCGATGGAATCGCGCGGAGCGTGCGCGATGCGGTAAGAGCGGCAATCCCCGCCAAGACCGCGGCGCACGTCTAGAAAAGAAGCCCCGGATGTACATCCGGGGCTCCCCCAAGTAAATCCCAAGTAACTCCCAAGTAACTCCCAAGTCAACAACTGCACAACGTCGTACTACAGCGCCAGCACGCCCGTGCGAATCAGGTAGGCTAATCTGCCGCGCTGATCCGGGCGAAGCATCGTGTGGATTTGCTGTAGCGAGCGGATCAACGTTTCGCGCAGGCGAACTGCGCTGGCAACTCGGCGCTCGCCCCCGCTGGTGGCTTTGGCGGTATCGAACGTTTCGCCGCCCAGGGCGTCGGCGAATTCGGCGAGGGAGCGCCGATCATCCACTTCGATTTGGGCGCGCTCGATTTTTAATTCATCGAGAATACGTGCCAGCTCGGCGATCTGCTGGTCGTCGAGTTCGAGCTTGTGTGCGAGGAACCGCAGCGGACGGCGCACGCCGAACTGCTCGCCCCGGTCGCGATTCATGGGGTCTCCTTCCCAGCCGCGAAATTCAGCTTCTCCGTGGCCGGCGTGGTGGTGTTGACGAAAACGTGCGGCGCGTTGCGCCCATCGGGAATGACACATGACTTGTCTCCTTCTCGCCGGGGCAATGTGCGAAAGACGCAGTGCCGCCGGCGGGGAATAGTGAACGCGTGGGCAACGTGCCTCACGCTTGGAATATAATAGTACCTCTGCTCGGCGCTTATCTACCACCGGATAGACGGTCAATGAGCACGCGGCGCAGATCTCGCGCGCCGTGAACGATCGCCAATACTTCGAGGCCATCGCTAATACACAGCAATGGAAACGATATCGTACGAGACCTGCGGCCGATAGCGGATGTGAGCCATCACTCTTGCCTCCGTTGCGCTGCTTCGGTCTGGCCACGGACCTGCTTCTGAATCTCGTCCCAGAATTCCGGCGAGTCCTCGATACTCGGCCGGGGATCGTTGATTCGTTCGAGCAAAAGTCGTTCCAAATCCTCGTCCGCCGGGCGTAGTTCTTCCTGAAACAAAGCGCTGGCGTAAGCCTCGACCGTGGTGAATCCCGCATCCGCTGCTCTGGCTCGTGCGGTTTCCAGCAGTTCATCCGGCAATTCAAGTTCAATGCGAGTCATGCTCGCATTATAGCAATAGTCAGCCGGTGACCTAGCCACCAACGCCACGTGTCGGCGCCTCACCCAAAATCGGCAATTGAAGTTTCACCACGTCCTCCAATCCTGGCGCCGCTCCAATGAATTGTTTATCGATCTGCTTTACCTGACGCACCGGCGGATGCTCCAGCGGAACCAAATCCGGTGA
>Ga0302325_10006509_pt1 | contig 26229 bp, 25 predicted proteins | sample Palsa_T0_2_FD_201948 | JGI IMG/M metagenome (GOLD analysis project Ga0302325, IMG submission 201948) | Peat permafrost microbial communities from Stordalen Mire near Abisko, Sweden - Palsa_T0_2 | ecosystem: Environmental > Terrestrial > Soil > Palsa > Peat permafrost | place: Sweden: Abisko... | reverse complement strand
CGCGCGCAACGGCAAAGAGGCTGCCGACGCCAAAGTTGCTGCTGGTCACGAAGACGGGATGGCGGGCGTCGCCCCATGCCGCCTCGGGAATCGAGGCGGCCAGCCCATCGAGGCAGGACAGCCAGGCGGGCGGGGCCGTCTCGTCGAGGGAGCGGCCGGGGAGGGTGGCCAGCGGCACGGAGTCCCCGCCCGCCGCACCCAGTACCGGCTGCAGGGTCAGGGCCCGCCGGCCCTGGCGCAACGCGGCGGACGTCGCGCGGGCGTCGCCGAAGGGCGTCCGGCAGTCGGCGGCCTCGATCGGGACGGGCTGGCTATCCGCCGCGGCACTCACGCGTCTCCCCTCCTGCTAGCCCGGAGGACGATCCGGCGGGGCATGGGTGCGAATGTAGGCGGCCAGATGGCCCACGCTGGCGAGGGCGGCCCGCGATTCCTCGCTGCTGGCGATCTTCACGCCAAACTCCTTTTCGACCGTCACGACGAGTTCGAGGGCATCGATGGAATCGAGGCTAAGGCCCGAGCCGATGAGCGGGGCATCATCCGCGATGGACGCGGGATCGACGTCCTCGAGCTTGAGCGTGGAGACGATGAGTTGCTTCAGTCTGGATTCGAGCGGTTCGCTCATGCTGGGTGTTGAGGCTTCCGCAGCACGTGGCAGACGTTGCTGCCGCCGAAACCGCTGCTGTTGTTCAATACCACGCCGGGAGCGGTGTCGAGGGTTGAGCCCGGCAGGTCCAGGCCGGCGCAGGCCGCATCGGGCGCGGCGAGGTTGGCGTTGCCCGGGATGAAGCCATCGCGGATGGCCAGGGCGCAGAACGCCGCCTCCATGGCGCCGGACATCGAAAGCGGATGCCCCGTCAGCCCCTTGGTGCTGCTCACCCGGGGGTGCGAGCCCCGGTTGGTGAAGACGGCGCGGAGGGCGAGCGCTTCCGACCGGTCCCCCGCCGGCGTCGAAGTGGCGTGCGCGTTGACATAGCCGATGTCGGCCGGCTCGAGCCCGGCGTCGGCCAGGGTCCGGCGGATGGCTTCGGCCAGGCCCGCGCCCTCCGGGTGGGAGACGGCCACGTTGTGGCCGTCGGCGGCCTGGCCCCAGCCTGCAAGTTCCGCATAGGCCTGCGCGCCGCGGCTTCGGGCGCTCCCGGCTTCCTCGAGGACGAGGCAGGTCGCGCCACCCGAGGCCACGAAGCCGTCGCGCGCCCGGTCGAACGGCCGGGAGGCGGTGGCGGGCTCCTCCCCGCTGGAAAGGACCCGCATGGCGGCGAAGGGAAGGATCGTCTCGGCGTTGATCTCTTCCGCTCCGACGATGAGCATGCGCTCCTGCCGGCCGAGCCGGATTTCGTCCAGCGCGAAGCCCAGCGCGTGGCTCGACGAGGCGCAGGCGGAGACGAAGCCGCCGACAGCGCCGCGGATGCCATAGTGGGCGGCGAGGTTGAAATTGAGAGTGCCCGCGATCGATGCCACAATGCCCAGCGGGTTGCCGCGTTCCCCGCGCGTGGCGTGCATCTGCGCCAGATTGTGATGGAGGAGGAAGGCGGACCCGGCCGAGGCGCAGTAAAGCCCAGTGGCGCCATCGCGGAGCTGGGCCGGCTCGAGCCCGGCGTCCGCCAGCGCCTGCTCCGCCGCGCAGAGGGCGAAGAGGCCGTGCGGCGAAAGGCCGCGCAGGACCTCGCGGGGAAACCGGTACCGCTCGGGATAGCGCCAGTCGCGCCAGCTGGCCGACTCCACGGCGAATTCCTTGATCGTGCCGGCGACCTTCACCGGCAGGGCGGCATTGTCCAGGAACCTCGCCCGCGCCAGTCCCGGGCGCAGCGCGCGGAGGCTGCCCGTGACGGCGGCGCGGTCGTTGCCGATGCAGGTGATGAAACCAAGTCCGGTGATGACAGCCTGGCGGCTCATGCGCGCGGCGGGGAGGCTCCGGAAAGCTTCCGGCGCACGAAGGAGCGCAAATCCGCGACCGTGCGGAGGCCCGCGAGGTCGTCGTTGGTGATCGTCACCTGGAAAAGGTCCTCCAGGAAAAAGACCATCTCGGTGATGGCCATGGAATCAAAACCCAGGTCGCCGACCAGGGCCGCCTGGTCGTCCAACGGCCGGAATTCCGCCTCACGGGCCTTGGGCCGATGGTCCTGCACGACGGCCAGGACGACAACGTCCGCGGCGGCGGCATCGCCCGTCGCCCGGTGCCGGGCGTAGGCCTCCTGCACCTCGGGGGAAAAGTGCCGCATGAGCGAGGCCTCCGCATCCGTGCCGGCCGGCTTGGTCGGAGTAGAACGGTCTGGCGCTGGCATCTGTGGAGAGGATGATTGCTCGGGCTTCCCGGCGGCAAGAAACATCTTGGAGGGGGGGTTGGGGGGAGGGCTTGCTTGGGGGCTTGGTTGGCTGCTTGTGGCTTTGGAGGAGGACCCCTACGGCTCGAGGATGACCTCCACGAGAACGCTTTCGCTGGACTGGCCGTCGTTGCGGACCATGACGGCATACCTTCCCGCCGGCAACTCGCCGGCATGGCGGTAGGAGGCGGTCTTTTCCTCGGGAAATTTCTTGGGAAGTTCCTTCGGCTGGCTGTGGCCGTCCGCTTCGCCGCTGACGATGGAAATCGAGATCGTGGCTCCCCCGTGAACGGTCGCGGTGATTGCGATCGTTCCCTTAAAGGGCACGGTGAAGGGAAGCCGGTCGGCGTGTCCAGGCCGGGCCGTGACCTTGCCCTCGAGCAATTCCGTGTTGGTGCGGACCAGCCTGATCAAGGCTGGATCCACGGCGGTTTCTCCCGGATGCAGCAGGTGGAAGCTGCCGCGCCTGCCCACGAGGCCGCCGCCGGCCAGCGCCAACGCCAGGACCGTCGCGGTGATCGCGATCCGGCCGGAAGAAACGCGCTCCCTCGTGCGGTGTTTCGCGGAGCGGCGGAGGAGGCTGGAGGTGAAGGCGGCCAGAATGCAGTAACCGATAAAGAACCCGAGCGCAAAGCGGGGTACGGCCGAGACGCCGCCGTCGGCTGACTTGATCGCATTGAGGCTGAAGACGGCCAGAAGCACCGCCGCCACCACGACATCGGTCAGCGACCACTTGCCGATCGCCTCAAGCAGGCGGCCCACCCGTTCACGCTTGGCGGCCGAGGGCTGGAGCAGCGTCAGCAGGACGGCGACGCCCTTGAAGATGGGAATGCCGATGCTGAAGCCGGCCAGCAGGGAGCTGATCATCCAATTTCCCGAGCGAAAAAGTGTGAGGACGGTCGAGACGATGCCCTTTGAGTCCGTCTCGATGACAAAGCCTCCGACCAGCATGTGCTGCCCCTTGACCGAGGCCGTGAGGACGGGGCAGGAAATGCCGACGGCAAAAAAAATCAGCGAGACGGCCAGGAGGTCATAGATCTGCCTTTCCGGCGTCCCGCGCCCCGTGCCCGGCCAGAACCGGGAACAGGCCAGAAAGAGCAGGCTCGAGAGGAGGAGCACGATGCAGGCCGCGGCCGAAGCGTAGATTTCCTGCTGCAGGCGTGAAATCGCCTCGACGATCTCCCGCCGCATCGCCGCCGCCTTGGCCTCGTTGGTGAAGTTCTTGTTCGTGATCTTCAGCAGGAAGGATGTGACGACGCCCATTCTTCCCGGGTTCAGGTTCACGTCCATGTTCGTGATGTTGTTCAGGTCCTGTTCTCTCGCGATTTGGTTGATCAGCGCGGAAGCCGCCCGCTCGTGCATGGAGATTTTCATGCCGGCCGCGGCCGCGACCAGGAAATACAGCGCCACCAGGACGAGACGGCGGCTCGGCAGCCGAGACTTTGGCGCATTCATCCTGGGGTCAGAATGCGACCGGGCAAAAGCGGAAGTCTGGGAGGATTGAAATTGGATCCATTGAGGACAACTCGGGAGGCCGGGAGTGCCCGTGTGAGGCACCACGGGCGCTTTTTGTGGTCTGTGCACCCGCCGGACCGGGGTGTTTCCGCCTCCGGGACGATTCCGCCTCAACTTTTTACTGCCCTTTTTGCCGCTTGAGCACTGACGACAAGCCTCCCGAGAATGCCCAGGGCGAGGCGAAGAAACCCGACCAGAAGCCGGAGGGTCCTTCCTGGTACCGTCGCCCCCTCCTCGTTGGCATATTGATGGCCGTCTTCATCGCCGCGGTGGTGATCGGCGTCCTCCTCTGGCTGCATGCGCGCCACTACGTCTCCAGCGACGACGCCTATATTGACGCCATCTCGGAGCGCGTCAGCCCGGAGGTGGCCGGCCGCATCCTGCGCGTCCTGGTCGAGGACAACCACGATGTCTCCACCGGCCAGGTCCTGGTCGAGCTGGATCCAGCCGATTATCAAACGCGGCTCGACCAGACTCGCGCCGCCCAGGCGCAAGCCCAGGCCCAGCTGGCCCAGGCGCAGGCCCAGGAGGTGGTCATGGGTGCGCAGCTGGCCCAGGCGCAGGCCAATGAAGGCACCGCGCAGGTGACGACCGACAACGCGGCTCGCGACCTGGAACGGTACCGGGGCCTGCAGGCCGACAGCGCCGGCGCCGTGTCCGCCCAGCAGCTGGATCGGGCTGATGCCGCTTCCGCCAGTTCGGCCGCCAACCTGCGGGCCGCTCATGCCGCCGTCGCGGCGGCCCGGGCCCAGCTGGGCTATGCCGGCAGCCAGATTGCCGCGGCGCAGGCCGGGATCCGCAGCGCGGCGGCCCAGGAGCGCGAAAACGAGCTCACGCTTTCCTATACCCAGGTGAAGGCGCGCCTGGACGGCCGGATCGCGAGCAAGAGCGTGACCGTGGGTGATTATGTCGCGGCCGGCGCCGCGCTGATGGCCGTCGTGCCGCGCGAGGTCTACATCACCGCCAATTTCAAGGAGACGCAGCTGGACCACCTGCGGCCGGGTCAGCGGGTCAAGATCAAGCTCGACGCCTATCCCGAGGTGAAGATCAGCGGCCACGTGGACAGCGTCCAGCCGGGCACCGGCCAGGCGTTCAGCCTGCTGCCGCCCGAGAACGCGACCGGCAACTGGGTCAAGGTCGTGCAACGCCTGCCGGTGAAGATCCTCCTCGATCAGCTCCCCAATGATCCCGGGATCCGCCTGGCTCCCGGCATGTCCGTCGAGGTCACCGTGACCGTGCGGTAGGACAACCATGGCCGAGCCCGCTCCCGGATCCGGTGGCCGCCTCGAGCGCTCGGCGGCCGGCGACCACAATCCCTGGCTGGTCGCGGTCATAGTGTCGATGGCGACCTTCATGGAGGTGCTCGACACCAGCATCGCCAATGTCTCCCTCCAGCACATCGCCGGCAGCATGGCCGCCAGCCAGGAGGAGAGCACCTGGGTCTTGACCAGCTATCTGGTCAGCAACGCGGTCATCCTGCCGATCAGCGGCTGGCTTTCCCGCATCATCGGCCGCAAGCGTTTCTATATGATCTGCGTCGGGGTCTTTGGCGCCAGCTCACTTTGCTGCGGGCTGGCCCCTTCGCTGAGCTGGCTGATCTTCTGCCGGGTGCTGCAGGGACTGGGCGGAGGCGGCCTCGCCCCGAGCGAGCAGTCGATCCTGGCGGATAGCTTTACGCCCCAGCAGCGCGGCCAGGCTTTCGCGCTCTATGGCATCGCGGTGGTGGTGGCGCCCACCCTCGGGCCAACCATCGGCGGGCTGATCACCGACAGCTACTCCTGGCGTTGGATATTCTTCATCAACGTCCCGGTCTGCCTCCTCTCACTCTTTCTTTCCTGGACCATCCTGGTCGACCCTCCCGCGGTCGAGGCCGAGCGGAAGGAGGCCGTGCGGCGACGGCGGCAAGTCGACTGGCTGGGCTTTCTGCTCGTGGCAGTCGGGCTGGGCTGCCTGCAGGTGGTCCTCGACAAGGGGCAGGAGGACGACTGGTTTCACTCCGATTTCATCCTCGGCTTTGCCCTCGTCTCGGGCCTGTCGCTCCTCTTCCTGGTGATCTGGGAGCTGAACCAGGAGGACCCCATCGTCGACTTGCCGCTGGCGCGGCACCGCAATTTCGGGGCGGCCATGATCGTGATGTTTGTCACCGGTTTCATCCTTATCAGCACGACCCAGATGCTGCCGCAATTCCTCCAGACCATGATGGGCTACACCGCAACCAAGGCCGGCCTCGCCCTGACCGCCGGCGGGCTCTTTACCTTCCTGATGATGCCGGTGGTCGGCGCGCTGCTCCGCAAGATCCAGCCCCGAAACCTCATCGCCTTTGGCTTGGCCGTCGAATGCCTGGCCTGCCTCTACCTGCGCGGATTCAACACCGAGATCAACTTCGGGCACGCCGCGCTCGGGCGCATCTTTCAGGCGGTGGGCCTGCCCTTCCTTTTCGTACCGATCACCACCGTTTCCTACGCAGGCCTGCCGCCGGCCAAGAGCGGCAACGCTTCAGCGCTGATTAACACCATGCGGAACCTCGGCGGCAGTTTCGGCATCTCGCTGGCGGTGACGGTGCTGGCCCGCCGCGGCCAGTTTCATCACGCCCGGCTGGCTGAACAGGTCACGCCGTTCTCGCCGGCCTATCACTCCGGCCGCTTCGGCTCACTGGCGATGATCGACCGCCTCGTGCAGCAGCAGGCGCAGATGTGGAGTTACGTCGATGTCTTCACCGTGCTCGCCATCCTGGCGGGACTGACCGTCCCGGTGGCTTTCATCCTGCGGCGCCTCAAGCCCGAACAGGCGGCGGCGGCGCACTGATATGCGGAAAATCTCTCCATGCTGGTCCGGTTTCGCCCTTGGTCTGGCCCTGACGGGCTGCGCGGTTGGACCCTCCTATCACGAGCCCAAAGTGTCGCTGCCCCCGGCCTATGTGGCGACGCCGGGCACTGCGAGCCCGGCGGAGCCGGTCTCCCTGGCGCAATGGTGGAGGGTATTTGACGACGAGGAGCTCAATGCGCTGCTGACCCGTGCTCTCGCCAATAATCGTGATCTGAAACAGGCCGTTTCCCGGGTGAGGGAAGCGCGCGCGGAGCGGTCCGTCGCGGCCGCGGGGCTCCTCCCGGAGGGGGACCTTTCGGCCGGCTACAATCGCAGCCTCGGCAGTCGGAACGTCATCCTCCCGCTCGGGGCCATCGCCGGCTCCTCGGGCGGGGGTTCCGCGGGTGGGAGCACCGGGGGCGGGTCCGCGGCCAGCGGAAGCACCTCCGTGCATGCCGAGGACGTGACGCCGTCCGCGGGAGCGCCGGGCGCCTCGGCGGGTTCGGGCGGGAGCCAGCAGCTCGGTGGGCCGCAGAGCCCCTTCGGGGACGGGGGACTGCCCGGGGTGACGACCAATCTCTATCAGGCCGGCTTCGACGCTTCCTGGGAGATCGACGTCTTCGGCGGCACGCGCCGGGCGATCGAGGCGGCGGACGCGGAGCTCGCCGCCGCCGCGGAGGGCCGGCGCGGCGTGATGGTTTCGCTCCTGGCCGAAGTGGCGACTGGGTATACCGAACTGCGCGCGGACCAGGAGCGCCTCGACCTGGCGCGGCGCAATTTGGCCGCGCAGCGGAGCACCTTGGGGATCGTTCGGGCGAAGTTTAGCCGCGGGCTGGCGACCGACTCGGATGTCACGCGGCAGGCGGGCGACGTCGAGACGACGCAGGCCTCGTTGCCGACGCTCGAGGCTGCGGAGCGGGGACAGGAGCATGCGTTGGCGTTTCTTCTTGGGGACGATCCCGAAGCACTGACCGATGAATTGACCACGCCCCACCGCTGGGCCGCTTTGCCGCCGGCGCTGCCGCTGGGGGTGCCCTCCGATCTCCTGCGACGCCGCCCCGACATCCGGCAGTGCGAGAGGGAATTGGCCGCCGCCACCGCCGAAGTGGGCGTCGCGACCGCGGGCCTTTACCCGTCGTTCAGCCTCACCGGGTCTTTTGGCGTCGATAGCAGCGATCTCCACACCCTGCCCGAATGGAGCAGCCGCTATTACTCGATCGCGCCGGGAATCCACTGGCCGATCCTGGAATGGAACCGCCTGCATGCCGGCATCAAGATCCAAAATGAGCTCCAGGCGCAGGCGCTGCTGAGTTACCAAAACGCCGTGGCCCAGGCTTTGCGGGAAGTCGCGGACGCCCTGGTTCGCTACGAGAAGGAGCAGGAGCGACGCTCGGCGCTCGCGCGCGCTGCCCGGGACGACGACCACGCGCGCGACCTCGTGCGGGACGCCTACCGGCGCGGGTTGACGGACCAGCTGGCGGTGCTCGACGCCGAGCGATCCGTCCTCGGAGCCGAGGATGCCCTGGCGGGCAGCAACGGTGCCCTGCGCACCGACTTGATCGCCCTGTACAAGGCGCTCGGGGGCGGGTGGGACGCGGCGCCGTGAAACTTCGCTCGCTTCCTGCGGTCGTCCCGGCTTCCCTGCGGCTTTCCATGAACACCCCCTCCCAATCGTCCCCCCCCTCCCTAGCGTCCCCCCCCCTCCGCGCCGCTCGGCTCCCAGGTGCTCGACTGGAGCGATCTTCCCATGACGCCCACCGCGGCCGGCGAGCGCCGGCCGCTTTTCGACGGACCCACGGCCACCTTCGTGAACGCCGAGGGCCATGTGACGACCCTGAACGCGGGCGAGTCCCCGCACGAGCCGCACCGGCATCCCGACGAGGAGCTGATCATCGTCAAGGAGGGCTTGGTCGAGGTGTCGGTCAATGGCCACGCCCGAAGCGCCGGTGCCGGCTCGGTATTTTTCTTCGCCTCCGGGGACCTGCACGGCCTGCGCAACATCGGCGCGGCGCGGGCGACCTACTTCGTCTTCCGCTTCATCACGCCCAGTTCCGCGAACCCGGCCGGCCCGGCCTGAGCCGGCCAGCACCAGGCGCCGGTCAGGCCCGGATCGACTTCCCGCCGGCAGCGTTCGAAAACCTCCTGTTCGGCCCGGAGCCAATGCTCCAGATCCTTGCCGCGTATCCGGCCGCTTTCTTCCGAAAGTTCGTCCGCGCGCTTGGCAACCTTAAGTTCCAGCCGCAGCAGGTCGTCTTCATCAATGAAGACAACGGGGGCGCTGGTTTCTTGCTCTGGGATGCTCATGGCCTGGCGGGGGTTGACCGGATGAATTGGGGGAAGTTCGATATATCGGAGAAAAATGTAGGCGCCCGGGCGATATTTTCAAACGACCCAGATCACATTCCTGCAAAGTCGATGCATCCCGCTCGAACGCCCATGCAGGCCGCCCGGCCCGATCGCAGCCGCCAGCCATTTCTGCGGCGCCGGGGAACCAAAGATATCGGAAATGGACAACGGAGCGATGCGACGCTGGCTGAGAGTCCTGGCGGCAGCTGCCAAAGGCTGGAATGACGACAATGCCTTCCAACATTCGGCTGCTGTCAGCTTCTACACGCTGTTTTCCCTGGCGCCGCTCACGATCATCGGCGTGGGAATCGCCGGGATGGTCCTGGGGAAGGAAAGAGCAGCCCGGCAATTTTCGGCCGAGATGACTGAACTCGTCGGTGCCAAGGGCGCCGAGGCCATCCAGGCTACGATGGCTGCCGCCCATTCGCCGCACGCCAACCTGGTTTCCACCGTGGTGGGGCTCATCCTCCTCCTGATCGGGGCGACCTCCGTTTTCGGCCAGCTGCAGGACTCCTTGAATGAGATCTGGAGCGTCCGGGCGGAGCCCCGCCGGAGCGGCCTCACCGTCCTCCTCCTCCAGCGGCTGCTGTCCTTCGGCATGGTCCTGACCGTGGGCTTTCTCCTCCTCGTCTCCCTGATCCTCACGACCGCCCTCCAGGCCATGGTCCGCTCCGCCGACGGCGGTTTCACCATCCCGCCGATGATTCTTCAGGGCATCGAATTCGCGGTCGCGCTGGCGGTTATCACTGTCCTTTTCGCGGCGTTTTTCAAGATTTTGCCCGATGTGCAATTGCCGTGGAGCGGCGTTTGGCCGGCTGCCTTGCTGACCGCGGTCCTGTTCAGCATCGGCCGGGTTCTCATCGCGACCTATCTCGCCCATTCGACCGTGGCCTCGATCTACGGCGCCGCCGGATCGCTCGTGGCGCTCCTGGTCTGGGTCTACTATTCGTGCACGATCATGTTTTTTGGCGTTGAATTCATCCGCTTCGACCGCGCGGATCGCGGCTTGGCCGTGAAGCCAAAAAAGATGGCAGTTCTGACCCGGCGGGAAATTGTTCGCTAGGTCGGTGGGGCCAGGGGCGCCGTCGGAGTCACCTTGACTTGCCTCGGTACTGCCTTTGCTTCTCAGCCTCCTCATGAGCGAAGGCGATCCCGTTCCCGCGAGCATTGCTCCGGCCCATGGCCTTTATGGCTCCGACCGCCGCTTCCTTTCGCCGGCGGCCCGGGTCCTAGCGGATAAGGGCGTACTGAAATGGGTCATCGCCATAACGGCGGCGACGGGCGCGCTCCTGGAGGTGATCGACACCAGCATTGTCAATGTCGCGCTGCCGAACATCCAGGGGAATCTGGGCGCGACCCTGGCGGAGGTGGGCTGGATCTCCACCGGCTATGCCTGCGCCAACGTCATCATGATTCCGCTCACCGCGTGGCTGAGCGATCGCTTCGGGCGCAAGAGCTACCTGCTGTTCTCGCTGGCGGGGTTCACGGCAGCTTCGGCTCTTTGCGGTGTTTCGACGAACCTGGGGATGCTGATCGTCGCGCGAATCCTGCAGGGTCTGGCGGGCGGCGGTCTCCTGGCGAAAGCGCAAGCCATTCTTTTTGAGACTTTTCCGAGGGAGGAGCAACCGGCGGCGCAGGCAATTTTCGGCATCGGGGTCATTGCGGGGCCGGCCTTCGGTCCGGTGCTGGGCGGCTACCTGACGGATGCCCTGGGCTGGAGGTGGATTTTCTTCATCAACCTTCCGGTCGGCATCCTGGCCGTGATTATGACGATGATCTTCCTACCCGAGGATGATCCAGGCGAAATCTCCGTGGGCCGGGTGGATTGGACCGGCATCGGCCTCCTGACCGTCGGCCTCGCGTGTTTCCAGGTGATGCTCGAACAGGGCCAGGAGGACGACTGGTTCAGCTCCAATTTCATCGTGGCGATGGCGATCGGCGCCGCGGTCGGCATCGGCCTCCTGATCTGGCGCGAATTGACGATCGATTATCCGGCCGTCGATCTGCGGGTCCTACGCTACCGCGCGCTGAGCGCCGGAAGCACCTATTCGCTCATCCTGGGGATGGGGCTCTACGGGGTGATTTTTGCCATTCCGGTCTTCGTGCAGACCTATCTCCACTTCACCGCGATGCAGAGCGGCCAGCTGCAGATTCCCAGCGCGGTGGCCTCGGCCTGCGCCATGCTGCTCATGGGCAAGATTTCCGGACTGTTCGATGCGCGGCTGCTCATTGCGATCGGTGCGCTGATCACGGTTGCCGCGGCGGTGATGCTTTCGCACATCAATCCCGACACGGGGGCGGGCAGCCTTTTTTGGCCGCTCTTCCTCCGCGGTTTGGGCGGGGTCTGCATGTTCATTCCCCTCAGTCTCGCCACGCTCGGCAATCTTCCGGCGGACAAGGTCTCGGCCGGATCGGGCTTCTACAATCTCACCCGGCAACTCGGCAGCAGCATCGGCATCGCCATCATCACCACGCTGCTGCCGCATCGGGAGGCAATCCACCGGGCGGTCCTCGTGGAGCAGGCCAATCCCGCCCACGCGCAGATGCTCTCCCGGATCGGGTTCCTTTCGGGCGCCTTGGCGCGCCACAGCGCCGATTCGGTTGCGGTCCGGAGCCAGGCGCTGGGGATCGTCGACCGCTTGATCAATGCGCAGGCCATGCTGCTGTCGTTTGCCGACGTCTTTCTTTACGTAGCCGTTGCCTTCCTCGCCTCGCTGCCCTTGCTGCTCCTGCTGGGCCGGGGGCGGGGGCGCGTGTCCGCCGCCGCACACTAGCCTTTCACCCATGCCTTCATCCGCCGCCGATTCTTCCTCCCAATCTCTCCCGCCAACGAATCCTGCCGTCAATCCCGCCCCGTCTCCGGCGCCTCCGCGGCTTAGTCCCATGAAGCGGGCCCTGCTCGTGATCGTCGGTTTGGGGGTATGCGCGTGGCTGGCTCAGTTCGCCTTCCATCTTTGGCGGTATGAAGAGACCGATGATGCCTACGCGGTGGGGCACGTGCACCAGATCAGCGCCGAAGTAAGCGGCCAGGTCGCGGCCGTCATGGCCGTCGAAAATCAGACGGTGCACGCCGGAAACATTTTGGTCCAGCTCGACCCCCTGGAATACAACATTGCGGCGGAGAAGGCGGGAGCCGCGCTGGCGCAAGCCGAGGCGGCGGAGGCGGAGACCCGGTCCTCCGTCGCCCAGGCCGAGGCGCAGCTCACCCAGGCCCGCGCCGGAGTCCGGCAGGCCGAGGCCCAGGCGGAGCAGGCGCGCGCCCAATTGGCCCTGGCGCAGCTTACCCTCGATCGGGACAACCGCATGGCGCAGGACCGCGCGGTGACGCCGGCGGAGTTGGACGAGGCCCGCGCCAGTTTCGCCGCCGCCGATGCCGCGGTGCGCGCCGCGGCGGCCAACGTGGACAGCGTCAAGGCGGGAATCCTTTCCGCCCAGGCCAAACGCGACGCGATGACCGCGCAGATGAACGCCTCGGCCGCCACCATCCGGCTCGCCCGAGCCGCGGTGGCCGATGCCCGGCGCCAGCTATCCTACGTCGCCATCCGCGCGCCCGCCGACGGCCGCGTGGGCAACAAGAATGTCGAGGTCGGCAACCGGGTGCAGATCGGCGAGACCTTGATGGTCGTCGTCGAGCCCGAGGTTTGGTTCGAGGCCAATTTCAAGGAGACGCAGCTGGCGCGCGTCCGCGCCGGCCAGGAGGCCGCAGTCAGGGTCGATGCCATTCCCGGCCACGTATTTCACGGCCGGGTTGAGAGCGTCGCTCCGGCCAGCGGGGCCCAGTTTGCCCTGCTGCCGGCGGACAATGCCACCGGCAACTTCACCAAGGTGGTCCAGCGCGTGCCGGTGAAGGTCGTGCTTCCTCCCGAGGAAACCCGCGATTTCGGCGAACGGATCCGGCCGGGCCTTTCGGCGGTGATCGACGTCCGGGTCCGGTAGTTGGCTGGTTTCTCCGGGGCCAAACGCATTTTAAGGGCGCTTTAGGAGGTAGGTCGCTTTGTCCCAAAGCGACTTGGCGCCATGCGGGTTAAGATGGGGATCAATTTGGACTGGTCCTCTTGCGCTTCCGCAAAAGCTTCGTATTTCTCCGCCTCATGTCCAATGCACCAGCTCCCGGCCCCAAGGTCGCGGTCATCACCGGTTCGAGCCGCGGCCTCGGCGCCGCCACCGCCAAGCGCCTTGCGCGCGATGGGTTTTTTGTCGTCGTGAACTATGTGCGATCCAAGAAGGACGGGGAGGAAGTCTTGGGCGAGGTCCGAAAAGCAGGAGGGAAGGGGGCTCTCGTCCAGGGCGATGTGAGCAATGTCCGGGGGATCACCGCGTTCTTCGAGGGAGTCGACGCGACGCTAAAGGATCAGGGTCTTCCAACCGCCATCGATGTCCTCGTGGCCAACGCCGGAGTCCTCATTTCAAAATCCTTCAGCCACACTACGGAGGCCGACTTTGATTCTCTCTTCGATACCAACGTGAAGGGGGTCTTCTTCCTGGTCCAGCAGGCGCTCCCGCGGCTGCGCGACGAAGGCCGCATCATCACCTTGAGTTCCGGCCTCAGCCGCTTCGCCAATCCGATGTTCACCGCCTATTCGGCCACGAAGGGCGCGATCGACGTAATGACCCGCGTCCTGGCCCAGGAGCTGGGCGCCCGGGGCATAACCGTGAACGCTATTGCGCCGGGAGCGGTCGACACGGATATGAACGCGACCTGGCTGCGCTCCGAGGAAGGGCGCCAGATGCTGCTGTCGCGCCAGGCGATCAAGAAAATCGCGGTGGCTCCCGACATCGCCGACGCGATCTCCTTCCTCGCCGGTCCGGACAGCCGCTGGATCACCGCCCAGCGGATCGAAGCCAGCGGCGGCTCGACGCTCTGAGGCCGGCTCTCTCCGCCCCGCGAGATGCGGTTTGCAGGTAGCGCGGGTTGTCCCCAACCCGCCGTTCGCTCCGCCTACCTCGACGATCGATTGACGCGTTGAGTACTGCGCGCCCTACCTCCACCCTTTTGGCGAAACTGAACCACTACCGATGGCGCGCCGCGGCTGACTCACACGTCGGCGGAATGGGAAAGCGCAGTTTTGACTCGTTCTCGCTCGCCCGCTTGCGCCGGCGCACGGCTTCGCGGAGCAGGAATTCGATCTGTCCGTTCACGCTGCGCAATTCGTCGGCGGACCAGCGCTCCAGGTCTTTCCAGAGCTCCGACTCGATCCGGAGGAGGAAGGCTTTCCGTTCTTCAGCGGGCATTGGACGACGGCTCAGCTATACAGCGTGCCCGCATTGATCACGGGATGCACTTCGGTCTCACCGCAGAGTACGACCAGCAGATTTGAGACCATGGCGGCCTTGCGCTCCTCGTCGAGTGTGACGACGTGCTTGTCCGTCAGCTCACGCAGCGCCATCTCCACCATGCTGACCGCGCCGATGACTATCTTCTGGCGCGCCGCAATGATGGCCTCGGCCTGCTGGCGCCGCAACATGGCCTGTGCGACCTCCGGGGCATAGGCGAGATGGGTCAGCCGCGCTTCCACGACGCTCACGCCGGCCTTGGCCAAGCTCTGCTGCAGTTCCGCCACCAGGGCCGCTGTCACCTCGCTGCCGGCACCCCGGAGGGTCACCTCATTGCGCTCGCCGTCGTCGTAAAGATAGCTGCCGGCGATATGGCGCAGCGCCGATTCGCTTTGGATGCGCACATAGGCGTCGTAGCTCTCAACGTCGAAGACCGCTTGCGCGGTGTCCTGGACGCGCCAACCGATCACGGCGGCAATCTCGATCGGGTTGCCGCGCTTGTCGTTCACCTTGAGCTTCTCCCCGTTGAAGTTTCGCACGCGCAGCGAAATTCTGGTCTTCCGCTTGAAGGGGTTCGCCCAGAAAAAGCCGTTTGCCCGGACTGAGCCGCAGTAAGCACCGAAGAGCGTCAGCACCACGGCTTCATTCGGCTGCAGGATGAAGAAGCCGGCGCCGAGAAATATCGCGGCCAGCACCAGGATGACCGTGCTTGCGGTCGATCCAAAAGCTGGATTGCGCCCGGCGAGGGACAAATCGGCGATCAGTTGCGCCACGATCAAAGCGGCGATTGCGCAAAGAACAAAAAGGATGGGCCAGGCGTTTTTTGCTCGAACCGGTTGTTCCCGGTTTGAGCCGAGCGACGCGGAAGTTGGGGTATTCATGATGGGAGATCTGAGGAGATATAATAATGATATCAGATAGATATCCGGTCAAGCCTGGAAAGAGTAATGGCGCTGCTGAGGTAGGTCGGGTTGTCCCAACCCGACTTTGGCTCCGTCAACATCTGAATACCTCCGGGCGCGTTGAGGACAACGCGCGCTACCTCAGGCCAGCCCACTACCCGGGAAAGGCTAAGGGAAATGCCGAAGAACCGCCGCATACGCCTCGCCGGGTTCGGCGAAAATCTCGGCGGCGCGGGAATGGATGTGAGCGGGCGCAATGCGGCCGTGGTGGACGAAGACCGTGTGCACTCCGGCGGCGTGCCCTCCCAGGACATCGGCATCGGCGTCACCCATGAACACGGTCTCCGTGGCCGCTGCTCCCACCAACTCGATCGCTCGGAGCAGGCCCGCTGGATCAGGCTTATGGGTCGGCAAATCGTCGCCGCAGACCAGCGCGCTGAAGAACGGAGCAAAATGATGAATAGCCAAGACGCGTTCCGCCGACCAGCGGTCGCGGCCCGTCCAAATACCCAATTTCACGCTGCGCTCTTGCAGGGAGACCAGGAGTTCCCTAGCCCCCGCAAACGGCTTCAGTCTCGTCTCCTGGCCGTGCTCGTACCTGAGCAGTCGCTCTTTGGCGGCGGACAGCGAATCAATCGCCCGGGGGCCGAGCAGGTTGCGAAAGCAGGTTTCCAACGGGCCGCCTAAATGCTCCAGAACCTCGACTTCGGTCGGCCGCACCCGAAACGGCTCGACGGCGTGTATGAAGGTCTCGATCACGAAAGGCATGCTGTCGACCAGGGTGCCATCCAGGTCGAAGATCGCCGCGCGCATTTGGACTGGCTGCGTCACCGCCCGGGTGGCGACTCGGTGGAATCGCTCTGCCGCACCATGGTCAGGTCTTGTCCGTCCTGATGAATGATCAACGCACTGACCGTTCCTTTCTCGCCCTTCACAAATTCAACTTCGGCGTCGACCACCTTGAGGAAAAACCTGGACTCGGACCTCGGAAAGATGGGGATCTTGGGCTGCCCCGAGAGCTGAGTCATCAGCTGATCTCCGTCGAGCATGACGAGGTTCTTGCGCCCCCCAGGGCCGGCATAGGTGCCCACGTAGCTCCGCAGAATCTCAGTCGACACTTCGATCGATTTCTTCTCGGACGGCAACTCGACCTGACCGCCCAAAGCGAGGGTGCCAAGCGAGGCGCCGATGGCATCGGGCGCCTGGCTGCTAATATTTCCGAGCACGACCACGGTCACCTGGTCACCGGGGTAGTAGGCCAGAAACGTGTTGAAGCCATTAATGCCGCCATTGTGGCTGATGGACTGACGTCCCTCCTTGGTTTCGACGGTCAGGCCAAAGGCATAGTTTTCCAGGAACGGAGTCGTCATTTTCCGCTCGGACGCTCTCGTCAGCACTTTCCCGCCAAAAAGGCCCCGCTCCCAGCGCAACAGGTCCTCCGTGGTCGAATACAGCGCGCCGGCCGAGAAGGGTATGCTCATGTCGATGTATCCGGCAATCCGCGGCGTCTTCCCTGTACCCGCATAACCGGTGGCCCGATGCAAGATGACGGCGGTATTCGAATCGTACCCCGAATCCTTCATCCCCAGCGGCTGAAAGAGGTTCTCTTGGATGAAGCGGGCATATTTTTCACCGCTCACCCGCTCGATCAAGTAGCCCAGCAGGGCGTAACCCGAGTTGCTATAGTTCCACTTCGTGCCCGGTGCGAATTCCAGCGGCTTGTCGCGGAAGCGGGCGACGAGCTCTTCCGGCGTGGTGGGGAAGGCTTCCTTGCTGCGGTAATCCGGGAAGCCGGTAAAACTGGGAATGCCCGAGGTATGGGTCAGCAGGTTGAAGATCGTAATCTTGTCCCACGCGGCCGGCGCGTCCGGCAGGTAGGTTTTCACCGGGTCTTCGACCTTCAGCTTCCCCCGCTCCTCGAGGAGCAGGATCGAGGCTGCGGTGAATTGCTTCGTCAGCGACCCCAGCCGGAATTTGGTCGAGGAATCGTTCGGAATATTCCATTCCAGGTTGGCCGACCCGTAGCCCTTGCTCAGGATGATCTGGTCGCCACGGGCGACGAGCACCGATCCCATAAATTTGCCCTGCTCGACATAGGCTTGGACGACCTGGTCCATCCTTGCGAGGTCCTGGCCATGGCCCGGGGTGACAGAGACAAGCGAAAGCAGAAGCCAAAATAGGGGCCGGAGTTTCACGGGTTTGATGATGCAATCGGAAGACCGGAAGGCACAGAAGCAGAATCTAGGGTCGTGGCACAGTTTGGAGGTAGGGCGGGTTGTCCCAACCCGCCGGCGGCCCTGTCCGAGGCTAAAGTCTGCTTGGCCCGTTAAGACCACGCGCCCTACCTCCGCTCCTTTGGCCAAATTATATCACTACCGACTCTAGCCGTTCGGGGACTGGATTGTGCCCGGGCCGCTTGCGTATCGGCGCTGCCGAAGGATTGTGGCCATGAGCCCATGTTTATCCTTCGCAGTCATTTCGGCAACCCTCTGCGTTCGGATTCGTGATAAGATCCAGCCGGCATCATTGATGAGAGTCAAGTGGCTACATTTTGGATTGTGGCTTTGGGCTGTTGGCCTTGCCCGGCTCGGTGCGGCGCCGCTGCATGAATCGGCCCCGCTCTTCACGCGAATTGGCGAGCCCGCCATCATCCCGGCGGAAGTCAGCAGCAACGGGATGTGCGTGAGTGTGATGATCGACGGGAAAGGGCCGTTTCGGATGCTCATCGATACGGGCTGCTCCTTTTCTATGATCACCCCGGAAGTCGAGGCGGCGATCGAGGCGAGCGGCATCGAGATGGAGGACGAGGATGTCAGAGCGGTCAACGGGCTGGGCGATGCCGTCACGATGCCCCGGGTATTGCTGGATTCCGTCGCGATCGGAGGTGTCGAATTTGACGGGGTGATCGCGGGCGTGGTTCCCCTCGAATTGCAATCGAGAGTCGAGGGCCGGTCGCTGGATGGCCTTCTCGGGTACTCGCTGTTCTCCAGCTTGTTCTTCGCGTTGGATTTTCCGAATCACAACCTGGTGCTGAGCAGCGACTGGCCGAAAAATCTCCCGCCGGTGCGGGCAGAACTCGCCATCACGGAGCAGTCGGAGGTTCCGTTTGTAGCCGTTAAATTACAGGACCAGGAGTTCAGCGTGATGATCGATACCGGTGCGAGCGACCGGTTTCACCTTCCACCCGCTTCGGCGGCTTCGCTCAGCTGGAAGAGCGAACCGCGCCCGGGCTTTCTGCTGGCCGTGGCTGGAGAGACCGGCCGCGAGCAGATCGCCCGGCTGGCCGGCACGCTGGAATTGGGCCCCGTGCGGGAAATGGAGCCGGTCGTCGGCCTCAGCGCCGGGCCGGCGACCATTGGCGTCGGCCTGCTGCGCTCGTTCTGCCTCGTTTTTCACGAGGCGGAGGACAAGCTTTGGCTCTGTTCGGCTCAGGACAATCCCGTGCCCTCGCCGGCCGTGCTCTCGGTCGGCCTGAGCCTGCTCGCCGACCCCGGAGGCTGGCGGGTGGCCGGAATCATCCCGAACAGCCCGGCGGAAGAGGCCGGAATAGGAGAGGGCGACCTCGTCACGCAAATCGAAGGCCGGCCGGCCCAGGATTGGACCCAGGATCAAATCCAAGGCTGGCTCGATGCGCACGCGAGCATCGCCCTGAAGCTGGCCACCAGGTCAGGCGAGCGTGATCTCAATCTGCGCGTATGGTCGCTGGTGCCGTAGGCCTCGGGCAGCAATTTGGATGGTATCCGCCATGGGCTTGAACCAATAGCTTCGCGTTGTTGCGATGAACATCTCCGTGATCATGCCGGCTTTCAACGAAGAGCTGCTGCTCGGCCGGGCGCTGGACAATCTCAAGTCGGCGTGGACGCCCTTTTCACGCCTGGGCTGGGGGACCGAGCTCATCGTCTGCGACAATAATTCGAGCGATCGCACCGCTGAAATCGCGCGGGCGGCGGGCGCCGCGGTCGTGTTCGAGCCGGTCAACCAGATCGCCCGGGCCCGCAACGCCGGCGCAGCCGCGGCCACCGGGGACTGGCTGTTCTTTGTGGATGCGGATTCATATCCCGAGGCGGGCCTGTTCGCGGCTGCCGCCGACGCGATCGGCCAGGGGGGCTGCCTCGCGGGCGGATCCACCCTGCGCATGGATCAACGATCTCGGGCGGGGGATTTCGCGGTCGCTGGCTGGAATTTAATCAGCCGGGCCGGCAAATGGCTCGCGGGTTCATTCATCTTCGTGGAGGCAACTGCCTTTTGGGAAATCGGGGGCTTCGATGAGCGGTTTTTCGCCGGCGAGGAGGTGGATCTCAGCCGGCGCCTGAAACGATTGGCCCGCCAAAGCGGCCGGCGCGTGGTGATCTTGCACCGCCACCCGCTTCTCACCTCCGCGCGCAAGCTGCGCCTCTACGGCAAATGGGCCCACGCTCGCTTGCTGCTGCGAGGGGCGCTGAGTCCGGGGGGTCTGACCCGGCGGGAAGGCTGCGACTTTTGGTACGACGGCAAACGCTAGCTGGGGCGGCTGGCTCAGCCGGCGGCCTGGCCGCCGCTGCGGTCTACCGCAGTTCTTTCAGCAGAAAAGTGTACGAGAGCGCATTGAGGTAGGCCTGCTCCTTGTTGTTGGCCCCGGAGGAATGCCCGCCCTCGGTGTTCTCGTAGAAGAGCACGTCGTGGTGTTGCGCCTCCAATTCCGCCGCAAATTTGCGCGCGTGCCCTGGATGCACCCGGTCGTCCCGCGTCGAGGTGGTGACGAGTACCGGAGGATATTTTACGTCGGCGCGCGCGTTCTGGTACGGCGAGTAGCGGCTGATGTAGGCCCATTCCGCCGGCACGTCGGGATCGCCGTACTCTCCCATCCAGCTCGCTCCCGCGAGGAGATGGCTGTACCGACGCATATCGAGCAGGGGCGACCCGCAAACAACGGCTCCGAACAGGTCGGGCCGCTCCGTGAGCATGACGCCCACGAGGAGGCCGCCGTTGCTGGCGCCCATGATGCCGAGGTGCGGCGGGGTGGCGATGTGGCGCCCGATCAGATCCTGCGCGACCGCGATGAAGTCGTCGTAGGCGCGCTGGCGGTTCTCCTTTACCGCCGCCTGGTGCCAGGTGGGGCCGAATTCGCCGCCGCCGCGGATGTTGGCGAGCACGTAGACGCCCCCGCGGGCGAGCCAGGACGCGCCGACGCTTCCGCTGTAGGCGGGGGTCATCGGGATCTCGAAGCCGCCGTAGCCGTAGAGCAGCGTCGGGGTCGAGCCATCGGCCGGAAGGGCTTTGCGGCCGACCTGGAAGTACGGCACGCGGGTGCCGTCCTTGGACACCGCCTCATGCTGCGAGACTTCCAGTCCCGCGGCGGAAAAAAATGACGGCAGCTGCTTGAGCAGGACGCGAGCGGCTGTGCCGATCGTGCCGAGGTAGAGGCTCGAGGGCGTCAGAAAGTCGGTGACGTCCATGAAGAAGTCGTCGGACTCGGGTTCGACGCCATCGGCCGAAATCGTCCCAAATTCCGGGGCGGCCAGAGGCGCGCGCGTCCACGTTCCATCCTCCTGCAGTGTATGGATATAGAGCCGGTTGCGAACATTATCGCGCTCGTTGACGATGAGGTGATGCCGCGTCGCCTTGAACTCCGCCAGCGCCAGGCGCGGGCCGGGATGAAAGAGCACGGCGAAGTCGCGCCCGCCGGCGAGAAACTTATCCCAGGCAATCGCGAGCAGCGAGCCCGCCGCATAAGTCCTGCCGCCCACGGCCCAATCCGTGCGCAGTGTCACGAGGAGTTGGTCCCGAAACGTATCGAAGTCGGTGTCGGCCGGCAGATCCAGCCGGACCAGCTTCCCGCCGTCGACCAGGAATTTTTCCGAGGTGAAAGTCGTGATCTCGCGCTGAATGAACTCCCGGTGGAATCCCGGCTCGTTCGAGACTATCGGCGAAGCGTCCAAGTCCGTCTTCTGACCCTCGAAGACGATCGCCGCCTGGTCCAGCGGCGCCCCGCGAAGCCACCGCTTGACGGTGCGCGGGTAGCCCGAATCTGTCATGGAATCCTTCCCAAAATCGGTTGCGACATAGACGCTGTCCTGGTCGCCCCAGGCGACGGAGCTTTTGGCCTCGGGCAGGGCGAATCCGCCCTGCACAAAGGCCTTCGCGGTCAAGTCGAACTCGCGCGTGACCACGGCGTCGGCGCCGCCGCGCGAGAGGAACACCAGCGCCCTGGTGTAATCGGGATAGCGGACGTCGGTGCCCTTCCAGATCCAGTTCTCCTTTTCCTCCGCGGCGACGGCGTCGAGATCGAGCACCGTCTCCCAGGCCGGATCGTTCTTCCGGTATTCCTCGAGCGAGGTGCGCCGCCAGAGGCCGCGGACGTGCTGGGCGTCGCGCCAGAAATTGTAATAATAGGGGCCGTGCTTCGTGACGTAGGGAATGCGCTCCTTCGAGTCGTAGATCGCGAGCAGCCGGTCGTAGATTGGCTTGAAGTCGGGCGCCGATTCCAGCGCGCGCTTCGTGACCTCGTTCTGCTCGCGCACCCAACCCAGTGCCCGCTCGCCCGTCACATCCTCCAGCCAAAGGTTGGGATCGCTTGGTGCTTGGGCGAAAGACATCCGGATGGACCATAGTCCGAGAACGACGACGGCGGATAGCTTCATCGTACAACCCTCGAGCGGGTTTGCAGCGGTGGCAAGCGAGGTCTGCTGGAACCGATCCAAGCGCCGTCCGCTTGCGCTCGGCCGGCCGCCTTGAAGGCCTCAGGCCGGTGAGGCCACGCCCGTCAGGATTTCCCGTTCGGCCTGCAGCCAGTGCTCCAGGTCGTTGCCGCGCGCCAGGCCGTTATCCTGCCAGAGCTGGTCCGCGCGTTGCGCGATCTTGATCTCCAGCCGCAGCAGATCGTCGTCGGCGATGGCGATCGATCGGCCGACTATTTTATCCTGGGTTTTCATGCACGGGCGATGGATGGCATTGCGCAGGAAGGGGGTAGCTGCTTATCGGCACAATGGCTCGGCGCTTTACCGGATATTCCGCCGGCTTGGGGGATGCATCGCTGCGGTTCATGCCCGGCCCCCCGTGGCCGAAGCGGTTTTGGCTTCTGCAAAGGGCAACATCAGCGACCGGATCCGCTGCGAGAATGGACAGCCAGCCCCAGCGCCATCGCCACGAATCCGCAGGAGCATACCCCCCACCAGTGTGCGAGCTGCCAGCCCCAGACACCCAGGATGGATCCGCAGGATCCGCCCATGAAATAACAGGTCATATAAACTGCGTTCAGGCGCCCGCGGGCGGAGGGGACCAGGCTATAGATTCGCGTCTGGTTGGCGACGTGCCCCGCCTGGACGCCGAGGTCGAGCAGGACGACGCCGACGATGAGCCCGGTCAGCGTCGAGCCGCCCCAGCCCAGCACCAGGAACGAAATGAACCCGAGCAAAAGGGCCCACCCGACGGTCGCGCGCGGTCCGTGCCGGTCGGCCAGCCGACCGACCAGGGGAGCGGCGGCCGCTCCGGCGGCGCCGACCAGCCCAAACGAGCCGGCGACGGCGCTCCCGTAATGGAATGGCGCCGACTCGAGGCGAAATGCCAGGGTCGTCCAAAAAGCGCTGAAGGCCATGAAGAACATGGCCCCCAGGAACGCCGATTCGCGCAGCACTGGCTGCGACCGAAACAGTTGCCAGATCGAGCGCAGCAGCGCCGGATATTTCAGCTTTACCGTCGGCTCGCTACGCGGCAAGAGGACGCGGATCAGGACGCTCAAAACCGCCATGAGGCCGGCGGCGATCCAATACATTGACCGCCATCCCCAGGCGGCGCCGACATACCCGCTGAGCGTGCGGGCCAGGAGAATGCCCATCAGGAGCCCGCCCACCACGGTGCCCACCACGCGTCCGCGGGACTTGCTGGGCGCAATGTGGGCCGCGAAGGGGATGATGAGGTGCACGACGGATCCGGAGGCGCCGACGAGCACCCCGGCCACGCAGAGCCAAAATAGGCTGGGGGCCAGGGCCAAGCCGGCCAATGCCGCCGCCAGCACGGCCACCAAGGTCGTGATCAGCGAACGCCGTTCGCGCACGTCCCCCAGCGGGACGAAGCCCAGCATCGCGCCGGTGGTTCCCAATTGCATCAGCATCGCCACCGCGCCCGCTCCGGTGGCCGTGATATGGAAGGCGCGGGCCAGGTCGGCCAGCAGGGGTTGGATGTAGTAAATATTGGCCACGATCGCCCCCACGGCCACCGCCATGAAGACGATGGTCGCACGGGGCGGTGGCGGAGGCTCGGGCTCGGCCTGCGGCGATTGGGTAGGGGCGGTCAAGGCTGCCATTGGCGCACCCGGTCTACAAAAAGATGAAACCGGCCAAAGACGGGCAATCGCTCGGCGTGGACGCGCATTGATTGCGGCGAACGGCAGCCCTATCGCGTCAGACTCCCCTGCAAGTGAAAATGAACTTTCACCACGGGATCGACCGTGAGCAGCAAAAACCGTATGATCGGCAGGCCAAAATCCCGCGTATCCAAAGTCGCCGTGCCGTCAATGGTCGTCAATCCGTGGCTGACGGTTATGGTTACAGGAAAATCCACGTCGTGCTGCTGGCCATGCAATTGAATCCGGCCGCGCGCGGTCAATGCCCCGTTGGGACCGCGATCCACCGCGCTAAGTTCGAAGACGACTTGTGGGAACTCGTTCGTCTGCAACCACACGCTCATGTTATGGTCGCGAGCCGCGCGACCGGTCTTCACTGCGGCCAAAGCTGCGTGAAACGCGGCGGATTCGACTTGCCCGCTTTCCGGATCGAGCGTGATCGCAGCGTCGAAATCCTCCAGGTGGGCGACGAAGGAACTGGCCGTTGTTTTTACCGCAATATCGACGTGCGATTCCGCGCGATCCAGGATGAACGGCGCGGGCGCGGCTTTTGCCTTTGCGGCCAACGGAAGCACCAGAATGGCCGCCGCGAGGAAGCGAGCGAATGGTTTCATATTGATGGCTCTGAGGGCTGGCCACCATCAGCGCGGGTGGTGAGCTCGCGCCAGTTGAGGCCGAGGTCGACGATGAGCAGGGAAGCCAGGGTGAAGGCGATGAGGCCGAGGGCGGCGAAGGTGTCGCCGAGGTGGCTCCAGTAGCGGGGCCAGAGGTTGAGGACGCGGCTGGAAACGAAGGTAAAGGTAACGGCATAGGAGCGCGCCATCCATTGGCGATGCTGGACGATCTGGCGGTTGCGCGCGGTGACAAACGCGGCGGTGGTGCAGATAATCCAGGCGGCCGCCTGCAGGGAGGTTCCCGGCAAGCCCGGACGGCCGGCAGCGAGGGCGACACCGGTTGCGGCGCCGACAAAGACGGATATGACGTAGATGCGGCCGAGAACGCGATGGAGTTGAAGATGCTGCTGGCGGATCCGTGAGGAGAAATTGATCGGGCCGATGAGGAGAGCCAACATGGCGGCGAGCGTGTGCGGGATGAGCAGATGCCGGTCGGAGATGACCTGCAGTCGGTAGGCGTGGTACATGGGGTAGTCCGTGACCAGGAGCACTTCTGAGGTGATGAAGACGAAGAGTGTCGTGAAACCGAGGCTGATCCAGAGAACGGTCTTGAATCGGGAACGTGGGGCGGTGGGCGCAGGCGGTGTGAAAGCAGTCATGATTCGCGTTTTAGCGGCGGCATTCCAGGTACGCTATTGGCAGATGCTCGCCGACGCCAGCGCCAGCGACCGGGTCTTTGCACTCGCGGCGGGCCGAAATCGGCCGGCTGACGGCATCGGCACGGTGCGTGAGCCGTTGATGGATTCCACGCCGTAGCGGCGCGCTGGCTACATTTCGGAAGCGGGCGGCGCGCGCAGAATCTGGAGCACGGCGGGCGGCAGCTTGTCGGCCTCACGGAGGAGAAGGCTTACTTGCCACATCTCTGTTTCCGAAAGGCTGGCGACGAACCCTGGCATTCCGGTGAGCCGAATGCCGTTTTTCACTTTCCAAAAGGTTTCGCCGACCTGGTCGTCCGTAACCCCCTTTTTCGGAGGCAAGAGCTGCGGCGGAGGCGGAAACATGCCCTTGGCGATGGCGGAAGGTGAATGACCCAGCTGACCGTGGCAAACGGCGCATTGGACGCGGTAAATTCGAGCGCCCGCGAGCAGATTGGGCTCGTCGGCGGCCAGCGGCGAGGGCGTGCCCGCTTCGGGATCGTACGCGGCATGCTGGGCTTTCCGCGCGAGTAATTTCTCGAATGGGAGGGGTTTGGCGCTCGTCGCGACAGGCATGCGGCCTGAAGTCACATAGTAGTATCCCGCCAGAAACGGCAGACAGATTCCGAGGAGAATACCGACTAAAAGGCTTTTCATAATCGTATGCGATGGGCCTGCTGCCGAAGAGCGCAGGCCAATCGGCTCCGCGTGTCAAAATAGGCATTGCCCTCTGGCGTCAAGTCGGGAGAAGTCTGGCGGCCGATCATTGCGACATCAGCTTCCGGAGTTCGCGCGGGTCAAACGAAGCCCCATTCGGAAGGCATGCCGCCTGCTCTCAATAGAATATGAAGTGCCCCACGATTCTGGCCTGCATCCCGGGTAGTGCCGCTTGCGCCCTGTTTTGGGTGGCATTCCTGACGCCGAACCTAGCTTCGGGTCAAACCGACGAAATCCAGGTTTATAACGCTGAAATTGCTGCACCCGGAGAGCTTACGCTTACGGTGCACGACAATTACACGCCCGAGGGGCTCCAGGAGCCTGCCTTCCCAGGTGCTTTCGCTCCGAACCACGTCCTAAACGGGGTGCCGGAATTCGGTTACGGCGCCGAACCATGGCTTGAGCTGGGGATGTATCTCCCGGTCTACAGCGCGCTACCCGGTGGGCACTATTACGTGGAGAGTGCGAAGCTCCGGGCCCTCTTCGTCGTGCCCGATGCCCACAAGAGGTCGTTCTTCTACGGGATGAATTTCGAACTGAGTCATAATGCCGTCCGTTGGGAGGAGCACGTCACCTCTGGCGAAATCCGTCCCATTATCGGGGTCCGCAGCGGACCGTTCGACTTTATCGTGAACCCGATACTCGACACGGGCTTTGACGGCTTCCGGAGGCTGGATTTTGCGCCCTGCGAGCGGGTGGCATACAATTTCTCGGAGACGT
>Ga0302325_10006505_pt1 | contig 26239 bp, 26 predicted proteins | sample Palsa_T0_2_FD_201948 | JGI IMG/M metagenome (GOLD analysis project Ga0302325, IMG submission 201948) | Peat permafrost microbial communities from Stordalen Mire near Abisko, Sweden - Palsa_T0_2 | ecosystem: Environmental > Terrestrial > Soil > Palsa > Peat permafrost | place: Sweden: Abisko... | reverse complement strand
TCCAGCTCGCACAGCGAGAAATCGTCGAGCAGCCCGTCCCCATGGATGGGGACGGGCGGGCGTCCCCGCGACCCGGCGGCGCGACGCCCCGGCGCCGGCAGCGACTACGAGCACGACTAAGACCGACTAAGCCGGAACCGGTTCCGGCGCCACCAACTCAGACGTGAACGCCTCGATCACGTCTCCATTCTTCAAGTCTGAGAAGCGCGCGATCTGCACCCCGCACTCAAAGTTCTCGCCAACCTCTCGCACGTCGTCCTTGAAGCGCCGTAGCGACTCCAGCTCCGACTCGAACACGACTGCCGAATCGCGCAAGATCCGCACCTTCGCGTTGCGCGTGAGCTTGCCGGTCTGGACGTAGCAACCCGCAATCGTCCCGACCTTGGAGACCTTGAACACTTCGCGAACTTCCGCGCGCCCGAGGATGATCTCCCGGAACTTCGGCGCGAGCATTCCGATCAGCGCCTTCTTGAGATCGTTCTCGACGTCGTAGATGACGTTGTAGAAGCGCAGATCGACCTGTTCGTTCTCCGCCAGCCGCTTGACCGTTTCGTCGGGCCGGATGTTGAACCCGATCAGCACCGCATTCGAGGCGCTGGCGAGGTTGACGTCGTTGGGCGTGATGGCGCCGACGCCCGCATGAATGACGCGGATGTCGACTTCCGCGTTCGAGAGCCCTTCGACGCGCGAGCGCAGCGCTTCGACTGCGCCTTGGCCGTCGGCCTTGAGGATGAGGTTGAGCGTCTTGTTGCCCCCGTCGGCCGGAGTCGACATGAAGCTCTCGAGCGAAACGCGAGGCCCGCTCGTGGCCGCAATCGCGACGTCCTTGCGGCGCGTGGCGCGTTTGGCCGCAGCCTCGCGCGCGACGCGTTCGTCGGAGACGACCATCAGCGCATCGCCGGCGCTGGGAACGTCGGAAAGCCCCATGATCTCGACCGGGATCGAAGGCCCGGCCTTCTTGACTTGCTTGCCCTTGTCGTCGACCAGCGCACGGATCTTTCCGTAGGCGCCGCCCACGACGACGACGTCGCCGACGCGCAGCGTACCGTTTTGCACCAGCACCGTCGCGACCGCGCCGCGGCCCTTGTCGAGCGCGGACTCGATCACGACGCCCTGAGCGCGGCGCTGCTTGTTGGCCCGCAGGTCGCGCAGCTCGGCTTCGAGCAGCACCGTTTCGAGCAGTTGGTCGATGCCGTCGCCCGTCCGAGCGGAGACCGGAACCATTTCCGTTTTGCCGCCCCAATCGACCGGCTGCAGACCCTCTTCCGAGAGCTGCGACTTCACGCGATCCGGTTGCGCGTCTTCCTTGTCCATCTTGTTGATGGCGACGACGATCGGTACGCCGGCGGCTTTGATGTGCGCGATCGCTTCACGCGTTTGCGGCATGACGCCGTCGTCGGCCGCAACCACGAGGATCGCGACGTCGGTGACTTTCGCACCGCGCGCGCGCATCGCCGTGAACGCTTCGTGCCCGGGCGTGTCGATGAAGGTGACTTTCTGATCGTTTCGATCGACCGTGTACGCGCCGATGCGCTGCGTGATGCCGCCCGCTTCACCTCCGGCGACGTTGGCCGCGCGGATTTTATCGAGCAGCGACGTCTTGCCGTGATCGACGTGGCCGAGCACGGTCACGACCGGCGGACGCGGCGTGAGCAGCTCCGGACGATCCTCTTCTTGCTCGACGACGACTTCCTCGCCGGCCTCTTTGATGACCGCGTTGAACCCGAACTTCTTGGCGACGTTCTGCGCGGTCTGGGCCGGAATGTTCTGATTGATGGTCGCCATGGTGCCCATCTTGATCAGCTCTTTGATGACGTCTTTGGCCGGCACGATCATCGAGGTCGCCAACTCCTGAACCGTCAGGACGTCGGGAATCTCGATCGTCTCGAGGACGGCCGAGGGTGCCGCCGGTGCGGCGCCGAGCGAGGTCTTTTTGCGGCGCCGCTCTTTCTCGAGCAGCATCTCCGTCTCGCGGTCCTTCTTGTTGCCGCTGCGATCGCGGTCGCCGCCCGGACGCTGGGGCCCGCGCGGACCTCCGCCCGAACTCGGCGCCGGACCACTGGCGCCGGGGGTGGCCGGACCGGGCGCGCCCGGCGGACGCGGCGTGAATGGGCGTGGCCCGCCGGGCGCGGTGAGCGGCCGGAACGGACCGTTGCCGGCTGGGCGGCGTCCCGGCGGCGCGGTCGCCGTACCGAGCCGCGGCGGCGTCAAGCTCTGCTGCGAAGGACGGTAGCCTTGACCCGGGGCACTCGGCTGACCGGGCCGCGGGGCAACGCCGGGGCGGCCGGGCATCCCGGTCTGCGGGCCGGGCATCGCCGAAGCGGCGATGCCGTTCGGCGGCTGGACCGGCTCTACGGCGCGCGGCGGCGCGGCGATCGTGGATCGGCCGGCCGGAACCGGGCGCAGGGTCGGGATCGGCGCGTTGTCGGGGGACGCCACCGGTGCACGCGGGCGCGGCGGCAGCGCGATCCCGGCAGCCGGACGCGACATCGCGGGCGCTACGCGGGGCGCGGGCGAGCCGGCAATGCGCGGCGCGGAGCTCGCCGGGCGTGCCGCGGGGGCAGCCGGTTCCCCGGGAGCCGCTACGGCCGGCACGCTGGGCGCCGCTTCCGGCGCCGGGGCGGAGATCTGGGGCTCGGCCGCCGCGACGGGCGGCGCGGGGGCGGCCGCAACGGCGGGCGCGGGTTCGCTCGGCGGAGCAGCCTTGGACGTCCGCTTGGTCGAGCCGACCGGCTTCAAGGTTATGACCGGCTCCGCTTCGGACGCCGGGGCTGCCGGTCGCGTGGCGCGCGCTCGTGGCGCGGCCGGAGCTGGAGCTACCGGCGGCGCGGCGACCGCCGTCGCACCTGCTGCCTTCGCAGCTCCCTTGCTTGAGGACCCGCCGAGAAGGACGCCGCGTACGATGTCCGCGATCGGATCGTCGACGACGCTGAGTTGGTTCTTCGCTTCAAGCCCGAGCTTTGCGAATAAGCCGATCAGGTCTTTGGAAGACAGACCGAGCTCCTTCGCGAGCTCAAAAATTCGCACTTTACCGGTTGCCATATCGTCCTTCTCAAAACCCGGACGCAGCTGCTAACGCTGCGCTCGGGACGTCCTCGCTTATTTCATGTACGTGCCGCTCCGACTGAACCGTCCTATCATACACGGGCGAGGCTCGCCTCGCAAAGGGCGGTCCGGGCACCCCAGCCGATCTGGTCCGCGGCCGCAGCCAGCCCAGGGTAGCGTTTGTTCTTGCGGACGCGAACGGCGCAGGCGGCCGAGCAAAGGTAGGCACCGCGCCCGGGCGAGCGGGCTCGCTGCGCGTCGACCAGCCAGCCGCCGTCGTGGCGGACGAAGCGCACCAGGTCGGCCTGTGGGGCGCGCCCACGACAACCGACGCAGGTTCGAAGCGGGACGTGCGCCGTTACGGGCCGGACCCTTCCTCGGCTCCGTCGTCCCGGTGCGTGGGGTCGAACATTTGCCGTTTGAACTCTTCGAGCTTGCGCACGAGTTCGGGATCGATCGACGGGACGCCATCGGCATCGGCCCCCTCGCTCGGGACGACGGCCTCTTCCACCTCGCCGACCTGCTGACGCTCCTCGCGTTCGACCAGGTAGCGCGCGCGTGTTTCCTCCGCGTCGGCTTCGCTTGTGATATCGAGTCGCCAACCGGTCAGGCGCGCAGCGAGGCGCACGTTCTGCCCCTCCCGCCCGATCGCCAGCGAGAGCTGGTAGTCCGGCACGACGACGAGGCCGACGCCCTCGTCCTCGAACAGTTCGACCGAAAGCACCTTCGCGGGCGCCAGCGCGTTGTTGATGAACCCGACCGGATCGCTCGACCAGCGGATGATGTCGATCTTCTCACCGCGCAGTTCGTCCGAGACGCTCGCGATGCGGCTGGACTTGGGCCCTAGGCACGCGCCGACCGCGTCGACGTCGGGCCGGTGCGAGTGCACGGCGACCTTCGAGCGGCTGCCCGGTTCGCGCGCGATCGCCATGATCTCGACGATATCGTCTTCGATCTCGGGAACCTCGCGCTCGAGCAGGCGCTGCACGAGACCCTCGGCCGCGCGCGAGAGCACGATCTGCGGACCCTTGTTGGTCTTGCGTACGTCCAGTACGAACGCCAAGATCCGGTCGTTGATGCGGAAGTTCTCGCGCGGCACTTGTTCGGAAAGCGGCAGCAGGGCCTCGGTCTTGCCGAGGTCCACGAACATGTTGCGTTGCTCGTAACGCTGCACCGTGCCGTGAACCAGATCGTGCAGCTTCTGACTGTATTCGTTGAAGATCGTGTCGCGTTCGGCTTCCCGAATGCGCTGGACGATCACTTGCTTGGCCGTCTGCGCCGCGATGCGTCCGAATTCTTTAGGCGTGACCTCTTGATCGAAATAGTCGCCCGGCTCGTATTTCGGACCCGCTTCTTTCGGCGCGATCTCGAGCTTGGGATCGGAGACTTCATCGGTCACGAGCCGCCGATGGTAGACTTTGTATTCGCCCGTGTCTCGATCGATCGAGACGATGGCGTTTGCTTCACCGCCAAAGTTTCTTTTATAGGCCGAGATCAGCGCCGCCTCGAGCGCCTCGAGCAGCATCTCGAAGGGAATCGCCCGTTCGCCTTGCAGCAGGCGCAAGGATTCGCGCAGGGTCGGTTCGTCGGGGGCGGTCTTCGTAGCTTTTGCAGCCATCAGCGTTTCTCTCGTCTCTCTTTTTTGGCGCGCTGCAGATCCGCGCGGTAATCGTAGTCGACGTGGGCGGATTTTACCAGCTCGAGCGGTATCGGCAGTTCGCCGGATTTGGTCGCCAGCACGGCTGCGTGACCGCGCAGCCCGAGCAGCGTCCCGCGATGCGTGTACTCGCCGCCGATCGGCAACGTGGTCGTCACGACGACGCGGCGGTCGCGGAAGCGTTCGTAGTCGGCGGGAGCGACCAGCGGCCGGTCGAGTCCGGCCGACCCTACTTCGAGCGTGTAGGCTTCGGACTCTGCTTCCAGCGCCAAGTTGATGCGCGCGGCAACGCGCTCGCACAAGACGAGGTCGACGCCGCCCGGCCGATCGATCGTCAACGACAATTCGACGCCGCGCCCGACCCGGCGCGCGCGTTGCGCGACGATTTCGACGCCTTGGAACTCCGCCTCGTTAGCGATCGCGACGGCCGCATCTTGGAACGTATCGACGAGTGCCACTCTACCCCGAACAACAACGAAGCGCGGGACGCAACCCACGCTCGTACTGACTACCGTGACGGATTATAGCACGGGGCAACCGTTTCGTGCAAACGGCGGCGCACGCAGCCTAAGTTGCGAGCGGTGCAGGTGTGGCGGGCGTTTTCGGCGTCAACGTCGGCATGCCGGCGGGCGGCGTGAACGCTTCGCCCTCGCAGGGGCCGGCGTAGTAGCCGCCCTGCGGCTCGCCGCCACCGGGCGGTTGCTCGATCTTCCAGCCGGTACAAATCTCGAACCCGAGAATGCGCTCCTTCTTGAGCACGTACAGGATCGTCGGCGGTCCCAGCAGCGAGCCTTTCCGGCGCACGATGTAGAGCGCGCGGTCGAGGATGCCCTGCGGCGGTGCGGCCCGCTTGAAGTACTCGGCTTGCGCTTCTTGCAGGGCTTGATCGATCTGGTTGACGTAGAGGCGCTGCGAGTACGCGGTGTCGCCGCTCGGCAGCTCGCCGTTGAGGCGCGAGTTGAGCTTTTCGAGTGCGCCGCTGTTCGCGTTCGGCGCTGGACTCGGACCGGACTGCGGCGCCAGCGCCAGCGCATTGCGCGGCGGGGCCGCGGCCAGCGTCGGGGTCGGGCCGGGCTTCGGCGTGGCCCTAACCGCCTGGCTCGCGGTACCAGCGGGATTTGGGCGCGCCGTCGTCCCGGGCTGGGCGCCGGCGGGTGCGGAAGCGGTGGCGCTCGGGTTGGCCGAGGCGACGGCCCCCGGCGCGGCGTTCGCTAGCGTCCCCGCCGGCCGCGGCGTAGGGCTGCCCACGCGCTCCGCGACGAGGGGTGCGAGCGTGGGTACCACGCTCGGCGCGGCCGTCACCGTGCGGAGGGCCGTCGGGGCGGCCGTCGCCGCGGCCGTTCGAATCGCCGTCGGGGCGGCCGTCGGCGCGAGCGTCGCCGCGGCCGTTCGAATCGCCGTCGGAGCCACGGTCGGAGGTGACGTCGGGGGACGGGCCGGCTCTCTGGTCACAGCCGGCGTCGGGGGGAGGCTAGGCTCCGTGCTGGGCGCGCGCGTCGGAGCGAGACTGGGAGCGCGCGTCGGAGCGGGAGTCGGCGCGGGCGTCGGGGCGGGGCTAGGCGCGCGCGACGGCGCGGGCGTTGCTGCGACCGTCGGAACGACCGCAGGGACAGGGACCGGCGCCCGCGTCGGGAGGGCTGCCGCCGGGGCGGCCGGGGCCGCAGTTGGCTCGCTCGTCGGCGGCAGGGTTGGTTGCGGCGTTACCGGCACGGGCTTCGCCGTCGGGGGCAGGGACGGCACTGCCGTGGCCAGTGGGCTCGGCTCGAACGTGGGCGGTATCGTCACGACCGGCGCGACCAGCGAAATGCGCTGCGGGACCGGCGTGCCGTGGGGCGTGAACTTGGCCAGCTCGGGGCGCCGCGGCGAGCTGCGCGCAACGTGCGGCCGCGCAGCGCGTGGGGGTTTGGGCCGGCGCTCGAGCGGTACGGCGACCGCACTGACCGTGGCCGGCGCGGGCCTCGGCCGCGTCGCCAGGTGTGGCTGGGGCGTTGCGGCCGCCGGCCGCGCGCGCGAGACGATCTGCGCCGTATGCGCCGCGACGACGGCATCGCGGCTAACGCTGATCGCCTCGTCGGGGGACGACGGCGCCGATCCCGCGATCGGCGAGAAGGAGCGCAGGATGAAAAATACACCGGCGACGGTGTGGATGAAGAGTGACAGACTGTAGGCAACCAGATAACGCCGGCGAGCGCTGGCAACGCTGCGCCCGCGAGGCGACGGCATGAAGCTTTCTTTCACTGCCAGGCCCGCTCGGCACTTCGTCTAAGACCGAAAACAACTCATGTCGGAACGCACGCGCAAACGGACGAAGATCGTGGCGACGATCGGGCCGGCATCGCGCGCTCCCGCGATCCTGCGCGCACTCGTGGACGCCGGCATGAACGTCGCTCGCTTGAACTTCTCGCACGGCTCGCACGAGGAACACGGTGCGACGATCGCCGACTTGCGCGCGATCTCCAAGGAGACCGGCGCACCGCTTGCCGTCCTCCAGGATCTCCCGGGACCGAAGGTGCGCACGGGCGGGCTCGCGCCGGACATCGATTCGGTCCGCCTCCAAAACGGCGCTCCCTTCGCGCTCGTAACGAACGAGATCGTCGGTTCGGCCGCTGCCGTCTCGGTGAGCTATCCCGGCCTCGCGCACGACGTGGAAGTCGGCAAGCGCATCTATCTTGCGGACGGAGCGATCGCCTTGCGGGTCGTCGCGACGAGCGAAGGGCGCGTCGATGCGCTGGTCGAGGTAGGCGGCGAGTTGCGCTCGCATCAAGGCATCAACTATCCCGACGGCTCGCTCGCCATCGACGCCGTAACCGATCGCGATTTCGAGCACCTGGCTTTCGGGCTCGAGGCCGGCGTCGATTGGGTAGCGGTCTCATTCGTGAAGACGGCCGCGGACGTCGAGCGCGTAAAGAACTTCATCGCCGAGCGCGGCAAGAACGTCCCGGTGATCGCGAAGATCGAAAAGCACGAAGCGCTCGAGGCGATCGACACGATCTTAGCCGCCGCCGACGGCATCATGGTCGCGCGCGGCGACCTCGGCATCGAGATCCCGCTCGAACAAGTACCGCTCGCGCAGAAGGACCTCATCTCGCGCGCCAATCAAAGTTCGAAACCGGTGATCACGGCCACCCAGATGCTCGAGTCGATGATCTCGTCGCCGCGTCCGACGCGCGCCGAGGCAACCGACGTCGCCAACGCCATCATCGACGGCACCGACGCCGTTATGCTGTCGGGCGAAACGGCGCGCGGCGCCTACCCCGTCGAAGCGGTGCGCGTGATGGCCACGATCGCCCGGCAGGTCGAAACGGGCTATCCGCACGACGTCCTGCGCTACCGGCGCGTTGCGGCGGCAACCCAGACGATCGAGACCTCGATCGCCGAGGCCGCCGCCACGATGGCCGAGGAACTCGGCCTGCGCTACATCGTGACGGGGACGACCACCGGCAACACCGCGCGCCTCATCTCATCCTTCCGCCCCCGCGCCGGGATCGTCGCGATGACCCCGATTCCCGAGGTCGCGCGACGTATGGCGCTGATCTGGGGCGTCGAAGCGCTGGTCGTCGAGCCGTACAAGTACTTCGAATCGCTGATCGACATCGTCGAAGCGCGGATGTTGCGCCAGAACCTCGCCGAGCGCGGCGAAGTCATCGTGATCACCTCCGGGATGCCGGTCGGCGAGGGCGGCACGAACGTCGTGAAGATCCACGAGCTGCCTTAACGCTGTGGTCGACCTGGTTAGGTCAGTAGTTACTCATGGTGGCAGCTTCGATCGCCTAACCACGGCGCGGTAACCCCTCGAACGTTCACGTCCGCCGTTGAAAGCCAACCACCTGTAGCGAGCCTCCTTCCGATCTCCGGGACGATCAAGCACTGAGTTTGGCTTTCGGTTTGCGCGAGCGCGCTTCGCGCAGCAGTTCCTCGGCGTGTTCGAGTGCGACGCCCTTCGAGCTGCCGGAGAGCATGCGGGCGATCTCTTCGAGCGCGGCGCCGCGATCGTCGAGGGGCACGAGTTCGATCGTCGTCATGCCGTCGCGATCGTGCTTGCGCAGCGCGTAGTGGCGGTCGGCCCAGGACGCGATCTGCGCCAAGTGGGTGACGCACAGGACCTGCGAGCACGCGGCCAGCGTTCCGATGCGAAGGCCGACGGCGGTCGCCGCGGCGCCGCCGATGCCCGCGTCGATCTCGTCGAAGACGAGCGCCGTGCGTTCGCGGCGGTCGGCCAGCACGACGACCAGCGCCAGCAGCACGCGGGACAACTCGCCACCCGAAGCTGCGCGGCCGAGCGGGCGCAGCGGCTCGCCGGGATTGGCGGACAGCGCGAACTCCACGCTCTCGGCCCCGTTCGGACCTGCTCGCGGCAGCGGTTCCAGGGCCACGGCGAAACGCGCCGCCGGCATCGCGAGTGCGCTAAGCTCGGCAGCCACCCGCTCTTCGAGCCCGCGCGCGGCGCCGGCGCGCAGCGCCGAGAGTTTGCCCGCCTGACTCGCGAGGTCGGCGCGGGCCGAACCGAGCGACGACTCGAGATCGGACTGACGCTCGTCGCGCGTCGCTTCGTGCACGATCGCATCCGCGAAGCGCTCGCGCGCCGCGTGCACTGAGGCGATCGTTCCACCGTACTTCTTCTTCAAGCGCTCGACCCGGTCGAGTCGCGCACTCGCGGCCTCCAACTCCCGCGGATCGAACTCGGCGCGGTCGAGTTCACGGGCGACCGCGAGCGCGGCATCGCTCGCGTCGCTCTGCAAAGCCGCAAGGCTAGCGGCTAGCGCCGAAATGTCCGGCGAGTAGCGCGCGATCTCGCGCAGGCTCTCACACGCCGCACCGAGCGCCTCGGCCGCCGATGCCTCGCCGCCGGCCAACGCGTCGTGGGCGCGGCCAAGGGCCGCACCGATCTTCTCGACGTTGGCGAGGTAGTCGCGCCGCTCGCGCAGGCCCTCGTCTTCGCCCGCAATGGGGGCGACCTCGTCGATTTCCGCGGCCGCGAAGCGCGCGAATTCGAGTTCCGCGAGCGCCCGTCCCGCATCGTCCTGGAGTGCGCGCAACGCCGCCTCGAGGGTGCCCACGCGTTCGAAAGCCGCGGTGACCGCCGCCCGGTGCGCGAGCGCGTCGTCGCCCGCGAACGCATCGAGCGCGTCGAGCTGGTAGGCGCGCGAAAGCAGCCGCTGATGCTCGTGCTGCCCGATCTGTTCGAGCAGCGCGTCGCCGAGATCGCGGAGCTGGGAGGCGGTTACCAGCGTTCCGTTGACGCGCGCCGTCGACTTGCCGCCGGCCTGCATCTCGCGCAAAATGATCGCGGTCTCGCCGTCGTCGTCCAAGCCCATTTCGGCCAAGCGGGCGCGCAGGGCATCGTCGACGTCAACCTCGAGGGTAACGCGCGCACGCGCCGCCCCGCCGCGCACAACGTCCGCCGACGAACGCTCGCCGAGCACGAAGCTGAGCGCGCCCAAGAGCATCGTCTTGCCCGAGCCGGTTTCGCCCGTGCAAACCGTAAAGCCGTCAGCGAATTCGAGCGTCGCGCGCGCGATCAGCTCGAAGTTCTCGATCTCGAGCCGCGCCAGCCGCACCGGCACTAACGGTCCTTCACCGGCGCGTTCCAGCGCAGCTTGCCTTCGAGCAGCGCGAAGAAATCGAGCGGGGTGCGGCGCGCGAAGCGCACCGGAATCGGGTAGCTCCGCACGGTCACACGATCGCCCGGCGCGAGCTGGTCGACCGCTTGCCCGTCGGCCTCGAGCGCGACCCCGCTGATCTCCGGGTCGCACTCGATCACGATCGTCGCCGACGACGGCACCACGAGCGGGCGCGAAAAGAGCGTGTGGGGCAAGAGCGCCGCGACGATAAACGCGGCGCAGTCGGGCGCGACGATCGGGCCGCCGGCCGAAAGCGAATAGGCGGTCGAGCCGGTCGGCGTGGCCACCACGATGCCGTCGGCGGGCACGTGCGCCGCCTCGCGACCGTTGACGTACAAACTGAACGGCATCATGTGCGGGTTCGTGCGGGTCACGACCGCGTCGTTGAGGGCGAAGTGCCGGCGCCCGCGCGCCTCGACTTCGAGCGCGGTGCGTTCATCGGTGTGGAAGCCCGATCTCAGAATCTGCGGCAGGGCCGCGAGCGACGCAATGTCGCCTTCGATCTCGGTGAGAAACCCGAGCCGGCCCGTGTTGATGCCGAACAGCGGGATTCCGAGCGGCGCGGCGATGCGCGCCGCGCGCAGCAGCGTTCCATCGCCGCCGATCGTCACGAGCAACACGGCGTCCTCGAGGTTCGCTCCGCTTGACGCTAAGCCGAGTTCGGACTCCTGATCGTCGCACAGTGCGATCGCGAAGCCGGCATCGCGAATCATGTCCGCGACCTGCGCGGCCGCGGCCCGCGCGTGTGTCCGGAAGAGGTCGACGTACAGCGCGACGACGCCGGTGGCCGGCGGGGCAGCCATCAGACCGGACGCTCCGCGAGCGCGCGCTCGAGGGCGGCATCGTCGAAGGGGCTCCCGCCCGCGCGCAGGAGCATGAAGAACTCGGCGTTACCGGCCGGCCCCAGCAGCGGACTCGGCACGAGTTGGAGCGGCACGAGGCCGAGCGCGCGGGTCGCGGCCCGCACCTCGCGCAGGATCGCTTCGTGCACCGCGCGATCGCGCACGACGCCGCCGGCGACGAGCCGCTGCGGTCCCGCTTCGAATTGCGGTTTCACCAGCGCCACGATCGCGCCGTCCGGCCGCAGAAACGCGCGCGCGCGATCGAGGATCGTGACGACCGAGATGAACGACGCGTCGATCACGATCAGATCGAACCGGTCACCGAGTGCGCCTAACTCGAGCAAACGAAAGTTCGTGCGCTCGACGACGCGCACGCGCGGATCGTTACGCAGCGAGAGCGCCAGCTGCCCGTAACCAACGTCGAGCGCGACCACCTGCGCGGCGCCGGACTGCAACAGGCAATCGGTGAAGCCGCCGGTCGACGCCCCGACGTCAAGCACGCGCCGGCCGCGGACGTCGAGGTCGAAGCGCTGGAGCGCCGCCTCGAGCTTCTCGCCACCACGGCTGACGAACGGCCGCGGGCGCTCGACGTCCAGCACCGCGCTCGCGGCCACCGCCGCCCCGGGCTTGGTTGCGGGACGCCCGTCGACGCGGACGCGGCCCGCGATGATCAGCGAGCGAGCGCGCGACCGGGTCACGCCGGCTCGTTCGGCTACCGCTTCGTCCAGTCTGCGCGCGCTCGACGCCATTAGAACGGCGTGTCGTCGTCGAGGCCGGCGTCGAACAGCCCGCCTGCGCTCGCCGCGCGCGCGCTCGGCGCAACCGGTGCCGCATCGTCGCCGCGGGCGGCGGCCTCGATCGAGCTTTGCGCTTCCTTGAGCAAGCGTTCGCATTTCTGGGCCAGGACTTTGCCCTCTTTGAACAGCGCTACCGACTGATCGAGGCCGACGTTCTCGCCGTCGAGCTTGGCCACGATTTCTTCCAGGCGCGCTAGGGCCGTTTCGAACTCACCCGATACGTTGGTTGCCATCTGGCTCTTCCCGTTCGACGCGCGCCGAAAGCGTTCCGCGAGCGACCCGTGCCACGACGATCTCGCCGACCGGAACCGCGGCGGGATCGCGCACGATCGCGTCGCCATAGGTGACGATCGCATAGCCCTGTTGCAAGAGTCTTTCGGGACTGTTTCCCTCGAGCCGCACGTGCGCGAGTTCGAGCCGCTTGGCGCGCACCGCGAGGCCCGCACGCGCAGCCTGGTCCAAGCGCGAGGCGGCCTCGCGGCCGCGCCGCCGTGCGTCGTCGAGCGCGCGCCGCTGCGCCGCTTCCAGCATCAGGGCCGCCGTCTGGAGCCGCGCGGCCCGCTCGGCGAGCCGCCGCGACGGGTCGTGGGTTTCCAAGCGGCGCTCGAGCGCCAGCACGCGCTCGGAAGCGCGCCGCGTCAGGGCCGACGAGACCTCGCTCAGCCGGCCGTCGGCGTCGTCGAGCCGTTGCGAGAGCGGGCGTAAGAAGGACGCGGGGTCCGACAGTTTCGAGCGCAACAAGGCCCGGTCCAAGCGCGACTCCAGTCGCCCGAAGCCGCGCTCGACGGCGCGCCGCGCGCGGCCGCTGCCATCGGCCACGCGCGCGAGCAGTTCGCGGGTCGAGAAGCCGACCGCTCGGGCGGCCGCCGACGGCGTTTCGACGTGCGCGTCGGCGGCAAAATCGCACAGTTGCTGGTCGACCGTGTGACCGATCGCGGAAAGAACGGGGTGGCGCGCTCGCGCGACTGCGCGAACGACCGACTCGTCGCTGAATGCGAACAGGTCTTCGAACGAACCACCGCCACGCGTGACCACGATCAAATCCACCTCGGCGGCCGAGGCGCGGCGCAGCGCCGCGCAAATCTCGGCCGGCGCGCCCGGGCCCTGAACCGGCGTCTCGCACCAGAACACGCGCACGTGCGGCGCCCGTTCGCGCAACAGGGTCACGAAATCGATCGCGCCGTTTGCCGTGCGCGAGGACACCAGCGCTACGCCAAACGGGAATGCGGGCAGTTTTCGCTTGCGTCCCGCGTCGAACAGGCCCTCGGCGGCGAGTTTCCGCTTGCGCTCCTCGAAGAGCGCCTGGACGTCGCCGACGCCTTCGCGCACGAGAGCGGTCACGCCGAGCTGGTAGAGGCTGCGCCCGGCGTAGGTCCCGAGCGAACCGGTGGCTACGACGGTTACCCCGTTCTTGGGCGTCGGGAAGCGTGCCGCATCGCTGCCCCAAGCAAAGCAGTGCAGCAGCGCGTCGCCCTCCTTGAGGTCGAAGTGCAGGTTGCCGCTGCGCGCGACGACGCTGAGGTTCGAGATCTCGCCGCGCACCGAGACGTTGCGCAGCTGCGTGTCGGCCTCGAGCTTGCGCTTGAGGTAATCGGACAGACGTTTGACGCCGACGATGCGCGGCGCGGGCTCCGAAGGCGCGGGGCCCGGCCGAAAATTCACGGTGCGGGCGAGGCGTCGTCCGGCGGCGCGTCGGTCGCCGTGCCGTCGAGCTGTGCGTACGGTCGCGGCGTATCGTCGGGTACGGCGGTCGGAACCGGCGTGACCGGCGCAGCCGCGACCGCTTTGGGGACGAACGGTCGCTCGGTCGGCGGCGGCGCCGCGACGACCGGCTCGGCTGCGACCGGCGGCTCCGCGAACACGGTCCGCGAACGGCCGCCGTAGCCCGGGTTCGCGCACGTGCCGCTGGGCTCGGTGCCCTCCAAGAAGTACTCATACTTCTTGCCGCCGCCGCAGTACGCCATCTTGCGGACTTCGGTCGCAGGATACACGAAGTCGTGCTTGGGCACGTCGGCCAACGCCGCTTTCATGAAGCGGGCCCAGGTGCGCGCGGGGATGTTGCCGCCGTACGATTCGCGCATCGGCGTGTAGTCGTCGTTCCCGAGCCACACCGCCGTGACGAGATCCGGCGTGAAGCCGACGAACCAGGCGTCGCGAAAGTCCGTCGTCGTGCCCGTCTTTCCGGCAGCCGGGCGTCCGATCTCGGCGTTTGGATAGCCCGTGCCTTCCTTGATCACGCTTTCGAGCATCGAGGTCATCACGTAGGCGGTGCCGGCGCTCACGACTTCGCTCTCTTGCGGGAAGCGGTTGTCGAGCACCGGCGTGCCGAGCGAATCGGTCACCAGCCGAATTGCGGTTGGATCGATGTGGATGCCTTGGTCGGCCAGGGTCGCGTAGCCGGCGGCTTGATCGAGCGGCGTAACGACCGAACTTCCGAGCGCGAGCGAAAGGTTGGCTTCGAGCGGCGCCTTGACGCCCATCCGGTGCGCGTACTCGATCACCCGATCGACACCGACTTCCTGGGCCAACTTCACCGCAACGACGTTGCGCGATTGCGCCAGTGCGTAGCGCAGCGTGACCGGGCCGAGGAAACGAAAATCGTCGTCCATCGGGCTCCACTTCGTGCCGTCACCCATCGGGTAGGACACCGGCGAATCGTCGACGATCGCCGTCGGCGGCATGCCGCTATCGATCGCCGCCGTATAGACGTACGCTTTGAATGACGACCCGGGCTGGCGCAGCGCCTGCCAGGCCCGATTGAACTGGCTGGCAAGGGTGAAGCCGCGGCCGCCGACCATCGCCAGAATCTCGCCCGTTTGCGGCTTGATGGCGACCAGCGCTTCTTCGTGCGCGCCGATTCCCTCGCGCTCGGCCGTATCGACCCCCCAATCGACGGCCGCTTGGGCCAGCTCTTGCATGTGCGGATCGAGCGTCGTGTCGACGGTCAGTCCGCCTTCGTACACGACGGGCGTGCCGAAGGTCGTGTCGAGCACGTGGTTGACGTACGTGGTGAAGTACGGATAGAGGAACGACTGCAGACCGGTCGGGCGCTCGCCGATCAGACCGAGCGGTGCATTTTCGGCGGCGATTTCTTCCTTGGGCGTGATGTAGTTGTTGGCGACCATGCGTTCGAGCACGTGACGCTGCCGTTCGCGCGCGCGCGTCATATTCACGTATGGCGAATAGTCCGAAGGCGCGGCCGGCAGGCCCGCGAGCATCGCGGTCTGGGCGATGGTCAGGTGCGTGACGTCCGTGCCGAAGTAGGTGTGCGCGGCCGCTTCGATGCCGTAGGCGCCGGCCCCGAAGTAGATCAGGTTGAGATAGCGTTCGAGGATCTCGTCCTTGGTATAGTAGCGCTCGATCTCCATCGCCAGCAGCGCCTCTTGAATCTTGCGCGAGATCGAGACCTCGTTCGAAAGAAAGAGGGCGCGCGCGAGCTGCTGCGTGATCGTCGATGCGCCCTGGAATTGTTCGTGACGGTAGTCGGCCAGCGCCGCCCGTGCGATACCGGCGAAATCGACGCCGTGATGGGTGTAGAAATTCCGGTCCTCGTTGGCGACGAACGCGTCGCTGACGCTCTTTGGAATCTTCGAGATCGGAACGTAGAGCCGGTTCTGTTTGTAGAGCGTCGCGAGCAGCGTGCCGTCGCGCGCATACACGCGCGTCGAGCGCGAGGGTTGGAAGTCCGCCATGCGGTTGATGTCGGGCAAGTTGCGCGAATACGAATACACGATGCCGGCCATCGTGCCGAGCGAAAACAGCACGACCAGAAACGCCAGCGTAAACGTCCCGGCCAGGATCCGGCCGAACAGCGTGAGGCGGCGGCGGCGTTTGCGGCGCCGCGCGATCATGGTCGTCATCCGGCCGCACTCGCGAGCACGCCGTTGATAAAGCGGCCGGAATCTTCGGTCGAAAATTTCTTCGCCAGCTCCACCGCTTCGTTGATCACGACGGCGGGCGGCGTTTGCTTGCAGAACTTCAGCTCGTAGACCCCCATCCGCAGGACGATCCGGTCGAGCAGCGGCAGCCGCTCCAGCGTCCAGCCCTCGAGCAGCGGCGCGATCAGGGCGTCGCTTTCGGCCAGGTGTTCGATCGTGCCGAACACGAGGTCGCGCACGAACGAGCGTTGCTCGGCGGAACCCGGCGAGGCGAGTGCTTCCTCGAGGGCGATCGCGGGATCGTGCTTTCCGACCTCGACGCTATACAGCGTCTGCAAGGCCAGTTCGCGCGCGTAGCGGCGAGTCAACGCGAGGCGGCCGCGCCCGCTACGAACGCGGGCAGATAGTCGATGCCGACGCTGCCTTCTCGAAACCGCGGATCGCGCATGATCGCCCGGCAGATGCCGACAGTCGTGTTGATACCGCCGACGTGCGTGTCGCCGAGCGCTGCGGCCATCCGGTCGATGGCCGCAGCACGGTTGTCAGCGTGGACGACGATCTTCGCGAGCAGTGAATCGTAAAACGGCGGCACGACGAGGCCGGCGTACGCATGAGCGTCGACCCGGACGCCGAGGCCGCCCGGCAGGGCTACGTCGCCGAGCGTCCCAGCCGCCGGTGCGAAGCCTTGCGAAGCCTCCTCCGCGTTGATGCGACACTCGATCGCGTGCCCGTGCGGAACGAGCCGCCCCTGGTCGAGCGAGAGCTTTTCGCCCGCTGCGACGCGTATCTGCTCCTTGACGAGGTCCACGCCGTAGAGCATTTCCGTCACCGGGTGCTCCACCTGGATGCGCGTGTTCATCTCCATGAAATACACGTCGTCACCACTGAGCAAAAATTCGAGGGTTCCGGCGCTTTCGTAGCGGACCGCACGGCCGGCGGCAAGTGCCACCCGGTGCAGGCGCGACCGGACGCGGTCCGAGATCGCCGGCGCGGGGGCTTCTTCGACCAGCTTCTGGTGCGACGGTTTCTGGACCGAGCAGTCGCGTTCGCCGACCTGCACGACGTTGCCGTACGCATCGCCGACGATCTGCACTTCCAGGTGCCGCGGCCGGTCGATCAGCTTTTCCATGTAGAGCCGGCCGTCTTTGAAGTTCGCCTCGGCCTCGGCTTGCGCCGTCGCGTAAGCGTGTTCGAGCTCGTCCGGATTGCGTACGGCGCGCATCCCCTTGCCGCCGCCGCCGGCGGTCGCTTTGAGCATGACGGGATAGCCGAGCGACTTGGCCGCCTCGAGCGCGTCGGCCAACGACGGCAGGATGTCGCTGCCGGGCGTCGTCGGCACGTTCGCTTGGGCCATGATGCGCTTGGCCGTCGCCTTGTCGCCCATCTGCGCGATCGTCGCGGGCTTGGGTCCGACGAAGGTGAGCCCGTGGTCGGCGCAGATCTCGGCGAAGCGGGCGCTTTCGGCCAGAAATCCATAGCCCGGATGAACGGCGTCCGCGCCCGAGATCAAGGCCGAAGAAATGATGTTCGGAATGTTGAGATACGAGCGCGCGACCGGCCCTGGCCCAACGCAGAACGCCTGGTCGGCGTTGCGCACGTGCAGCGATGCGCGATCGGCCTCCGAAAAGATCGCGACCGTCTCGATGCCGAGTTCGTGCGCGGCACGGTTGACGCGCATGGCGATCTCGCCGCGGTTGGCGATGAGCAGTTTCTTGAACATTATACTTCGATCGAAAAGAGCGCTTGGCCGTACTCGACCGCTTCGCCGTCGGAGACGAAGACGTCGGCGACGCGCCCCGATCCGCCCGAGCGAACCGGGTTGCGGATGCCGAGCGATTCGACGTACGCGAGTTCCCGGTCGGCGCCGACGACCGTGCCGGCAGCGGCGGCCGGCCGCGCCAAGCGGACGATGCCGACGAACTCGGCCCGCAGGATCGTCCGCGCGCGTTCGGGCGCGGCCGGCGCACCGTTGGATGGTGGACGGCTGCCGTTGGTGTGGGAGGCGGCCTCGCTCAGCGCCGCCGGGGAACGAGAGCTGCGCACGGAGCGGCGAACTTCGATCGCCAGGTCCTCCTCGTCGATGCGAAAACGCGTCAGTCCCGCGTTGGCGCAGAACTCGGCGGCCGAGCGCACGCGAAGAAGCGTTTCGTCCCAATCCACAATCGACGGCCTTCGAGCCGCCGCAGCCGGTATCCGCTGGACCGCAGCCCGGTCGGCAGCCGGCAACGCATCCCGGCCGGCCACGAAGCTGGGATCGATCTCGGCCAGCGGCACGAGCGCAAAAGCGCGCTCCCCCAAGCGCGGGTGGGGAATAACAAGGTCCGGCTCGTCCAGCCGCAGATCGTCATAGGCCAAGATGTCGAGGTCGATCGTGCGCGGGCCCCAGCGATAGGTCTGCGCTCGCCCCATGCGCCGCTCGATGTCTTTGAGGGCTTCGAGCAGGGCGCGGGGCCCGAGCTGCGTCTCGAGCAGGGCGGCGGCGTTGACGAAATCCGGCTGTGCGGTCACGCCCCAAGGGGGCGAGCGGTAGAGCGCCGAGCGCGCTCTCACCCGCCCGAGTTTTCCCAGTGCCGAGAAGGCGCGCTCGAGGTTGTCCGCCGCCTGGCCCAGGTTGCTCCCGAGCCCGATGCGCGCCAGCGCCACGCTAGTGTGCCACCCTAATTCGCCGCGCGGCGCGCGCGGACGCGAACGGCGGGGGTTGCGCCGTCGAGCAGGTGGGGCTTGGCAAGCGTGATCTCGGCCCCGAGGATCCGCTCGTCGCGCATCAGATCCGCCAAGATCGCGTCGCCCAACCGCTCGAGCAGCATAAACGATCGTTCGGCGACCAGCCGCACGATGCGGGCGTGAACCGCGCCGTAGTCGACGGTCCGATCCAGATCGTCGCTGGCGCGCGCCGCCGCCAAGTCGACCTCGAGAACCAGATCGAGGTCGAAGGGCTGCAAGTGATCGCGTTCGCCCGGCAGAGCCCCGTGTTTCCCGAACGCGCGGATGCCGCGGATCTCGATGAAGTCCGGCATGACGGCGCTCGCGCTAGAGTGTTTCGCGCCAGCCGGCGGGACGCCAGCCGCGCAGGATCGCGTCACAGACGGCGACGACGTCCCGCATTTCGGCGACGTCGTGCACGCGCACGATGTCGATCCCGGCGGCGACGGCCAGCGCGACCGTGGCCGCCGTGCCGTAGGTGCGCGCGTCGACCTTGCGTCCGGTCAGCTTGCCGATCGTCGACTTCCGTGACGTTCCGAGCAGCGTCGGAAACCCGAGCGCAACCAAGCGATCGAGCGCGCCAAGTACGGCGAGGTTGTGCTCGGGCGATTTTCCGAAACCGATGCCCGGATCGAGGATGACGGCTTCGGGCGCGATGCCGGCGGCGACCGCGCGGGCGGCGGCGATTTCCAAGTACGCGAGCACTTCGTCCACGACGTCGCGTTCGTAAACGGCAACCCGCTTGTTGTGCATGATGATGACCGGAACGCGGGTCTGCACCGCTGCGCCCAGCAGTTCGTCGTCGAGCCCCCAGACCGAGTTGAGCAGGTCGCCGCCCGCCGCGTGCGCGGCCCGAAACACCTCGGCCTTGTGCGTGTCGATCGATAGCACCGCGCCCGGCGCTCGCGTGCGCAAGCCGCGAACGACCGGCACGAGCCGCCGCAGTTCTTCGGCCGCGTCGATCGGCAGGTGACCGGGCCGAGTCGATTCGGCACCGATGTCGAGCAGATCGGCGCCACGTGCGGCCAGCCTCAGCCCGTGGCGCACGGCATCGCGCGCCAGCGGCCGGCCGTCGCCCGAGAACGAATCGGGCGTCGCGTTCACGATCCCCATGAGATACGTCCGCGTGCCCCAGACGAAGCGCTGCCCTCGCAGCTCGAGCGCCGCTCCGGCCTGGCCGGCGCCGGGAGCGCTAGCTCCGCGAGCGCTCGACGCCATTTTCCAACCACCAATCGCGCAACTGACCCGCCAAAAACGTCGAGCCCGTCACGACGATGATTGCCGAACTCTCGGCTTGCCGGCGCGCAACCGCGAGGGCCTCGATCGGGTCCGCGATCGCGCGGGCGCTAATTCCGTTCAGTTCGGCGATGTTGACCAGACGCTGCGGACGCTCGGCCGCACGGCCGGGCGTTTCGAACGAAGTGAAAATGAACGCCGCGGGTAGTGCAAACAGTGGCCGTAAGACGTTCGCGGCATCCTTGCTCTGGCTGACCGCGACCACGAAGACGAAGCGGTGGTCGCCGAAGGTCTGGGACAGCGCCGTCGCGAGCGACGTGGCCTTATCCGGGTTGTGCGCGACGTCGAAGACGATGCTTGGGAAGCCGGGAAAGAATTCCATCCGCCCCGGCACGACCAGCTGGGCGAAGCCGCGCACGACGTCGCTCGGTGCCGGACGCAAATCGGGCCGCAGGCGCTCGAGCGCGACGATCGCGGTGGCGGCGTTGCGCTGCTGAAAGTGACCGAGTACCGGCAGCGACACTTCGTAGATCGTCTCGGGCGTCGTCACGGCAAACGACTGGCCGTACGGCTCGCTCGGCAGTTGTTCGATCGTCGTCAGATCCGGCACCGAGAAGAAGGGTGCGCCGGCCCGCGCGCAGGCCGCTTCGATCGTCGCGCGGGCACTTCCGACCGAGTCCGAGACCAGCGGCACGCCGAGCTTGGCAATGCCGGCTTTGTCGCGCGCGATCAGTTCGATCGTTTCCCCCAGGATGTCGGTGTGATCGAGGCCGACGTTCGTGATGATCGAGACCTCCGGCGCGATCAAGTTCGTGCCGTCCAGTTCGCCGCCGATGCCGACCTCGATCACCGCGGCGTCGACCTCGCTACGCGCGAAATACAGGAACGCTAGCGCCAGCAGCGTCTCGTAGTACGAGGGGCGTTCGTGTTCGTGGGTCGTGCGCTCGATCGCGGGTTGCATCTCCTCGAAGACCGCGGCAAAATCGTCCTTGGAGATGGCGACGCCGTCGACGCGCGCGCGCTCGGTCATCGAACTCAAGTGGGGTTTCGTATGCAGGCCGGTGCGCTTGCCCGCCGCGCTCAGGGCTACGGCCAGCATCGTCGCAGTCGATCCTTTGCCGCTGGTGCCGCCGACGTGGAGGGTCGGATACGCCAGATGCGGGTTCCCCAAATGCCGAAGGAAGGTCTGCATCCGCTCCAGGCGATGCGGGTTGCGGCGGGATGCCGTTTCGTTGATCGTGCCTAGCAGATAGTTGGAAGCCTCGGCGTACGTCATCGTCTGCCCTATAACCGCTAGCCGTCTCGGATGGTGTCGGCCAGGAGGTCCAGCGCGTGCGGCAGGGCCGGAAGCAGGATAGCGAGGGTCTCGCGCACGGCTTTCGGGCTTCCCGGCAAGTTCACGATCAGCGTCGAGCCGCGCACCCCGGCTACCGCGCGCGAAAGCATCGCGGTTTTCACGAAAGCGGCCGAAGCCGCCCGCATCGCTTCCGCGATTCCCGGGACCTCGTAGTCCAGCACCGCGGAGGTCGCCTGCGGGGTCCGGTCGCGCGGCCCCAGGCCCGTGCCGCCGCTCGTCAGCACGAGCGGCATGCGGCGGCGGTCGCAGAGTTCGATCAGCTCGGCTTGGAGTGCGGCCGGGTCGTCGGGCAGCACGCGCTCAAAAGCGAGCGCGAACGCCGCACCGAGCGTTTCGCGCACGGCCGGAATGCAGGCGTCGGGACGCGTCCCCGCAGCGGCACGATCCGACAGCACGACGATCGCCGTATCGTAGGGCATCAGCCACCCGGCTCGGGTGCGAGCCAGGTGCCGCTCTTGCCGCCGCGTTTTTCCAGCAAGCGCACCGCTTCGATGACGACCCCCTTCTCGAGCGACTTGAGCATGTCGTAGAGCGCGAGCGCCGCGACCGAAACCGCCGTCATCGCTTCCATCTCGACGCCGGTCTGCGCGCTCGTGCGCGCCGTCGCTTCGACCTGCAGCAGCCCCCGCTGCGCCCAGGCAAACGTGACCTCGACGTGCGCCAGCGGCAGGGGATGAGCGAGCGGGATCAGGTTTGCGGTCTGTTTGGCCGCCATGATGCCTGCGATTTGCGCGACCGCGAACGCGTCGCCCTTCGCGAGGGTCGCGGCGCGGATCGCATCTTCGGTTGCGGGCGACATGCGGAGCGTGGCACGGGCGCGCGCGTAGCGTTCGGCGGGTAGCTTCGCCCCGACGTCGACCATGGCGACCCCGCCGTCCGCCCGCAGGTGCGACGGACGTGCGCGCCGCGTGGCTACGGTTGCTTGCCCGCGGAGGCCGATTGGAAGCGCATCCAAACCAGCGACAGCAGGCCCAGCACGGCGAACACGACGGCGTGTGAAACATGACGGCCGGGATGCGACGCGCCGACCTGGAGAATGCCGAGCAAATAGAGGGCTGCGATGATGAAACAGATGACCGCGAGTGCGACGGGCAGGGCCTTCACGTAATAACCTTTGCGAGCGCGAGCGCTAAAGAAAGCGACCCGAAGAGCAAGCAATACCATCCGAACGGCCGCAAATCATGCGAGTGGAACCAACGGGTGAGGAATGCGACCGAGGCGTACGCCGTGACGGCCGCCAGCGCGGCCCCGGCCGTCGACTGCGCGAGCACCGCCTGCGCTTGCGGCGCGAAGAGCTTCGGGACTTCGAGTAGGGATGCGGCTACGATCACGGGCGTGGCGAGCAGAAACGAGTAGCGCGCGGCGTCGTCATGCGACAAGCGCAGCAGCAACCCCGCGACGATCGAGGCCCCCGAGCGCGAGATCCCGGGCAAGAGCGCGGCTGACTGCGCGAACCCGACGCGAACCGCACCGGCCCAGGACAACTCGGCCAGCGGTTGCGTGCTGGCTGCCGAGAGTTGGCGCCGGCGCAACGCCTCGCCCGCGAACATCACGAAGGCATTGAGGATCAAGAAGCCCGCCACGAGTGCGCTCGAACCGAAGAAGCGTCGCACCGGCTGTTCGAGGAACACGCCCAGCAACGCGACCGGTATCGTTCCGACGACGAGCAGCCAGCCGATTCGTTCGTCCGCATCGGCGGACAGCGAACCGCGCACCACGCTCGCCCAGAGCGCGCGCACGATGCGGATCCAATCGCGGCGATAAAAAATCACCAGCGCCAGCGCCGTGCCCAAGTGCAATGCAACCACGAACGCCAAGAACGTCGGTTCGCTGCGATCGAACGTCCAATGCAATAGCGCCGGCACGAGCACCGTATGCCCGAGGCTCGAGACCGGAAACAGCTCGCTTGCCCCCTGTAGCACCGCCAGCACCATCGCCTGCCCCCACGTCACCGCCTCACCCCCGTCATAACCGCTTCGCGCCGATACCCCCGGCGCAGCAGGCGGCGGGAGGCGAAGCCAAACCGGAGTAGCGCGCTACTCCCCGGTGAAGTCGGCTCTGAAAATATAGGAGCCGGGCGTCTTCACGCAGTTGACGAGTTCCGCGTTGTATTGCGTGGCCTTGGCAGCCCGCAGCGCGGCCTGGTCTAGCGCGGCGTTGCCCGCGGACTTGTAGACGCTTACCTCGACCGGGCTGCCCTCGGCATCGAGCGTCACCTTGACCTCGGTGGTGCCGACGGCCCCCATTTGCCGCGCCATGTCCGGATATTCGGGTTCGACCGCCGTCCCTTTGATCGTGGCATCCTCGTTGGGGTTTGCGCACAGCGGTTTGGGCGTCGGGCTCGGCGCCGCCGCGGTGGCCGCCGGCGCGGGCGTGCTCGCCGGAACGGGCGGACCGGAGGCCTCCGTCCCATTGGGGTTGCCGTTTTCGTTGCCGACCGGCGGCGCGACGTATTTGTTCTCAGTCGAGGAACTGGCGTCGTTGTTGTGGGTCTTGACGACGTTGAGCTTGAGCTTGACTTCCGGCGGCGGAGCGGTCTGCTTGACCGGCGGCGGCGTTTGTTTGGGCGGCGGCGTGGGCGGCGGCGGCGTCGGCGTCGGCGGTGGCGGAGTCGGCGGAATGACCTTGATCTTCTTGGTCACCGAGACTTTTTCGACGTCCTGCTTCTCCGCTACGCGCGCCTTGAGGCCGAAGAACGGCAGCCCAATCGCGTGGATGACGAGCGAAATCAGAAAGGCCCAACCCAAGAACGATTTGACGCGCTCGGTCGCCAGCGGCTTGGGAGCTGCGCTCGGCGGTTTCGGCGGCGGGGCGCCCGGCTGCTGAACGCTCATTTACAGTTGGCGAACCCGGGGCAGCTCTTGTTGGCCAGGCCGAAGTTCGTGAGGTTCTCCTTCTTGGCCGCGTCCATCACTTGCAGGATGACGCCGTAGCTCGCCAGCGGATCGGCCTTGATGATCACGCTCGTGTAGATATGATTGGTTTCATCCTGCAGCTCGTGAAAGATGGCTGGGGCGCCCGTGATGTCGGTGATGTGCGAGCCGATCTGGATCGCGTTCTTATCGTCGATGTAGACGATGATCTGAGAATCCTTGACCTTCTCCAGATTGTGCGCGAGCGGCAGCCGCGGTTCTTTGGTCACCGAGGCGAGGATGATGAAGATGATCAACAGCACCAACAGCACGTCCGTGAAGGGCGTGATGTTGATCGTCGACATGACCTCTTCTTCGCCGGCAGCGGTCGTTACGGCCATTGGTTATCTGTGTCCCTCTATGACGTGACGAAGCCGACGTCGTCGAGGTTCGCTTCCTTGGCGGCATCCAAAATCCGGATGATGATGCCGTAGGGAGCCTTTGCATCGGCCGTGATGGCCACGTGGATGTGGCCGCGGCGCGCAGCCTCCTGCGCCATGATGTAGTAGATGCTCTTTTCGTCGGTCTTCTGCGCGTCGACGAAGATGACGCCCTTGTCGTTGACTTCGACGTCGATGTTCTTCTTGTTGTCGCTCTTGTTCGTCGGCGGCGCGTTGTTGTTGTTCGGCAGCTCCTTTTGGAAGCCGGGCGGCGTGACCAGCGACGCAAGAATCATGAAGATGATCAGCAACACCAAGAGCACGTCCGTGAACGGCGTGATGTTGATCTCCGCCATCACGTCGTCATCTTGCGCGGCCCCAACCATCGACACGGGCGAAACCTACTTTGCGGCGGCCGTAGCGGTGCGCGCGGGCGATGTGGGCTGATACAGGTCGGTCGGGATCGGCTCGCCCACGTTGTGAAAGTGGAGCATCTCCGCGAGCTGGTTGGCAGCCACGATCATCTCCTGGTTGTATGCCTTGATCCGCGTTTTGAAGTAATTGAAGAACACGACCGAAATGACGGCCACCAGCAACCCGGCGGCGGTGGTGACGAGCGCTTCGCTGGTGCCGGCGGCGACGACGGCCGGCGTCGAGTTCCCCTTCAAGGCGATGTCGTCGAAGGCTCGGATAATGCCGAGAACGGTTCCCAACAGGCCTACGAATGGCGCGATGACCGCGACCGTGCCGATGATCCCCAAATTGCGCTCCAGTTGGTTGAGATTTTCCATTAACGCAATCGAGAGCGCGTCTGTGATGTCGGCCCGGTTTTTTGTTCCGCGCTGAAGCCCGAACTCGAGGATGCGGGGAAGCATACCCTTGTTCGTCGAGCAGACCTTCTGCGCGCCGAGGATGTCGTCAGCGGCGATTTTCGCGCCCAGCTGACGCAGCAGAGCCTTGCTGTCCCCGTGCTGCTGGGAGAAAAACCAGAGACGCTCGATCACGATCGCGACGGCGACAATCGACATCACGATCAGGATGACCATGACCGGGCCACCCCGGTAGATGAGATTTACAAACCCGCTGAAAAAATCCACGCTAGCTGCGGCGCCTCCAAAAATCGTAAATAGTCTTCATGCAGACCAACTCAAGCGACGCCGAAAACCCGTCGCGAGGGCGCTGTCTTTCTCTCGCCCCACCGGTATTCCTAGTACACTGGGCCTGAGCCGGCGGGGGCCGAAAGGCCTTATGTTTTGCCGTTTAGCTGTTTGATCGCCGATTCCGCAGAGGCCGCCAAGTCCGTATCGCCGGCTGCCTTTGCGAGCGACTCCGCCTTCCCCAAGAAGGTCAACGCGCCGGCTTTCTTTCCCTCGTTGGCGAGCGCGATCCCGGCGACATAGTTGGCGGCCGCGTTGTTCGCATCGGCCGCCAGCGCCTTGTCGGCGTCAGCCTTCGCTTTGTCGTTGTCGGGACTCGGTTGGACTTTCAGATACGCTGAGGCCGCACTCGCGTAGAGGTTTGCCGCTTGCGACGGCGCTACCGTCACGGCCTGCTCGTAAAACGCGGCCGCGTCGGCGAACTTGCCGGTGGCCTGTGCGTCCTGGGCCTTCTTCTGATAGTAGCCCGCGAAAACGACCTCCGCATCGAGCTTGCCTTGCGGATCCGCAGCGGCAGCTTCGCTCGCAAGCACCTTCGCGGCGTCGAGGTTGCCGCTCGCGAGCAGGGCCTGCATCAAGTGAACGTCGTTGTTGGCGCGCGACTTGGCAGGGATCGAAGCTTGCGTCTTCGCCAGGTCGTGCGACTTCTCGAGG
>Ga0302325_10006504_pt1 | contig 26240 bp, 23 predicted proteins | sample Palsa_T0_2_FD_201948 | JGI IMG/M metagenome (GOLD analysis project Ga0302325, IMG submission 201948) | Peat permafrost microbial communities from Stordalen Mire near Abisko, Sweden - Palsa_T0_2 | ecosystem: Environmental > Terrestrial > Soil > Palsa > Peat permafrost | place: Sweden: Abisko... | reverse complement strand
ACGAACCGTCGGTCGCCCGCTACGTCCGCATTCGCCGCGAATTCGCCGTGCAGGCCTTGTTTGCCAGCGTGCAGTACTCTTTCAGCAACGATGGGCAGAACATGGTCGAGACTCTGGTGCTGCATGCGCGCGAGCCCAAAGACTTGATTCAGGTTTCGATGGAAGACTCGGCTTCGGCGATCAGCAGCGCGGAAAACATGGTCGCGGCCAACACTCCCGCCAGCCGCATCCGGCTCGAGCGTTTCGGCAAGTCATCCATCGCGCTGGCCCGCTGCATGGGATCGGAAAACGGGCCTCCGCCGGACCAGAGCGCCTACGACCCGTTATTCCGCAGCGCCTCCGAAGTGCTTGCCAACTATCGCGGACTGCTCGGCGTGCGGCACACTGTGCCCGCAGAGCTGGCCCAGATCCCAGAGCCGAAGGCGGCCGCAAAACCGAAATCGGCCAAGCCTGCCGAAGAAAAAAAGTGAACGAGAACTCCTCGTCGAGGCTTTGGGAAACACGAATTGGATCAACAATCGGAAGGCGATGCTGACCGCAGAATGAGGAGAGGAGATTCGAATGCGTGTGCTTGGATATACATGGGCAGGCGTGCGAGCCGCCGACCTGCCATCCGCCGAGCGCTTCTTTGCCGACATCATGGGCTTTTCCCTCATTCACGAGAGCAAGGGGCTGGTCCAGTTTGAGATGCCTTCGGGGCAGCTGTTCGAGGTCTTCGGTTCGGAGAGTCGTTACTACCAGCTTCACGCTTGCCCGGTGCTGGCCTTTCAGGTGGAAGATGTGCGTGCGGCCAGGAAGGAGTTGGAGTCACGCGGCGTCGAGTTCGTAACAGATGTCGAGGGCCACGAATCAGAGGCCTGGGCTTATTTTCGCGGCCCCGATGGCTACCTATACGAGCTTTGGCAGACCACACGCCCCTGGAAAGGCCTGCCGCCCAACTAGCGCCCGAATCAGCCGTCGCGGGAATTTATCAGAATTCATCAGTCGAAGCGAGGAAAACGGCTCGTGCATCGAAATACGAAATCAGCAATCTAAGAGCTAGCAAATCATGAGTGAAACCCGCAACGTCGTCATCATCGGTTCCGGCTGCGCCGGACACACCGCTGCCCTTTACACGGCGCGCGCCAATCTGAAGCCTGTTGTGATCGAAGGCCACGAGCCTGGCGGTCAGCTTTCTCTCACAACGCTGGTGGAGAACTTTCCCGGCTTTCCTGAGGGAATCATGGGGCCGCAACTGATCGAGAACATGCGCAAGCAGGCGGAACGCTTCGGCGCGGAATACCGCACGGTGCATCTCACCAGCGCGGACCTCAGCCAGCGTCCCTTCCTGCTCCATCTCGGCAAGCATCAGCTGCACGCGCAAGCCCTCATCATCGCCAGCGGTGCCTCCGCCCGCTGGCTGGGGCTGCCCAACGAGCAGAAACTCATCGGCCACGGCGTTTCATCCTGCGCCACCTGCGACGGCTTCTTCTTCTCACGAAAAGAAATTGTGGTGATCGGGGGCGGCGATTCTGCCATGGAAGAAGCCTTGTTTCTCACTCGCTTCGCCACCAAGGTCACAGTGATTCACCGGCGCGACAGCTTTCGCGCTTCCAAAATCATGCTGGACCGCGCTCAACACAACGAAAAAATCCAATTCCTCACCGACACTGTCGTAGAAGATATCTACGATCACGCCAAACAGGAAGTCACCGGCCTGAAGCTGCGAAACCTAAAAACCGGCAAAGTCTGGGACTTTCCCACCAGCGCAGTGTTTCTCGGCATCGGGCACGTGCCCAACACGAAGATGTTCGACGGCCAGCTCGACACCGACGCGGACGGCTATCTAAAGACGCACAACTATGTATTGACTCGCGTCCGCGGGGTATTCGCCTGTGGAGATGTGCAGGACCGGCGCTACCGCCAGGCCATCACTGCTGCCGGCACCGGCTGCATGGCTGCGATTGAGGTCGAGAAGTTCCTGGAAGAGCACGGAAGCTAAAAACGACCCGATGCCGGCAAGGCAAGAATCACTCCGACCCGCGTTCAATTGTCGATAGAGTTTGATTGACAAGCCGGAAACCAAAGGTCCGCAATCGGGATCCGACCTTTTGAGGACTCAAATGACGCGAGCCGGATATCGGCTCCACTCTAGCCCAGGTTGCCGCACACCAAGAAAGTAAAACCCGGGGCTGAGATCGCCAATGTCAATGTCGGCGCGGAGAATGACGATCTGATCCTTTAACGTCGCTGTGCCGGTTGCACGCGAAACTTCATCTCCAGCCTCATTCAGCAGCGCCAGATCGTAGCTTCCCTCTTTGCTCCCAATCGGCAAGTCCATAATCAGGTGCTTGGCTGTTCGCGGTATTTCCAAGGCAAGCTGCTTGGTGTGTGCCGGGTTTTCTCCACGAGCGAGTGAGCGTTCACGAAGGTCCAGCACAACCATTGCGGTCCTTTGCACAGGCGGCCCAGTACGCACCCAGAGCCATCCCGCTGCTGCGAAAAGGAGGACAGCCGCCGCAGCCAGCCATACCTGGGTACTCCGTCGGCGATCCAGCGCCTGCTTACGAAGTTGGCTGAACTCTTGAAAGCATGGGCTGCAGGAGCTGAAATGGTCGAGCCAGGGGTCCGCTTCTGTCAGTGGCACCTGGTGAAGGGCGATGCCTTTGAGCAGGGCCGAATCGGGGCAGCCGACACGCTGGGGGTTGGGAAAATCCTGGGATAAACCTCCGCCGAGCAGATCCAATATCCGCTTTTCTTCTGCGTTGAATTCTTCCAGTTGCTTCAGAATTCGCCTGCTCTCAGTTGAAATCGTCACCAAGAAACGCCAAGTTTTCTGTCCGCTATCGTTGCAAACCAGCTTCTGCAATCGAGCAGTCACGGAGCACGGCCCAGCCGAGCCCGCAGCCTGCCAATGGCATAACGAAATCGAAGTTTGGCCTGAGGCTCCGTCAAACCCAGATGTAGCGCGATTTCCCTCCACGAGTACCCGTACTGCCGAGCCGCCCATACCTTGCGAGTCCAATCATCCATCCTCCGCACGGCCTCGTTGACCTGGATCGACTGCTCGAGATCGCGCGCCGCCTTCGAATCGTGAGCCTGTCGCAACCGCTCCAGATCAGGACTCGCTGGAAGATGCTGTATTATCTCCCGTCTTCTGCGCTCTTTTCTTAGAGCGCGGTTGAACCGATGGTGGAAGATGGCGACAAGATAGGCTTCTGAGTTCTTGATTCGCCAGTTTTTCCGGTTGGATCGCTGGATGGTTTTCGCGACAGACTGCAATACAGCCTCCCATACGTCCGTAGCCAGAGCCAGTGCCTCGTCAGAGGTTTTCTCCGGCTGCTCCCTATGCGCATGCGCCTGAATGCGTGGCCAGAGGCGTCGGGCAACGACAACCAGTTCGCTGATCTCGTCCGGATGAGTTGCAGTCGGGGAGATAAACCTTGACAGAACCCATTCCGGGCCCAACTCGCGGTTGAACATCTGGGAGGGCCTCAACCCGACTGATAATTCGATGGCCAAATAACACACAGCGTGCCATCCACAACCGGCGTCTGTCAAGGCTTTTGAGCTGCTCAACCTGCCTGAAACCAACATTTTCTTTTTAATACTTTTTCTTTGCTTCCGGTTCCTTAACTAGATGTAGCCGTAACCAATCTCCCCCGTTTGGCAAAGAAAGGTTCTGAGTGATGTTTCCCAACCTCGAAGTCCGTCACCTGCACGCAGTCGTTGTCTTGGCCGAAGAGCGGAACTTCACGCGGGCCGCGGATCGATTGCACATCACCCAGCCTGCGCTCAGCAAACAGATTACCGACCTCGAAGCAGAACATCGATTTCACCTGTTCACTCGCGATAAGCGACGGCTTGTGGAACTCACGGATGCCGGGCGTGTCTTCGTCCAAGAGGCTCGCTTGGCACTCTCGCACACGGAGCGGGCGGTGCATCTTGCTCAGGCTGCGCACGAAGGGTCCGATAGCGTTTTGACGATTGGGCACTCACCCTACGCCGATCACGCCTGGATTGCCGCGATGCTGGCGATCCGCCTTCCTTTATATCCGACGCTCCGCATCCGACTCATGACTCAGTTCGCAATGGAGTCCCTCCGCGGCGTCCTTGTAGGCGAACTCAGCTTCGCACTCGTGACGGCGCCGCTCCAGGACGCTCAGATTACGGCTGTACCCTTCGCTCGGGCGCCGCTCTACGCTGTTCTTCTCGAAACCCACCCGGCTGCTCACAAAGACCGCTTGGTTCTCCAGGATCTAGCAAAAGACGACTGGATTCTATTTGCAAAACGGGTTCATCCACTTGTGCATGAGGCAATCATAAATGCGGCACGTCGTGAATCGATTGTCCCCAAGCACGCTCACGATATCATTACGCCACAGCAGGCGATCGAACTGGTATCGGAGCATGTAGGCGTCGCCATCCTCACGAAACCCACGGCCCGAAGCCTACATGCTGACGGCGTAGTCGTAAGGCCGCTCTCCGATACATCCTTGTGGTTCGACACATCTGTGATCATGCGAGCTGGCGATGAGTCCCGGTTGGTCAACGAATTCGTTCGATCATTCCTCCGCAAACATGCGCTGCCCCAGCGCCTCCAACCAAAGCAAATGGAATTGTGGCGATCCTCTGAGTTGTCAGCTTGAAGCAGCAAAAGGAGTGCCGCGCCTTCGTTTCCGACCGAGCGGGTGTATGTGTGGGAATTGCCAGTCCGCATCTCGCACTGGGTCATGTTCCCGATCGGTCGTTGTGCTCTCCTTCACCGGATACTGCCATACACAATCCATTATCGCTAGCGCAGCATAACCTTCCTGATGCGACGATGCGATTCCTGCACGTGGTCGCGGGCTTTGTGTCGATTGGCGCGTTTCTGCTGCGGCGCGGGACCATCACCACAGAGTGATTACCGCAGAATAACCATGAAATAGCCGAACCACGCTTAGCGAATGATTCCCGGTTCGATTCCGGGTAGCGCTGCAAAACCTCCGCCTCGGCTCTCGCAGGGATCCTACGGAAGGCCTAGGCCCGCAGCAGGTTGCGCGCGATGAACAAGACGTTGGCCGGGCGCTCGCCCAGCCGCCGCATGAAGTAGGGATACCACTCCGTGCCAAAGGGAATATAGATGCGGACGCGCCAGCCCTTCCGCACCAGACTGTGCTGCAGGTCGCGGCGGATGCCATAGAGCATCTGAAACTCGAAGGAATCGCGGGAAAGCTTTTCCCTTGTCGCGAATGCCTCGGCTTGGTGAACGATGTTCTCATCATGCGTGGCTAGGCCGTGATAGATGCCGCTCTTCATCAGAGTCTTCATCAGCTTAATGTAGTTGGCATCGACATCGGACTTGGCGGCGAAGGCAATCTCTGGAGGTTCTTTGTAGGCGCCTTTGCAGAGGCGAATCCGGATCCCCTCGGCCAGGAGTTTTTCAATGTCGCTTTCGGAGCGTTTCAGGTAGGCCTGGATCACCGTGCCGACGGAGTTGGCATTGCCGGGCATACGGTGGAGTTCATGGACAAAATCGAGAGTGCGCTGCGTGTAGGGCGAGCCCTCCATGTCGACGCGGACGAAGCCCGGCGGATTCATCGATGCGGACTTGGCGACCAGTCCGCTGACGATGTCGCGGGCCAACTTCTCGTCCACATCAAGCCCCATATGAGTGAGCTTGAGGCTGATGTTAGCGTTGAGTTGGTTGGCGGCTATGGCGTCGAGAGTTTGATGATAGAGCTGGCCGCTGTGGCGGGCCTCGTCGGGATTGGTGACATTTTCGCCTAAGTTATCGATGGTGACACTCATACCGGCGCGGTTGATTGCTTGGGTAGCGCTTACGGCGTCGGCGATCTCGGTGCCGGCAACGAAGCGGCCGGAGACGCGGCGGCCCAGCGAGGACCGCTCGGCAAAGTTGCGCAAGGATGGATTTTCGGAGAGACGCACGAAGAAAGCTCTTAACATTCCGCACCTGGAAAATTATCAGCCGAGACCGGTTGGTGGACGAGGATGAAGAGCACAGAACGTTGTATCACAATGAGTGAGGGGCGTGCCGCAGCAGGGCGGCGGGCACAACGCCTCAAAGCGCAGACTGTAATGGGCGGAAAGGTTGCCCGACTAGGGGCTGAATCTCAGTTCAACACTCTCGTGACTTTCGCGAGTAGCGGGCTCCCACTTCCACTCGCGCAGCGCGTTCTGGGCAGCTTGTGCCAGTAAGGGGTGGCCACCCTTTACTTCGACGGACTTGACGGCGCCGTTGGGCCCAACTAACACCTCCACCCTTACGTTCCCCACGATATTCATAGTACGGGCGAGGCTGGGATATAGCGGCATCACCTTGGTCACAACTTTGCGGACGCTTTCCGAGCGTTCCTGGGCAGGAGCGTGGCTGGGAACGAATGTCAGGATCGGCGCGAGAACAAATAGAGCAACAATCCGCTTCTTCATGGGTCGATCGTCCGGATCCAGAATACGGGGCATGTAATGAGCGACGTAAGATTACGTTGGTACCGCGACGGAAGCTGTATAAAGTGCAGCCCTGTTATCAGGTGTAGCGGGGGTATCGGTGATTATCTTTTCCTAGTCGGGGGCGATGGTCACCGGAAATTCGATGTTGTGGCTATCGCTTTTCTTGTCCTCAGCGGAGCTGGAAGATCTCCAGTTCACCCCCGAACAGAGGTGTTCGACCACGCGGACCTCCACTGGTCGGAGCGATAGTTCTGCTCCAGCACGTTCACGGCGCGTTTGCCAGTGGGATCACGCAGCGGGCGGCTTGGAAATCGCGGGCGAATAACTTCAATGAGGCTTGATCGCAAACGAGTGGAGGCTATAGATTCTTGGCCACCTCGACCGCCTTTTCGAGCTGCGTATCTTTGCCTTCTCGCAAAGCGTCTCGCGAAACGTCAGCGGAAGCAGTGGGGACAATGCCGTTGTTTTCGAGCATCCTTCCTTGCCACGTCAAATAGCCAGCGACAGGTAATCCGAGAATGTAGCCATGCCCCACCTTAAATGCGCTGCCACTCAACAACCGGCCTGGGGTTTTGGCTCCCACGATTGTTGCCAAATGATTCTCTTCCGCGAATGCAGCGACCATTTCGCCGGCGCTGGCGGTATGCTCGTTGACGAGGAGGACAACCCGGCCATGAAAGCGCCGTTCGCCGAGGCCCTCAGTGACTACGAGGATAGATTTGTCCACGAACGCGTACCGTGCCGCCAACCAAAACAAAGTCGCTTTGTGAGAAGGGATTCGCCCAAAACGGGTCAGCTCCTCTCTCCGATAGCCACGCTCACGGCGCTTTCGGGTAAGGCTGTAGCCAACTTCCAATTTCCCTGGTGTCAAATAGCTCATGAGGCGCAGTCCGCCGATACCGCCGCCTGTGTTTCCGCGCAGGTCCACGATGAGGCGGCTACAGCCCTCCAAAGATGCGATTCCAAAATCAATGTCCTTGGCGACGTCGATCCCCACTGCGCCAGGAAACATGGCGACTTTGAGCAGCCCAATTTCGTAGCTCAACCTCTCAGTGCGTACCGCCTTGGGCGCGGTTACAGGATGTTTCTTGGATTTGGGCATCGGCAATTGGACTTCGACCGTCTGCTGTCCTCCATGGAGTTTCTCGATTCGCAGACTCGCGGACTCGCCGACCGAAAACGTCAGATCATCGGGCGGTCGAATCTCGCCTTCGCCTTTGCCGAGCAACAAATCCCCAGGCCGTATCCCCACACAGTAGGCCGGGCCGCCTTGATGCACATCCTGAAACATCCACCGTTCACCCCCGTTAACGGTAATGCGCTGCATGGTTGCGTTGATGGCATGCCGAGCGGGTATATTCCGCATTCCGGCATGTCGGAAGCCGGTGTGGCTGGTCTTGAGCTCGGCAACGAATCTGTGGACTTCTCTCTCGAACGCTTCTGGTTCGCTGCAAGCCAGAATCTGATCCCTCCGGCTCCGAGCCAAAGCATTCCAATCCACTCCATTCATGCCCGGATTGAAATGTTTGGTCTCCACCAAGCGGCAGACTTTGTCGAAAACCTTCGTGCGTTCGTCGAGCGTCAGACTCATTGTTGCCTTATACCAATCGGTGTGGAAGTCTCGCCCACCGCTATGAATGCCGCCCAATAGAATGGGCTCACTTGGTCACCGTATTTTGCCAGCAGGTCAAGCTTGGCGTTTCGCAGAGCCGAACTCGTATCTTCACCCCGAGCCAGGCGCTGGTAAAACTGTTCCATCAATGCACTGGCGTAGGTGTCGTCTGCGCTCCACAGGCTCGCTACGACCGACTTCGACCCAGCGACCAGAAACGCTTCTACCAGGTTGCTAACGCCTTCCTGTCCCTGCAGCTTGCCGACCCCGCTATCACAAGCAGAAAGTGTCGTCAGTTCGGCGTTCAAACGCAGCCTCATGATCTCCCGTGCTTGCAACAACCCGTCGTCGGTCGATTTTGGATCGGTGCCTAAGACCAGCGCTGACCGTTCCGGGTCCTGCGTGTCCGCGAATCCATGGACAGCCAAATGCAAGATGCGAAACTGATCGAGTGGTTCCTTCTTGAAGGCAGTTTCCGTGGCATCTTTGCCGAGCAAGATTACCGCGTCTGATCCAACGATTTTACCGATTTCCTCAACTTCTGCTCGTGTCTGCGGAAGGTCATGAAGCCCTATCCCCGACAGATCCGCAATGCCGCGCTCAATTCGCTCACGAACTGAAGCCGGAGTGGGAATTTTTCGTCCTGCGGCGCCCTGATTTTCGTAGGCCACATCGCCCAAGGCGAGCAGAGGTCTGGGAGCCAATGGCTGCTTCTCTGTACGGCGAAGCCTGTCTAAGATCGTGCCGGAAGGCACGTTGCTTATGACGCGAGATTTTAGGAGGTACTCGCCTTGGCTATCACGAAGAACTTCAAACGGCAGCAGGTTCAATATTCCATCGGGTGCGATGATGAATCGTGTCGCTGTGTCTGCTTCCGGGAGGGGTTTCACGAGCACCGCGTAGAGTTGCTTTGAAAGTTCAGCACCGGCACCCTTGGTGCGGATTTCGGCGACCAACTGCTGGCTTAATTTCTCGATGTCCTTGCCCCCGGCGGGCAGTGCTCGGACGTACGCTCCGTTTCTCGAAACCACAACACAGAAGGAAGTCGGGTCGTCAAGAACGTACTCCAGCAGCACTTCGTCTGGTCTCAGGTCTTCCTGCACTTTCGCTAATGGCGCAGGTTGCGCTGGCAGGCCACCGCTCGGGGCGTCTCCCTTTGTCCAGGCCAGTCCAAGACGCCGCTCGTCCTCCACCAACTCGTCCAAGAGTCGCTCGCGTTCATCGGTACTGTTGGTTTGCATTAACTGCACTTGTAGGCCCGCAAGATCGCTTTCAAGCGATGCTGTTTGTCCGGATTCCTCCGTGGGAAATGCCTTCCGGTCTTCGAGGGCCCAAGCCAAAGTTCGTCCGCGTACTCGTTCCAAAACTCGGAAGGAGCCTGGCACATCGCCGCTCTTTCTGACGAGTTCAAAATGCTGCAAATAAGTCTGACTCATCGAAGCAGCGACTGAACTGTTCCAGTACGGTTCATTCACGCTGATGAGCAGGCCCTCAATCACGTCTTCAGCTTGTTCGTAGAGGGCGTTCGCTTCGGTAACGCGACCGCGGCGCGCCTTTAAATCGGCAAGAATGGTCAGGTTGCGAGGCACATAATAGCGATCGCCAACACGCTGGCTTGCGGCGAGGCCATCGGTCGCACGTAGTTCCGCCGTGGCGAGATCCCCAGCATCGCGATACAGGGTCGCCAATTCGAACATGGCATCGGCTTCCATTCGGAAGAATTGCACTCGTTTTGCGAATTGTCCGGCAGATTCCAAATCGGCCATGGCCTGTTTTCTGTCTCCGGCTTGCAAGGCCAGTTTTCCAAGCAAGATCAACACCTCTGCCTCATGACCTCGCTTCTGTTGTGATCGGGCTTTGCCGAGTGCGTTCTCAAGCACCGTCTTTGCCTCATCGGGTTTGCCCAAGGCGACCAGCGCTCGCGCTTTTCCTTCATAGGCCATGAACGGCAGACCGCAGTCTTTTTCCGCATCAGCCAGCTTGATGGCTCGCTCAAAAAATCTCAGTGCCTCGGTATGACGATTGACCTCTTCAAAGCCTCTGCCTATCAATTCCAGGAACCTGATCTGACCGCCTGTGTCGCCGCTGGCCATCGTCGAGAGCAAGGCGCTGCCTAGCAGCCGCGCGGCTCGTCCGGGTTTTCCTTCAAGGAAGGCGACCAGCCCTAATTCCCCGGAAGCTCGAGTTTCCCATTGATTCTCACCCAAAGCTTTAGCAATCTCCTGGGCCTCCAACCAATCTCGTTTCGCAGCTCGATAGTCAATCTCGATATCGGTGTAGCCCTTCGCGATCAGGCACCAAAGCTGCAATTTCTTGTCAGCTCGCACGATGGGATTCTGTAGCTCTTCGTTCAAGAAACGCGAAAGGTCAACAAACGACATGGTTTCGGCGTCTGCTCTGAGAAGGCCCACCTTGGCGTGAAGTTCGTTCCGCGTATCGCCCCGCTCCGAGAACAGCTTCTCGGCTCTGGCATAGAGCGGGGTTGCCGCTGGTCCGTTATTTAGGAAATAGAAGTGGTCTGCAACGGCAAGCAGGATCTGGGGATCTGCCAAGCGTTGCGCGTCCGCGGAATCAATGTCGAAGGCGGCGATGCCGGTCGGAGTCACCATTCGGCGGCGCAGGCTGAAGACGTAGTACGAGCAGGTAGTCAGAACTGCCAGAGCAAGGGCGACAGTAAGTGCCAGCCGCGTTGGGACACGAATCCTCACGCGAGATTCCCCTGGTGCTAAGTTTTTCGTCCTTGAAGCTGGTCTTAAAAGACAAGTGTTGTCATCTTAGAATCCGCCCATTCTGAAAAGTTTCACGAGGGATCAAATAAAGTCGGAAGTTCGTCGTCCCGAAAGCCTCGCCGGACTGAGGTTCTGGAGCCCACGCCGCACTCGATTCGTCTTCCTCCGCGCAACGAGTTCATTCCCTAGTGTTTGGTTCGCTTCTCTGAACGTGACCAGTCCGTCTGAGGGCCTCAAGGAGGTCTGCCCCTGGCCAGCGGAGAGTGGCTTCGAAATGGTGCGCATGGCAGTTCCTATCCCCAAAGATTGAGGCTCAGTTGGGCTTTGACGTTGCTCTCAAGGTCGGTCTCCTGCTGCGGTATCTCCGTCGCTGTCCGTGGCGATTCTTGCTGCAGCAGTGTGGGCACACTTGGTTCCTGCCTCAGTTCGATTGGGCGCACCTGGGGCTTAGCCGCTCCGATGTTTTTGGGATCGTAGGGGAGCCTGTCATCGGGCGTATCGCGGAGATCGAAATCCCTGGCGACAACCGGCATATCGAAGTAGGGGAAGGAGAAGCGCGTCACAGAGTTCTCGTACTTCATATAGGCGTGGAGGTTCTTGAGTCCGGAGATTTCGGACTCTATTACCAGCGGCTCAATCTGCCGGTCCAGCGCGAAGTTTCGCCCAGCTCGGGAGCCGTCGAAGTGGGTCTCGCGTAGCCGTTCGATCTCGACCTTTCCAATGAACTTGCTGACCCACTCGCCGGCGGTCGGCTCTTTCGTCTTCAGCCAAATGCTGGTTGCCGGTTGGGATAGCATGACCTCAGCCAGGTGGCCGTAAAGGTATTCCAGTTGGGCCTTACCCTGGAAACCCAGAATTACCGGATTCTTGCTCTTTCGATTTTCCGTAATGGCGGTATGGAGCTGGGGGAGCTTCTGTAAACTTGCCAACTCGTCGATCACGAACCATGCCCGCTTCTGGCCCTGCTTCGGCTCATTTAGGAGACGTAAGACGAGCAGGTCGATCCACAGACTTTGGAGGGGGCGAAGGGCTTCACGTTCAGCGGGGAGCGAAGTGATGAAGATCCATCCCTGGCGCGTCTCGGCCCAATCCGTGGCGGACCACTCACCATTCCCCTCGCCTTTCTTCGGGAGAAGACGTAGGCTGTCGGCGACCAATCCAAGCGAGCCAAGAATACTGGCGCGCTGATGCCCCGCCTTCGGGTTGATCAGGTGAGCGTGTTCCGTTCCTTCCAACCTTCGGTCGATCTCCTGCGGGTCTGACATCCAGTTCACCAACTCCTCTGGTGTGGGGCCATAGGCCATCAGATAGGCAAAGATCTTTTGCGGGGACTCGATGAAAAACTCGCCCTTCTTGTCCTGCGACGGCTGGAAAAGAGACACTGCCAGCGCCTTTGCCTCGGAGCGGCGGCGGAGTTCTTCCGCGGGTCCCCAATACGGGCACCGCTTATCGAGTGGATTCAGGATCACGTCGCCATTCTTAGGATCGTAAAACCGCTTTACGAACTCCCGTGCAGGGTCGTAGACGATGGCTGAATCGCCCCGATGTTTTATCTGCCGAAGGATCTGGAGCAGGATCATGGTCTTGCCCGTGCCCGTATCTCCGATGATCTGTATGTGCTGTGCCTCCGCGCGCTCCGGTATGCGGAGCATCGCCTTCATCCCGTCGGTTTTGATGCCTATGCCATCTCCTCCAACCCTGCTGTTGAACTCCCTTGGCGTCATCATCTCGGGACCTTTCAGTCGCCGTCCGTATCTCAGCTCCTTGCGCCGTCGAACATCTTTGGCGATAGAAAACGGCAACTGGAGGAGCAGTGATGCCAGACCGAACAGCAGTGGGAGCTTGTAGAGGTCGAAAAGGCTATCGCCTTCGTAGACCGCACTCCTGAGATAGTCACTCAGGGGCGCGTCGATATAGCTCTGCTCCGGTCCCAGGTAAAGGAGAACATAGCCGCGCCGCGAGGCGGGCTGCGAGAGGGCAAGCGGGATGGGTTTGCCGCCTGGCTCCGGCGTCTTGCCGCCGGTCACGTCGGCGTTGGTCGCCAGACGCGGTGGAATTCCGCGAGCTCCCAACATGAGCATCCGGTAGTTGTCCCTGCGGCTGTTCCCGATTGCTCCCGCGACACTCGACCGGATGTAGGCTGGCATATAGAAACGCTGCAGCGGGCTGCTGCCGAGGGCGAACCGACAATAAAGAAAAAGTCCGGTAAGAACGACCGTCATGAACACCGCGCCATAGGTGTAAATCGGGCTGTGCGGTGGCCAGATGACCGTTTCCTTGCGTCCCCACTTTGTCATTTCCATTGCCTATTTCCTTCCTGCGGAAACAGCCAGCTTCCCAGCGAATTGGTGCTTGGCATGGCTGATTTCGTCGAGGGGTTTGTCGAACTCCTGCGGCGTGAGTTCTCTGGCCTGCAGCCAGAGGCCGTAGCATGTTTACCAGGAGGCGAACCCAAGAACCTCCGCTGGCGATGGATCGCTACCCGACCCTCCGCGCAACTCCCGCAGGATCAGATCACGAACCCACTCGCCTAACGCGCCCCCGTGCGCCGCAGCCGCCAACCGAAGCACCGATGTAGCGCGTCGGGGGTGATTTCAAGAAGTGGCATTTCATCCTCCTTATCGGTGTTCGATCAGGCAATCTTTCTCCGGGTGATCATCCTCTGCGCCGTCAGCGCAATCTCCCGCGCACGACCGGAGCAAAGTACAGCGGGAATCTCGAACCGGCGGCGGAATTCGAGCATCGTGATAACGTCCTCCATCGGAACGCCTTCGATGAGCCAAAGCCTGGCCGAGGCAACGTCAACGGTCCGCTGAGCGTAATAAAGAGGATTGGGCTTATCGGAGCGGCGCGAAGCTAGCTTTCGCGTGAGCTTCACGGCGTCCTTTCCACGGGCAAGTTGATGCAGAACCCAGGCCCAATCGTGTTCGGAATTGGTGGGGTTAGCGGGATGCGTTCGTGGTGTGATGGAACGGCAGGGAAGGATGGCGTCCGCCGCTAAAATATCCAGGCGAAAGTCATCGGCATTCCAAGTGGAATCGCCGGGGTATTCGACGGTAACGGGATACGCAGGATCATACTTGCAATTCAGGAAGCCCGGCAGGCGGAGAACCCGGTTCGAGTCCGTGCAGGCGCGATCACCCCCAAACGTAATGGCAAGCAGTTTCAGAGCGCTTTCCTGCTGTTCGAGAGTGAAGCCGTCCACTCGCCAAAGGATCTGGTACTTACCGAGCGATGTCGATACCACGGCATTCGGCGGGGGAACCGCATCCGAGGCCCGGAGCGAACTGAGGCGGGCCTCTCCGTCATGATCTAAGTCCAGGTAGAGATGCCGGACCGCGGCGATGCACTCTTTGGTGCGTTTGCGGCTGGCGGGGCGAAGCGGATTGGCAGACACATGGATGTTCGCTCCCATAGAGTTTTCGCGGGCGAGCCAGCCGAGGTAACGAGGCGCAAGTGCCTGTTCCAAGCGAGCAATTCGCTGAAGGGTCTTGTTAGGAGATTCTCTCCGGATGAGCAGGGCAATCGTTTCATCCGGAGCGAAGCAACGGGTGAGGAAGTCAGCGGCGGTGCTGGTTCCATTTCGAGTGCTATGGTGTGGCATGTTTCACCTCGAATACCGGTTCGATCAGGAAGCGTTTGGCATCGCGGTCGTAGCCGCGAAGTGCCAGCACTTCGCGGAGGATGCGGCGGCCCGGCTGCCGCTCGACATGCACAACAAAATCAACAGCTTCTCCGATCTCAGCTTCGGTATCGGAGAAGGTGGTTTGGGCGTGGTCGCGCATCACTAGATTGGCGAAGCGCGTGAGGGCTTTGGCTGCCGAGTTGGCGTGAATCGTGGCGAGCGATCCGGCATGGCCGGTATTGAAAGAATCGAGCAGCGTGCGCGCCTCGATGCCACGCACTTCGCCCATGATGATTCGGTCCGGTCGCCAGCGGAGGGCGGACTTCAGCAGCTTATCGAACGAGATGTTGGCCTTGAACGTATCGGTCTGGCATTCTGCGGCTACGATATTTGGCTTTCGAATCTGAAGTTCGGAGGTGTCCTCGATGACGACGAGGCGCTCCTGGTCCGGAATGAAGTCAGCCAATATCCGCAGAAGCGTGGTCTTGCCGGTCCCAGTCCCACCACTGATAAGCAGCGTCTTTCCGCCGCGAATCTGCTCGGCTAAGAAATCCGCAAGAGGCCGCGTCAGTGTGCCGCGAGCAATGAGGTCATCGACTGTGTAATGGCGGCTGGTGAACTTTCTGATCGTCAGTGACGGAGCCGGGCTTACGACGGGCGGAATCACCGCCGCAAGGCGGCTTCCATCCGGAAGATGCGCGTCCAGTAACGGGTTGTCTTCATCGAGCTTCTTTCCGAGTTGATTGGCAATGACTTCAAGGCCGGTGCGGAGCCTGCCGGGGTCGAAGGAAATGTTCGGTTCCTTGCACAATATTCCATCGCGTTCGTAATACCACGAGGCATCGGGATTGCCCATGATCTCGCTAACGCTTTCGTCGAGCAGCAGGGGCTCGATGGGCCGAAGGAACGGCAGGATCAATTCGAAACTCATTGCGGGAACCTCAAAGCCAGGGAAGCCCGCCAAGTAGCCGGGCTTCCGAGAGTGAAATAAGGAGGGCCTAGGCGACCGCTTGCTCTTGCGACGCTTCGTCGTGCTCTTGGTCTTCCGCGGCGGCCTTCTCAGCGCGGTCCAGCTTCAGGATCGAGGCGACCCGAATTTCCCAAACGCGCTGCTTCGAGTCCGTCTTCTTGCTGGTGTATTCCCGGCTGCGCAGCTCGCCTTCCACCTGGATATGCGCGCCTTTGACGAGCGTCTTGGCGAACTCCGAGAGCTTGCCGAAGACAACGCAATGATGCCATTCGGTGTGCGAGATGTAGTTGTCATCCTTCTTATAGGAGGACTTGGTTGCCAGCGAGAGAGTGGTGAAGCTGCGATTGTCGTTGGCGTGGACTTCTGGGTTGTTGCCGAGGAATCCGATGAGGGTTACTTTGTTCTGGTACATAACAGTATCTCCTTTTGTTGAATTTTCCCGTTGTGAGCGGGTCACGCTGAGCAGAGCCAAGCGAGTGCGCCCGGCTCCCAAGATCGATGGTCTGCTTTCTGAGAGGAGCCCGAAGGAAGTTTGCGCGGCGTTCTTTGCCGTGGTTTCGAAACTTGTTTTGGGAGGAACCAATACCCCGAAGGGGCTGGGAATCGGAAGCAGACGGCCGAGCGGTGGCGGGCGCAGGAAAGGCCGCGAAGCTGGGACCGAGCAAAAGACGGGATACATAACGGCACACACGCGCCCAAGCAAGGTTTTGATCTGCACATTGGCTACGGAAGTTCGCTCGAATCGCCGTGTGATTTGACTCGGCAGGTCCGCCGCAAGAAGGCTGTAGTTCGCCACCGTCGTGGCGCGAGGAAAGGCCCGTGATAGCCCGCTCGACAAGGCGCGGGAACAGGTGGCGACGGTCAGCCGGGCTGGCAGCAAGAAACGACATAAATAAGCCTCTGCGGAGAGCGAGATTCCTTAATCCTCAGCTGAAATCGTCAGCTGAACGCCTGGTCGGCCCGGAAGCGCACGACGGTCAGACCGAGAGGGTTCACGGCCAGCTCATTGTTCTTCACGCTTTCGCGGAAGACGTAGGTAACGCTGGCTGTCCATCGCTCCCGCTTAAGTTCGGTGTGATCCGCCGGATTGCTGTACACCTTCTCGAACTCGATACGCGCCGAATACGGCGACTGCCGCAGGTCATCCAGGATGACGCTCTTGATCTCCACATCGACGTATGGCAAGGTGCTGTCTTTGACGTAGTTCTGAATGATGTGGTCCTTGCGTTCCTGGTCGATTACGGCGTGTTGCACGTCGCTATTGAGGAAGTAAAGCGACTGCGTTTGATCGCGCTCGATCGTGAAACGGTTGCGGCTGAAATACAGCTCCGCCCAGCGGGTGAGGTAATACTTGTTCTCCGCTTCCTGCGGGCGGTATTGAAAGTTGCGATAGTCGATCGCTTCGGCGTGGCCCACATCGTTAATCCGCACAATCATGGGGCGCATGTTGGCAAGCGCTGTTTGGCTCTTGAAGGTCAGCGCCGCTAGAGCGAAACAGACGGCGGCGAGCACAAGAATCGTCACCTTAAGATAGGTGTTCGTCACTAGCGGATCGCCGTATTGTTCCAAGTAGCGTTCCGCGGCACGGGTAATGTTCGGGGTGTTGTTCGTTTCGACGGTCATGGTTTCTGCCTCCGCGTTCATCGGTCGACCTCGTTTCTTTTGGGATTTACGTAAGCGCCCATATCTCTAACACCGCCGCGCCGAAGCCCCCGCCGTGTCCGCCAGTGTCGCCGCTGAATAAGCTGTGGGTCATGGTGGGAATTTTGAAAAGAATGTAGACGTTGACCAGGACGAGAAGGACAAGAAGCGGCAACGTCTGAACCATGGTGGAAGGGTCGGAAACGCTCTGGCCAAGCTGGAGGTAAAAGTTGGTCAGAACGTGGGCCAGAACATTCATCGTGGCTGCGGTGACGACTTTGTAAAAGCTGAATCCCAGATAGGCTTTGAGCCATCCCCAGAACAACCAATTGAGCTTGTCGAAGACAAGAAACGGGATAAAGATCGGCCCCAGCAATCCGATGATGGTTGCCGCAATGGCACCGTAGGCCAGGATGGCGGAGACGATTGCGGCCAGCAGTGCTAACAGAAACTGCACGACAAAGTACACAATGGCGTAGTACGGAGACATAACCGTGGTCAGCATTGAGGGCCCAGCTTTCGAGGATGCCGCGTGGATCTCGCTCAGCATGGTTGTGGAACCATCCGACCCAATGAGGCTCACCAGATTGGTGGTGCCGCCGTCGATGAAGCTCTTGATGGAGAAGCCGAGTCCGGGGATCGAGCTGTCGTAGTAGTTCACCATCGCATAGGCGAAGGTGAGCAGCATGAAGAGATTGAGGAACCGTCCCATGCTGAATCCGCCTGCCCCGTGCGCCGATGCCAGTGCTTCCTGCACACCGAACCAAACCATCATGATGGTGGCCAGGGCGATGACGATGTGAATCCCCATCGTGGTAATGGTGGGTGCCGCCGTGGCTGCAAGCGACTGGCACCCTTGAGCGATGTATTCGAAAAGACCACCCATATTTCATGCCCTCTGTGTTTGCTCCGATTCAGTACGCCTGGGTGAGGAGGTTGGCCGCTCCGTTGCTGGTTGTAGCGATATTGGTGTTGTAGTAGCTTTCGTATCCCGACGAGTCGCGGAATGCCGACTTCATCGCATCCTGCTGCTGCTTCTGGGCAACGATCTGCTGCAGGGCAAGGTTGGCGTTGATCTGGTTCGCGTCCTGTTGGGTACGGAGTTGCAACAGCAGGGCCTGATTGATGCGCTGCAGTGTAGCCATGATGGTCTGCTGCGAGGCATCCTGGCTTTGGGTCGTGGCCTCCAGGTTGGTGAGGTCCGTTTGCCTCGCGCTCTGATTGGCACGGATGGTCCCGAGCATTTGCAGGTTGTTGGTCATTACGGAGTCGGTAATGTCCACGGTGGCTCCCTGAGCGGCAATCTGCAACTGCCCGGCAACACTCGCGCTGCCGTAGCCGGGAATTATGTTGGTGGTTTTGGGCACGCTGACCTGCTGGTAGGAGGCGGCGGCCCCGTTTCCGGTATTGGCTGAATTGAGCCACCCCATCGAGTTGCCGTAGGTGTTCGAGATTTGTTGCAGCATCCTCAGGTCGGTCGTGGGAGACAGAAACCGCTGATAGAGCATGGACGGGGCAAGGATCATCTGGTGCACGAGTTGGTATTGCTGTTTGGCGACGTTGTAGGCCTGCAGAGCCGTCGTCGCGATCTTGACGGTGTTGGTGAAGATTTGTTGGCCCTGCTCGATCTGCTGGAATTGGTTGGAGATGGATTGTTCTTCGTGTTCGATCTGCGTGACGGCGTGGACCGACTGCGTAGGATCGTAGACGATACCGGAGCCGAATTGCGCCTGCGCCGCAGGTTGCAAGGCTGCGGCAAGTCCGATGGCCAGTGCGGTAACGACTAGTTTCTTCATTGTTTGTCCTTTCGTTTAGGGGCTATTGATTCGTTGTGGTTGATGGTTTAGCGATGCTCTTTCTGGCAGCGACGGCCGATAGGAGTAAGAGGGACAGGGCTGTTGGTGGCATCGAAAACCTCCTTAAAATGCTGGTGGAATGGTGTGGTTGGAGTAGGCAGGAAGAAGCAAGTCCTGCGTGAAGTACACCTTCACGCGGTGTCCCTCCCGAATCGTGATGGTGGGCGGTATCTGCATGAAGCGATCAAGGATGGTGGTCGCAGACTGTGAAACACTGGCTGCGGTCCCGTTGGTGAACGCCTGCGAACCGCTGGTGGTAATCGTGCCCCCACCCTGCGTGATTTCGCCCGCTCCGGCAATCACGCCCAAGGCAATCGAGGTGCCAAAGATCTGAAGGTAATGGTTGTTGACCTTGTCTTTCAGCCCTGCCTCGCCGATCTGGTCGAGGCCGCCGAACTGGTCGAGATCGACGGAGTAACCGTCCGGCATGATCAGGCGGTGAAAAACGACGGCCATGCGCCGCTGTTGTCCGAAGCCCGTGGCGCCAATCTTCTTGGCCTCGCCGAGAACAACCGTCCCGTCGGGAATGATGACGTGTTGATGATCGTGCGAATACAGCGGATTTGAGACAAGGACCTTGACCGGCCCCACGGCGTCGCCATCTAAACGATTCATGAGAACGGTGTCGAGAACCGAGCCTTCGTAGATGAGATAAGGCTGGCCCGTGGCCGAATCGACATTGGCTTCCAGCGGACGCTTATAGCCTGCGGACGTTTCCTCCTGTTTCGCTTCGACTTCAGGGGCGACGGGACTGCGGTTTGTCTGCTGTCTGGTATGGTCAGACTGGGCCGACACGGTCTGATCTTGCTGCGGCGGTTGTTGCGGCTGTTGTGCGGAGCGGGAGTAAACGAGGTTGGAAGCGAAACGGGCGTCGTCCGCCCGTTCGCGTTCTTTCGCGGCGATCAGTTCCGCTTGCTGCTGTACCGGAGTAGGTTGCGTCTGCTGGTTGCCCTGCTGCAGTTGTGGGCAGGGCCGGCCCTTAACACAGGGCATGGCAACCCCGGTCGGGCCGTAGGCCGCGGCAGGCTGCTGCGGGGGCGTCGCAGAGGCAAGCGCCGGATCTGCCATGGCAGCAGCGGCCAAGGTCGCCTGCTGTTCTTTCTGGCGTTCGGCCTGAAGCTGGTTCTTCAACTCCTGCACGTTGCTGTCGGTGTTGTCCTGCAAGGCTGGTTGCGGGGGTTGCCCCTTGACCGCACCCTGTCCTGCGGGCGTCTTCTTGTTGTTGCCGGACGAACTGAACAGTGCCGCCATAACGACCAGCGATGCCGCACCGAGATAAAGGAAGGTCTTGAGGTTTTTCTCGAGGACGCCTTTTGGCAGTGCCAGGTTGCGGTGCAACGTTGGTTCGGCTTGGGGCTCTGCATGTGGGTCGCTGCGGGCCTCGGTGCGAGAATTAAAGTCGTTGTCGGTCATGACCGTTATCCCTTCCGCGTGAAGCTCATCCGTTTCTTACCCAGCTCCACATATCCGTCGTCCATGATTTTCGGGATAATGTAGGTCCCTTCCCGAAGGTCATAGGTAACGAGGTTGGGCTTGCCGTCCTTTATTTCGTAGACGCTGAACTTTTCTGGCGCATTGGTCCTGATGTAAGTGAACTTGTCGTCGTGGTAGATCGATTGGATATCGAAAGGAGATTCGTTCGCCTTGTAGACGTAGTCGAACTTGAGCTGTGTCGGATAGGCGCTTTTGTATTCGTCCACCGCCTGCTCAACGTGCGATTGAAGAGCGGCAAGCTGCTGCCGCGATTGTTCCAGTTGCGCGACCGGCACGAACTGCGGAGGGCCGCTCGCGGCCACAATCGCGGAACGATCGGCCGGTTCGACGATCACCTTCAGATCAGGGCCGGTGGGAGACCCGGAGATGTCCTGGAGGGTAAAGCTGTAGATGTTGCCCTTGTCCGTAATGAGATTCAAGTTGGAGCTGATGCCTTGTTTCGCCGGATGCACAAAGCAAAAGTTGCCAACGACATCCACGATCCAGAAGTCCTTATCGCCGGTGGCGGCTTCCATGATCTTCTCGCTGGTGGGCAGCTCGATTAGGGTTGTGTATTTGACCTTGGCGCGAATCGCAACGATGTCCTGCGAGTGATACTGCACGGTGCGCGCGGAATCCTGCGCCACGGCACCGAGGGAAGCAACAACCAAAACAAAATTGATGATGAATCTCAGGGGTCGCATACCTGTCTCCTTATGGGTTGGCGTTGGTGGTTGGTAGGACCAGCGCGCGCGGCTGGAACGGGTAATGTTCCGCCAGACGCCGAAGGCCATCGGCGAAACCGTGGCGGTCGAAATATTCCCGTTTCTTGAGGTTGTCGCGGGCATTGTTGGTCGCCATCCAGTGCGAGACCGAATCGACATTCAAATGCACTTTCTTAGAGGTCTGTGCCTTGCGAATCAGCATCTGTCCGGGCGGAATCAGACCGCCGATAAGATCAAGCTCTGTGTCGTTCAGATGAAACGCTGCCCGGTAAACTTCGCGGTTCATGTCCGGATTGGCCAGGAAGATTTTCGTGGGGCAGCTTTCGGCCACAATTGCCAGCATCCCCGACTCCTCGAGCTCTTTGATGGATTGCGTCGCCAGGATCATCGCGGCGTAGTGCTTGCGCCAGGTCTTCTGCGCCTGCACCACGTAATTGCGAATCGTCTCGTTCTTGATGAAGAGCCAGGCCTCATCGAGCAGGAAGATCTTGAAGGTGGCAAGCTTGTTGGCGTCGGTAATTTCATTGGACGCGCGGTGCAAAACGTAAAACAGCAGCGGTTCCAAAACTGCGGGCGCATCGTTCCAGCCGTGAAAGTTGAAGGTCTGAAAGCGGGAAAACGAAAGCGAATCTTGAGCGTTGTCGAACAGAAAACCGTACTGCCCGCCCCGGGTCCAGCGGTGTAGGCGTTCTTTCAACTCGCCAACGATGTTGGTAAAGTTCGAGATGGTGCGCTGGTTCGGCTCCAGCACGTGGATGCGCTCGATGGCATCCCACAACCGGCGTTCTTCTTTAAAGTCGAGCCGGTAACGTTGTTCGGTACCCTCAATGAGCACGCGGAAGAAGCTGAAAAGAAATTGCATATTCTCTTTGGTTTGGGGCAGTGAGAATGGATTGATGGTGAAGTCTCGCGCCTCCTGGCCGACATTAAGGTAGGAGCCGCCGAAGATGGTTGTGAGCGACTGGAAGCTGCCGCCGATGTCGAAAATAAAAGTGAGGGGGGCATACTTCTGTGCGTTTTGAAGCAGAAAATTGCAAAGATACGATTTGCCAGTCCCGCTCATCCCGAGAATCAGGGTGTGGGCAACGTCTCCGGTATGCAGGTTGAGATAGTAGGGTGTGCTGTTGTCGGTTTCCAGGACCGCCAGGTATTCGGTGCCAAGATGCGCGTTTGTCTTCTCGCCGGGGAGGATGGTAAACAGAAAAGACAAATCGGCGTAATTCGTGTTCAGCAGATACAGCTTGCGGAGGTTGAGCGCATAGTTTCCGGGCACAGTGGCAAAATAAGCGTTCAGCTGGTTGTAGGTTTCCGCAAAAAGATTGCCATCCGCGTTGGTGAACAGGCCAGTGAACTCGGCCCCGAGCTTCTCCAGTTCGTTTTTTGAAGGGCCGTACAGCACAATCGTGAGCGAGAAATCGCCGAGCGATAGGCCGTCGCCCAAAGCGCGCAGGCAATCGCCGAGGTTTTCAATGTCGGCCTGCTTGGACTCATCCACCAGCACATCGCGCGGGTTTGTCTTGGTGGCATCATTGCCCATCTGGGAGACAAACCCGGTCTTCGACATATTGAAGTGGCGGCGGCGCTTGTTGACTTCCCTGCGTGCTTTGTCGGCGGGGAGTGGCGTCCACTCCGTGACGACATAGAAGTTGGCCGGAATCTTCAGCAGCACATCGAGCACGAGGGGCCGTGTTTCGGTAACGGCCTCTTTCATGGTCAACACCCGGACAATGTGATCGCCTATCCGCAGATGGTCGCGTTCGGCTTCGATGTTGGAGTTGACAACTTGATAGTCGAGAAACTGCGTGGACTGCGGCCTGCCGGCAACACGCCAATCGTCGTAATTCAGCAACCGGCGAAAGAACGTGAACTGTCTCTGCTGATTCAAGATCTCGATTTGCATGAAATCCGCAAGCTGCCGAGCGAAGGCCTGCACGCTGTGGTCGAGTCGTCGAAGATCGCGCTCGATATGCGTACGCAACAGCGTCTTCATGCTGTCATTGGTGAACTGCACTTTTAGTTCGCCAACCGCGCCCGCGGGATCGCTAAGGATGCGAGCGATGGCCGCGCCCACGCCGGTCTTTGATCTGGTGCCTTCGAGCAAAATGCAGTAAAAGATCTCCACCTGATAAAGATGGTCGCGCTTGGCTTCAAAGAACTGTCGCCGTTGTTCGATCGCCGCTTCCACAATCGGATCGTCATATTTCGCGAAGGGTATGTCGGGGCGACTCGATTTGAAGAGATATTGGTAGACATGGAAGCCCGGGCCAAAAGCTTTCAGCGCCGCCTCCAACCGCTTCACCGCGTACTCCTGCTCGGAGCGGTCCAGACTTTCGTAGTCCACGCCGGGAATACTGAGAACCATACCTAGATCGCCACTCTTGGTAAGGAAGGCCGCCTCATTCCAGAAACCGTACAGGTTGATGTGGTTGCTGAGGGACGCACTCTCTTTCCACGGCTTGATGACTTTATCGAGACGCAGCATCAGACCACCTCCACAAAGGGGACCTGCTGCTTGGCCGCGTCATAGCGCAGCTTGTAGCGTTCGGATTTTGCCAGGATGCGGAGGAACGCAGGATCGCTGTTCGTTACCCAATGCCCGAAGGCGAAACCGCCAATGAAGACGGCGATGCCGGCGAGCATGGAATTGAAGAGATTGAAGGCTCCCACCGCGCCGACGCAGACCAAGTAGAACAGTGTGCGTTCCACGCCCAAGTAGGTGAGCGGCTTATGCAGGCTCTTGAAGACTCGATTTGTGCGCTGCTTCTGCCGTGGTTGCTCTGGCATAGGTCCTCTTCTAAAGATGAGTGAAAGGTGGCCGGGAAGGGCTTTATACGCCCCAGAGCCAACTCAGAACGTTCACGGCGAGAACGGCAATGCCTGTTCCGGCGGCAACGCCGGCCAGCGCCTTTTTTGCGCCGGGTTCACCGTGGGCGAAGCCATAGCCGCCGATGACGATGGCGACTAAACTTGCCACCTTCGCAATGGTGCCGGTAAAGAGGGCTTGGATGGCGTTAAAGCCGGTGTCGAACGGTGAACCCTGTGCCATCGCGGCCACAGGCAGGACAAGAAGTAGAACAAAAACGGCAGCGGTTGGACGTGCCCACTTCCACCGAAGAACGGGTTGGACTGGGCGGACAAGGTGAGTTTGGATCCAACGGGATGACAATTGCGCCTCCGGCAGCAGCCAGAAATCTGCTGCGTGTGGCGCAAAACTAGCCCCACTCCGTCATCGTGTCTAATCACTTCTCGTTATAACGTTATTCCTGGGGGTTATGAGTCCGGGAAGTGAGTGTGATCCCGTGGGTCCAGCTGGAGTCGAGGCCGCATGAGGAGATTCTATCCGCCTTGCAAGAAATGACATCGCCATCGTGACTTGGCTAAAACCTTCGGTTGCCTATAAAGTGTCGCGGCGTGTGGGCGACCGCCTGTGATAGATCTGAATAGCTCCGGACACGGCCGGATTCGCCGCCCCCTGAAAGATTGTCTACCTCATCATTGAGTGATTTCGTTTTCCGTAAGTCCCGCCCTGTCAATAAGCTCCGGATCCGAGCCACGGTCTGGCCAACACGAATTTGATTTGACGCGTTGGCGAGGAGCCGTCCGTTATAACTGGCAGGAATAACGTTATAACGAGACGTTATTGGACAACGCGGCAGAAACGGGTCACGTTGGTTAAGTATCGCCTGTCTAGTGCAGACTTGACCGGCGAGAATGGTCTCATGTGTTTCAGCGCTACCTACCTCATCGCGGCTTCGATTTCCTCCGCCGAATAAGGAACTCCCGGCGTAAGCAACTCGGCGCCGACCTTGGTAATGATGTACATATCTTCCAGGAAAAATCCCTGGCCATCAATCGAGGCGATCGGCTCAAAGTTGATCGTCGTTCCCTGCCTGAGTGGCCCAACCGGGAAACCGGCCATCAGGTTTGTCGTATGCACTTGCCAGTACGGAACATTCTCGCGATCTGACCAGGAATCGATCGCATGCTGCGCAAGCAGAGTCTTTGCTGATGCGCGATGACGCAGGAGTTCCGCACGCCAAGCGTCGAAGATCTGATCTTCAGTGGCCCCGTCGTGCAGTCCAACGACACCGGCATGATATGCCGCTACGAATATTGTCCAGGTCTCTCGCTGATCCTCGTCATAGTGGCCAGACACCGGCACCGTCCGCCCCAAATCTCCTATGTAGTGGTCCTGTTCGCATCCCACATCAAGGCGCACCAAGTCGCCCGAGCGCATATTTTGGTTCAGGTGATCGTATCGCGCGACCGAAGTAAAAGGCCGCGGGAATACGGCATTGTCTCCTGCCATTGCCCACGGCCAGAAGGAGGAGCCATGCGCACCCACGCCCCAACATGTGTTTTCGACAACCGATTCAATACTCCGTTGGGACACGCCCGGTCGAATTGCATGCATTCCGGCCATTAAGGCAGTCACAGTCGCCTTCGCCGCCGAGCGCAAAGCCGCAGTTTCCTCCGCACTCTGAACCGCCATAAGGACCCCGATTCTTTTCCCCGACTCTTTGGCTTCAAAGGCAGGCCATCTTTGCAGGATGATCTGCAGCCAGATCGGAGCTTCGGGCGACTTCGGACTCAGAAGGTTGGCCGGCAGCTCGGCGAATGTTGATAGATCGTCGCCATAGTATAGGAGCGGCGATTGGCCGGCGCGGGGGGCCAGAAATCCTTCCAGTTCAGACCAGTCAACGACATGTTCCATGCCCAAGCGTTTTGCCGCTTCCGGTCCGGGCTGAACTTCCGGCTGTAGACCGCTTTTCAAAAACGGGGGTTTGGATGGCAAGAAGAGCCAGCTCTCGCCCGATCTTCCATCGATGGCGAGCACGGCCCCCACTGTGTTCGCCAAGCCCGTGAAGTAATAGAAGAAAGGGGCCTGGCGGAAACCATCCGCGGCAAAATCCAGCTCGGAGCTGGCATGCATCAAAAGAATCCCGTCGCGGAACGCAGCGGCGGCTCGCTGCCGGCGCTCGCGTATGACCATGTCTTGGGACGTCGCCATCGAAGCAAAGCCGGTAAGAACAACCGCCAGGATCAACCCATGAACTCGCATGGCCGAATAACTTAGCACGCAGAGTGTGACATTACTAGTTCCCACAGTTGGCTTCCAGGGAGAGTCTCTCTGCCGGCGCGTTTGTGGCGGATGACGGGCAAGCCGCAACTAATCC
>Ga0302325_10006503_pt1 | contig 26240 bp, 15 predicted proteins | sample Palsa_T0_2_FD_201948 | JGI IMG/M metagenome (GOLD analysis project Ga0302325, IMG submission 201948) | Peat permafrost microbial communities from Stordalen Mire near Abisko, Sweden - Palsa_T0_2 | ecosystem: Environmental > Terrestrial > Soil > Palsa > Peat permafrost | place: Sweden: Abisko... | reverse complement strand
CGGCAGCTCCATCTTCTCCGCGATCTCTTCGGGCGTCGGCTCGCGGCCGTACTCCTGAACGAGATAGCGGCTCGTGCGAATGAGCTTGTTGATCGTCTCGATCATGTGGACCGGGATGCGGATCGTACGCGCTTGGTCGGCGATGGCGCGCGTGATGGCCTGCCGTATCCACCACGTGGCGTACGTCGAGAACTTGTACCCGCGCTTGTACTCGAACTTGTCGACGGCCTTCATCAGGCCGATGTTCCCCTCCTGGATCAAGTCGAGAAACTGCAGGCCGCGGTTCGTGTACTTCTTCGCGATGCTGACGACGAGGCGCAGGTTCGCCTCCACGAGCTCCGCCTTGGCCTTGTCGGCGATGCGCTCGCCTTCGCGGATCGCTTCGTAGGTCTCGCGCAGCTCCTTGACGTCGAGCTGTAGCTCCTCCTCCACCTTCTTGAGGTTCTTCTGCGCCGCCGAGTGGGCGCCGAGGACGTCGTCGGGCGTGAGGCCGTACTTCTTCTTGTACTTGCGCTCTGCACCGCTGTCGGCGCGCGACTGGCGGGCCTCCTTGCGGAGCTGGTCGACCTCGACCCCCGCTCGCCGCGCGAGATCGAGGATGCCCGTCTCGGCGCGCTCGATCTTCTGGATCAGGCCCCGGAGCTTGGCGACGACGCGGTCGATCGTCTTCTTGTTGAGGCGCATCTCCTCGAGCGTCTCGACCATCTTCTGACGGTTGGCGTCGATCTCGCCCTCGATGCCCTTGCGGCGCGATTGCGCGCAGGTCGACAGGCTCTCCTTCAAGTCCTGGGCGACCTTGTCGAGGTGCTTCACCTTGTCGATGAGGCGCAGGATGCGGCGGTCCGCCTCCTCTTCGTCGAACTCGGCGTTGTCGTCTTCGGCGTCGCGGATGATGTCCTTGACGCGAATCTTGTGTTTCCGCAGCTTGTCGCCGAGATCCATGATCTCGCGCACCGCGACCGGCGAGTTGAGGATCGCCGAGAGGACCATGTGCTCGCCTTGCTCGATGCGCTTGGCGATTTCGACCTCTCCCTCGCGCGTGAGGAGCGAGACGCTCCCCATCTTGCGCAAGTACATCCGGACGGGGTCGTTGCTCTTCGAGTAGTACCCGTCGAGATCTTCCTCGGCCTTGTTGCTCGCCGTGGTGGGCGTCTGCTCGCGTTCGCGGGTGCCCTTCTCCCCGGCGGCCTCCTCGGCGATGCGCTTGGGCGCGATCTTCACCTGCGTCGCGGCATCGACGATCTCGATGTCCTCGTCGCCGAGGACGCCGAGCACGTCGTCCATTTGGTCGGCCGCGACCATGTCCGCAGGCAGAGCGTCGTTGACCTCGTCGTAGGTGAGGAAGCCCTTGGACTTCCCCATCTCGATGAGCTGCTGCACTTCTTTCCGATCCCGATTCTTCGTCGCCATCGCTACCTCGGTGCTTCTCCCACTCGCGAATCGAACGACGGCGTGCGCCATCGCTCGGCCCCGTGTCCCCTCACCTTCGGCTCAATCCGTGACGTTCCCGCACCACGGCGTCCGTGCGTTTCACCAGCTCCAACTCGGCGTCCCAGTCACCAGCCACCCGCTTTTGCTCTTCGACGGCCGCGCGCGTTTCGATCGCCACGTTCGTCCCCCGAAGTTTTCTTGCGTTTGCAGTCAAAGTGGCGCGCGCTTCTTCTAGCGTCTCGTGCTCGGGAGACGCCAGTCGCGCGGACGCGAAGGCTTGGATCGCTGAAGGCATTTGCGCAAGGAATTCGGCTGTGTCCATCGCATTTTCGCCGCGTGCCGTCACGCGCATGCAATTAACCATGGCTGCCACGATCCGTGCCGACTCACCCTCGAGGTGCTCGATTTCGGCCTGGGTGCCGGACTCCCCGAGAAGGCTTGGAAAATCCAGGAGGGCGCCGACGATGGCCCGGCGCTCCTCCGTCCCTGGCCGGCGGACGCGCACCCGGGCGTCCGACGGGCGTGGGCCGAAGTTGACCCGCCCTGCCTGGGCCGCGATGGCGAATTTCCGGTGCAGCGCGCCGAACGCATCCGGGCCCGAGCGTACCAGATCGAGCCGCCCGGCGGCGTAGTCGGCGCGTGACTTGAGCATGCCGCGCGCCATCGGGTCGCGCTGGCGCGCGATGATGGCCGCGACGCGATCCGTCCTCGCCACGCACTCGCGCGCATCCTGGGGGTTGAACGGGATGTCGAACTCCGCGTCGATCAAATATTCGAAGAGCCCCCTGGCCTGCCCGAGCAAGTGTTGCAGGGCGTCCACGCCCTTGGTGCGCACGAATTCGTCGGGGTCGGTGCCCGTAGGCAACACCGCGACGCGGGCATCGAGGCCCTCCGCGTCGACCGGCTCCTCAGCCGCGCGCGCCGCCTTGCGGCCCGCATTGTCCCCGTCGAAGAGGAGCGTGATGCGGGACGCGTATCGGTGAAGGAGCTTGGCTTGATCGACGGTGAACGCCGTCCCGAGCGGTGCGATCGTGTTCGTGGCGCCCTGGGCGTGCAAGCTCACGACGTCGAAGTTTCCCTCGACCAAGATGGCTTGTTCGGCCTGCCGGATCGCGTGGCGCGCCTGCCACAGTCCGAAGAGCGCAGCGCCCTTCACGTAGATGGGACTCTCGGGCGAGTTGATGTACTTGGGGGGCGGATCGCGCGTCGAGTCCTCGCCGGGCACGGGGGGCAGCGCGCGACCGCTGAACGCGACCACGCGACCCTGCGCATCGGCGACCGCGAACATCAGCCGATGGCGGAAGCGATCGTAGTACCCCGTGGCGTTCGACCTCGGCACGAGCAGGCCCACGCTCTCCCCCATCGCCGGCGAGACGCCTTGCTTCTTGAGGAACGTCGCGAGCTCCTCCCAGCCGGCCGGCGCATACCCCACGCGAAACGCTTGCACCGCAGGGTTCGCCGGCGTGAGCGCGCGGCGCGCGAGCTCTTCGATTGCAAACGTCCGCTGTGGGTGTTCTGCGAGCTGTCGCTCGTACCACGTGGCAGCCATCTGCATGACGCCGTAGAGCGTGTCGCGATCCTTGCGGCGCCGCTCGGCCTCCGCGGGCGCCGCGCCGCGTTCCTCTTCGATGGCGATGCCGGCGCGCTCCGCCAACGCGCGTACGGCCTCGGCGAAGGTGTATCCCTCGGAGCGCTCGAGAAACGTGATGACGTCGCCGCTCTCCTTGCAGCCGAAGCAGTGATAGACCCCCGCATCCGGGTTGACGTTGAAGGAGGGCGTCTTCTCCTTGTGAAAGGGGCAGAGCCCCAGAAACTTGCGCCCACGCTTCTTGAGGGTGGGCACCGTCTCGCCGATCACGGCCACGATGTCTGTGCGCTCGCGGACGAGCGAAATGGTGTCTTTGGAGATCATCGCGGGACGCCCGCCATCGGCCCGGAGAATTCTCGGCCATTTGGCCCGTCAGGGCCCCAACTCTCGGAGCTTGGACAAGGGATCCCGCGAGCGGGTGTCAAACGCGAATTCCCGCGAGTGGGCGGACCTCACCGATCCTCACCGCGAGGTTTTCACACGCGGTCCCAGGGCCGTCAAGTCGAGCGTCGGCGCGGCAAAGTCGCCCGCCCCGGCCTCCCTCTTGTACGATGACGCGCTGGCGGTCCGACACATGCCGACACGCCGTTCATCGCCTCCTCCGTCGCCCCCCTCGCCCGCTGGCCGCCGCCCGGAGCTGCACCGCCCTCGCGTGGCGAGGGCGCTCGCTCGCGGGGCCGGTCTTGGCATGCGCCCGCCGGCGACCGACGCCGCCTCGTCGACCCTCTCGCTCCGGCTCGCGATCGGTCGTGACGGCATCGGCCTCGAGCTCGCAGAGCCTGCGTTTCTTGGATGCATCGCCGTCGAAGAGTTGACGACGACCCTGCCGGGAACGCGGTTCCCCGTCGACGTCTCCGGCGGCGTCGGGCGATTCCGGCATCGTCGCGGCTCGCTGCAAGGCCTGAGACTCGCCGTCCTCGCGCGCGACGTCGAGCGATGGGTTGCACCTCGACTGCGCGGCATCGTCGGCCCGTCGACCCCGGATGTATGGATCCGAGTCGCCCCGGCGCGGGCGACCGTCTGCGTCGCGGCGCCGCCGGACGACCCGCGGTCGATCGCCCTTCCCTCGGAATCCGGGTGGATCGTGCCTCCGGTCGTTGCGTTCGACGTCCTCGTCATCGCCGACCGAGAGGACTTGCAGTTCGTCGTGACCCGGGCACGGGGCGCTGGTCTCCCGGCGCCGCCGATCGCGATCGCGCTCGCATGCGTGACCGCCGCCTTCGGGCGCTCCGCCGAGCGCACCGGAGCGCTCTTCGTGATCCGAAGACCCGCCGAGCTTGCCGCCCGGGTTCTTCTCCCGGAGGTCGGCGCGCGCGTGCCTGCGGCCGATGGCGTCTGCTGGGGCGCCATCAGCGTCGATGCGGACGCGTGGATCCTGACTGCGGCAAATGGTGCCACCCCGGCCGAGCCGACGCCCGATGCGGTTCGCGCAAGAGACGTGACGCAGTTGCTCTCTGGGGCGGACGACGCGCTCGTCGGCGGCGATGCGGACGGGGCGCGCGCTGGATACCTCGCGGCGCTGGAGCGCGCGCCTCGCCACCGCGAGATCGCTCGCCGCATCGCAGAGATCGACGCCCGCGCGTCCGGACGGGGCGAGGCGGCCCTCGCCACGCTGGCGGAAGCGGCGGATGGCGACAACGGCTCACCCTTCGAAGGGAGCCTCATCGAGGCGCAGCTTCTGGCTCGGGCGGGTGATCTCGAGGGCGCGGTGGCCTGCCTCGATCGCGGGGGCGCGAGCGAGCCGTCGCCGGTCCTCGCGGCGCGGGCGTTCGAGCTGGCCGCGCGCCTGTCCAGCGATCCCGATGTCCGCTCCACATGGCTCGACCGGGCGTTGGCACGTTCCCCGCGGATTGCGACGGCGCGATGGGCACGGGCGGAGGCCCGGCTCGCCCTCGGACGGCTCGAGGAGGCCCTCGCGGACGTCGAGTTTCTCGAAGCGCTGGCGCGAGGTCATGCGGCAAAGTGCGCGGTATGGCAGATGGCGGGGCGCGCGTGGCAAGCGGCTGGCCTCGACGAACGAGCCGGCCCAATCTTCGAGCGCGCCTTGCGCTACGAGCCGGACGATCCCCTCGCGCTGATGGGGCTCGGCGTCGCGCTCAACGCCACGGGGCGGGCTGCCCGCGGGACGGCCCTGCTGGAGCGCGCGCACGAGATCGCGCTCTCCCGCGGCCAAAAGCCAGGGCCCATCGAGGTCGCGCTCGCGAGGGCCTTGGCGGAGAAGCTCGACGATCTGCCCGCGGCGATCGCCCACGTGAGCGCTGTACCGTCGGACGCCGCAGAAGGCGCCGTCGCGAGGGGGCTCGAAGGGCGCTGGCGGACGCGGATCGGCGATGTGACGGGCGCGGCGCTCGCCTTCGCTCGCCTCCGGGATCTGGCCACCGCGCGCGCTCCTCGGGCTGACGAGGGTGATTCGCGCGAGGTCGTCGGGTTCCTCGTGGAGGCGGCGCGCTTCGAGACGGACGAGCGCGGCGATCTGCTTGCGGCCCAGCGTCACTTGGCCGCCGCCGTCCGGCTCGCCCCTCACGACGCGGAGCTGCGTCGAGCCTATCGCGCGTCCGGCGAGCGGCGCCGGGCGATCGCGCCGGATCCCGTCGACCCGCCCATCCCCGAACGCGACGAGGAGGCAGGCACCGCCCCCCGCCCCGCCCTGCACAAGGTCGCCGATACGCCCCCCACCCTCCACGCTTTCTCGGAAGCACCCGAGGGCGCCGCGCGCATCGACGACCTCACCCGCCGCTTGCAGGGCGATCCGACGAACCATGCCATCGCGGAGGAGCTCTTGCGTTTGCTCGAGGATTTCGGGCGGGGGCACGAGATCGTGGCGCTGCTCGGCGCGCGCCTGGACGAAGCGGGCCCCGACCGTCGCCCCGCGATCGCGGCGCAAGCGAAGCAGTCGCTCGATCGGTTCCTGTCTCGAGCGGTTGCCGCCGGACGAGACGATCTCGTGACGCTCTGCCGGGAAGCGCTCGATGCCTTCGCGCCCGACTTGTCTACGTCTACGCCGTCTACACTGACGCGCTGAGCGCGCGCTTCGCGTCGTCGAGCGCGATCTCGACCTCGGAGGGCTCGATGCCGCACTTCTCGGCGATCTTGCGGAGGACCTCGTGCTCGACGGGGCTGACGTCGTCGCTGACGTGCGCGAGAAGGGCCGCGACCCGGAGGACTTCGCGCGCATGATCTTTTTTGGTGATCGAAGCGGCGATCATCTCGACGCGCCGGTCGATCCCGTCCTCGCGCAGCTGATCGTCCAAGTCGCTCACCAGCGCATGGATCTGATGCTGGGCCACCGCCCCGCCGCAGGCGGCCGTGACGACCTGCTCGAAGACGCGGCGCTCTTCCGCATCGAACACGTCGTCGGCGTTGGCGACGATGAACGCCGCGTCGACGATCGCCTCGAAGAGCGCAACGGCGATCGGATCGAAGCCCGTAGGAACCGTGGCGTCCCCGACAGGACGCGTTCCGTAGGAGACCGCCGCGACCGAGAGGATCGACGACGGTTTTGCGGCGACCCGGGGAACGGCGGGCGTCGATTGCGCAAGCCGCGCGAGAAGGTTGAGGCGGGCCTCGTTCGTCATGAGAATGCTGACGTGTGCACGACCGAGCCGGACCGGACCGGTTCGCGCAGTCGTGAGCATACCAGAACGGCGCCCGTTGCTAAGGCTGCGGCAGCGCCACGAACATTTCGTACTGGCCGCTATCGTCCGTGAGGGCGCTCCCGAGCTCGACGGCCTGCCCTACCGCAGGCAGCGTGTAGACGCTCACCACCGCGCGGACGATGGGGTTCTTGTTCGGATCCACGAGGCGCAAGCCCACGCTCGTGGGAATGGGCACGACGATGGGATCGAGGGCGACGACCTCCGCCGCGACGGAGATACTGCGTGTGACCCAAGGAAAGCGCGTCCCCTCGGCGGGGCGGACGCGCAGAAGGTAGCCGCCAGGGTCGAGCGTGAGCGAGAACGTCCCGTCGACCGTGGTGATGGTCTGCGCCGGTCGCGGCAGGCAGATGGTCGTCGAAAGGAACGTGGTACCCATGAGCGACGACGGCAGAGGCGCGCAGGCGGTGGGGATGGCGTCGACGGTCGCCTCCGAGACGGAGCGCCCGTCCGGGGTGGTGACCGTGCCGAAGACGACCTGGGTCGCGGCGAGCGGGATCGTCTCGGCCGTGAAAGGCCCATTGTCGGGGACGTCGAGCGACTGGAGCGTCACCGCGTTCGCCTCGTTCGCCCCGGACGACGGCCGAGCGACCACGAGATACTGTCCGGGTGGCAGCGGCACCGAGAACGCGGACCCACCGGTCGTCGAGTCGATCGAAGCGGACGCCCACGCGGTGTACGTGAAGTTGGCGGTTTGAAAAGTACCGCCGACCAGGATGGCGGTTGCTTCGAGCGTGAGATCCGCCTCGGCCGGGATCCCCGCAGCGCTCACCGCGCCACTCACGCTCACGGCCGCGGGCATGGCGGGATAGGTCTCCACGGCTGGCAGCTCCCCACCGGCCGGGGTGAAGATGCCGGTCGGGACGACGGCGCCCGTCGGCGCGGCGATGACGAGCTGCGCATTGACGAGCGCGTCGGTCGTGGCCGAGTACGGAGCGCCTCCGAAACGGTTCGTGGCCAGGCGCACGTTCGGCGCCTCCGTCCCGGAAAGTGTCGCGACGTTCGACAGCGTGTTCAGGTTCGTGGCGTCCCGCAAGTACGCGGTAAAACCGTCGAGGCCTGCCGCGCGCGAGATGTCGAAGGTCGGGATGACCTCCTGTCCGGGGTACAAGTCCGTCTCCTCTTTGGTGACGTCGAACCCTTGCGTCACCGTCGCGACGTCGTTTTCGGGGCCCGTCACGGTGAAAGGCGAGAAGGGCACCTCTGGCGGATAGGCCCCCGAGAACGGCAGGTCGGGGAGATCCGTGAGTTCGTACGACGTGCCGATCTGCAGATACGTCTCGACCACGATGCTCGGGCCGCCGCTCGGGCCCGGGTTGACTGGAATCGGGTTGGTCAACGCGAGGGCCTGGATCGGCTCGAGCGGCAAGCCCAAGGACGTCGCGTATTGAGCAGACGCGATCCCGGGCGGCCAGAGCGGCTGGTAGGTCGCGTGGATGGGCAATGCGGTGTTGGCCCCCGCAGCGTTGCCCAGGTAAAAGTCGACTCCGCTGCTGGTGTCCGCTTCGAGCGCGGGCGGGATGACGTAAGACCGGTTGATGACCTCGACGACCGGGAGCGGGGCGCAGTCGGGGATGCAACAGTCGGGCAAGTTGCACCCGTTCGCGGCCGTCGACGTCAGAAGGTCCGCGAAGGTCAGGGCAAAGGTCCGCCCCGGCGCGTACAGCGAGTCATCGGGTACTGCGACCACCACGATCAAGTTGCTCGACGCCGCCGACGGGGACACGACGCACGTACCGGCCTGGCACATGGGAGCAGATGGCGACGATCCGCCGTCGGCCGACCCGCAAGGGAACGCGGGACACGCGTTTTGGGGCGCGGTGTCGGGGGCGGATGCGATGGGAGCACACGAGACAGCCGCGGCCGCGGCCAGCGCGCAGGCCCTTGCGACGCGCCAGGTGCGCATCGAGTCGCGCTGGATCATGGTGAACTCGCATCGTCCGATCCAGTCCCGGAGTCGTCCGCCGGCGGGGGCGGCGGCAGGGGAAGGCTGTCGAAGGACGCATCTTTGATCGGGAACGCCCCGTCGCCATAGGCCCCCGCGTCGTACGGAGGGCACTCCGGTCCTCCGCCGGGCACGTAGTTCCAGATGACGTCGTCGCCGCCCGGCGGCGTGGGAGTGTGGTCGTCCGTCCCCTCGAAGCTTTGCGCGACGAGGAACTGAATCTGGTGACACGTACTGAGGTCGATGCCGCTCGGCTCCAACATGAATGTGATGACATCGACGCCGTCGACCACGGCCGGCGGAGGGCACTCGACCGAGTGAACGATCCCCGAGTTCGTGAATACGGGGTACGGGTTGTAGTCGATGAAGACGACCCAACAGAACGATTCGTTCGGGTCGTCGAGCTGCACGGGGACGCTGAATTGCCCGTTCGGGGGCCACTCGACGAGCGGCACGTTCACGGGAGGGAGCACCGAGTCGTGGAGAATCGTCGGGCGGAGCGACGCGTCGGGGAAGTCCGGCGGAGGCGTCGTGATGCAGGCCCCTTGCGTCGCCGCGACGGCCGCCGCACCCGCGACGACGCCGCAGGCGACGACCTTGGCAACCCCGTTCGAAAAGCGGCGCGCGCGGACCATGTCAGAAGAAGCGGTAGCCCTTCGACGACAGCGTCGGCTGCCGGGCGCCCGGCGGCTCTGCATGCCAGCGGGCGTCCGCGTACTCCGGGCTGACGGCGAGGCGGAGTAGATCCGCCACCATGGGCAGCTCGTCGCAGAGAGACCGCAGGGCGCCGGGCGAAGTCACGACGGCGCTCGTCTCGGCGCCCTCGAGGGTGCTGGACTCGGCGAGCAGGCGGCGCACCGTCCAGCCGAAGTCGCCTGCGAGGAACATCCCGGCACGCAGACCGCTCTGGTGGGCGCGAGCGACGAGCTCCTCGTACTCGCCAAGCGGGCCGTGACCGAGAATCTGCTGGAGGCGACGCTGCGTGCGCGACGGGACGGATTGCCAGAACGACTGCGCCAGGCGCGCAGCCCGAGCATCCACCCGGCGACCGATCTCGGGGGGGCCGAAGGCCGCGTGCAAGGCTTCGACGAGGGCCCGCCCTTCGGCGCGCGCGAGGCCGAGGCGCAGCACGTTCTGGGGAAGCGTCGCCGCGAGGCCGTATCCGAGGGCGAAGCGGAGCTCGAGGCTCTCGTCGCGCACGTCCCCGCTCAAGATGACGGAGGGCGGCGACAGAACGGCCACTTGCGACGTCGGGGCGACCGCCGTCGACTCCGAGACGAAGACGGGGATGCGCGGCAGGTCGAGGACGCGCATCACGACCTCGTAGAGGTGACCGAGGGCGGAGTTCGTGCTGGAGGTGACTCGCTCCACACCCGCGACGCCGTACGTCGCGGGCTCTCGCGCGAACAAGTGCATCGCGCCTTCCCAAATGGCCGCGAGCGCCTCTCCCGCTGCGTCGAGCGACGGCCGGGTGAGCAAGGCAAAGATCCCTGGTTGCTGGGGTTGGGCTGCGAGGGGCGGCGGCGCAACGGGGCCCATCGCCGGATCGAAGGCGCGCAGCACGTGCTCGACCGCCGACGCATAGGCGCGGTCGTCGTCGGCCAAGGCGGCCGCTCGGAGCGCCTCCAATCTCGTGCGGTCGCCGGGCTCGATCGCCACCTGCTGCCGTCGCAGGCGGACGAGATCGCGCGCGCGGTCCGGGGCGGCGGCCACGATGGGTGCGAGGACGTCGCCGGCTTCCGCGAGCCCGTCGGCGAGAGCCTCCCACAAGACCAGTTCGGCGCCACGAACGTCGCCCGCGGTCAGGCGCATTCGCCCGAGGGCCAGCCTCGCGTTGGCGCGAGCGACCGGCGATCCGCCTCCCCGTACGGCTGCTTCCAGATCGAGCATCTGCGGATTCCCCGCCTCGACCGCTGCGACCACGGGTGCGGGAGGTCGGGCGTCGGCGGTGGCGTGCTCGATCAACAGGGCTCGGGCGGCGCGGGCGCTCTCCCGCGTCTCCTCATCGGCTTCGGCCATGTCGAGGAAGCGCGCTGCGTCCTGCCAGCGATGCGCGCGAATGGCCGCTTCGCCCGCAGCCAGCGCCACGCTTGCCGACTTTCGCAGGTCGAGTAGCGAACCTGCCACGGCTACGTCGTACGCGTCGACGGCGGCAGCGCCGAGGCCCTGAGCGGCAAACCGCTCGGCAAGCCCGAGGGCGACGAGCGCGTGGTTGCCGAGCGAAGCCCGCGCGGCTTCGAGCTCCCGTAGCCCCGCCCCTCCCCCGTGGACGACGTCGAGCGCCTCCGCCAGCAGAAACGACCGGAGGGCCGCGTCAGGGGCCTCGAGGGCTTCGTTGATGTTCGAAAGATTCGCGATGGTCTCGCGCGCGTCGTCCGGCGTGCCGGCCCCGCGAAGCCGGTACTCGAGCCCCCGCGCCAAAAGCTGGGGCGTCGCCCGCGAGGGCACGGCGTCGGCCGCACGGCATGCCCGCTCGAGCGCCAGGGCGGAATCCCCGATCCGAGCGGCGGCCTGCGCGGCCTCGAGCAGCAGATCGCCGGAGCGCATCCCGTCGAGGCCTCCACCGACCGCCATGGCTTCGAGCGCGTCGCCCACCTCGCGATCCGTGCCGGTGGCCCGCGCGATCTCGACCCGCAAGGCCAGGACCTCGGCGTGCACGAGCTGGCCGGATCCGGCCCGGTTCGCATGCTCGAGGGCGGAGCGCGGATCGCCTGCCGCGAGCGCTGCCCAAGCCGCCTTGACCTCGAGCTCGCTGCGCCCCGCCGGATCGGTCTCGACGGCCGCCGCGCGACTCCACAGCGGCGCCGCCCGCGCCGGCTCGCCACGACGGTCGAGCAAGTCGGCGAGGTAGCGGAGCGCGCCCGGGTTGTCGGGCCACTCGGTCAGTAGCACCCCGAGCTGTGCGCAAGCGTCGTCGACGCGCCCGAGACGCTGCTCGAGAATCGCGGCGAGACGCAAGCGCACGGCGCGCAGCATCTCTCGCTTCTCCGACTGCGTGCTGAGCCGGTCCGCGCGTCGCTGCAGGTGGTCCGCAAGGTCGCTGAAACGCCCGCTGGCTGCCACGATGGATTCGACCGCGTGGTCGGCGTCCTCGTCGTCCGGGTCGAGCGCCAGCACGCGGCGCCACGCGTGCTCGGCCGCGACCGTGTCGGCGCATCGCTGATGGAACCGGGCGAGACGCTTGAACACCGCAACCCTGCCGCGCGCGTCGACGCGGACGGCGATCGCTTCCATCGCCTCGACGCTCGCCAAGCGGTCGCCGGCCAGGTCGGCGATTTGCTCCAGGGCACTCCAGCGCTCGAGGGGCTCGGGGTCGAGTTTGCAGGCTTCGACCACGGCCCTCACGGCGCCGGCCGTGTCCGCGCGGGCTTCGCGTCGCGCGGCGATTTCCATCCATCGATCGGCCCGGAGGGGGGCTGCCCCAGCCGAGTTCCCGGCTTCCATCTCGACGCGGGCCTCGGTCTCGGCGCCGCGCCCGGCCGCGTCCCACGCCGCCCGCAGCTCGGCCTCCAGCTCGGCACGGGATGCAGGCTCGAGGAGCACCATCGCGCGTTCGAGATGTCCGGCGGCCTCCGCGTGGCGCCCGGAGGCCGAAAGCTCGCGGGCGATCGCGCAGAGGGCCTCGACGCGCCTCTCTGCGGAGACGCGCTTGGCGAGCTGCTCGGCCAACGCGGGGATGCGCCGTACCGCGGCGTCGGCGTCGACGACGGCAGCCGTGTCGTCCGGGTCCCGCGACGCCGTATCCACGGAGATCCGGGCGCGCAGCGGCTCGTCGCGGAACACGACCGCCATCGCCCCGAGCAGCCGGAGCGCCGACAGGCCGATGTTGGAGAACGCCCCGGAGCTGCCCTCGATCAGCGACGCCACCCGATCGCGGGCGCCGGCGGTGAGTCCGAGCGCGGGACCCCATCGCAGGAGCCGTTCGAACTCGTCGACGTCGGCGTCGCAAGCGAAGGCCCGCTCGACGAACGCCAGGGCCGTCTCGGAGTCCGCGAACAGCTCGAGGACGGCCGTGGCGCTCGCGATCGCCACCCGTGCTCCGTCGGGTCCCGCGAGTCGCTCGCTGATGGCGCGAAGGGCGCCGACGAGGCGCTCCTTGGTCCGCTCGGCGTCTTCGGGCCCCGCGCCGAGCACGTCGCGCGTGGCGGCTTGGAGCCGCTCGATGACGGAGACCGACGCCGAGACCGTGGCCGCACGGAGCAAAACGGCCATCCTCCGCCGTGCCCCTTCGGGACCGACGCCTGCGAGCGTCGCCGCCCGTAGGAACCAGCCCGTTCGGGCCTCCGGACTGGCAGCCGCTTCGGCGACACGCTCGACGGTCTGCATCGCCATGCCGGGGTCCCGGGCTCGCTCGGCGGCGCGGGCCAGGAGATGAAATCCGGCCCCCTCCGACGGCACGGCGAAGAACGCGCGACACGCGTGCTTCAGCGCGAGCGCGTTCTGGAAGCGGCGCTCGAAGAATCGCGCTCCGCGATAGTGCGCGGCGCGGCGGCCAAAGCGGCCGAAGGAACGATCGGCCACGATATCGTAGAGGCCCGAGAGCGCGGCGAGGTCACCCTCTCCGTCCACGGCCAGCTCGGCGACCTCCAACGCCTCGGCGAGCAAGGGGCAGCGGGCCACGGCGCGGGATGCAAAGTCGAACGCCGTTCGCTTCTGACCGATCTTCCACGCGGCCCGGGCCGCGCCCGTCGCGATCGCCGCCGCCGTCGCGTCGTCGCTTTCGTTCTCGACCCAGGCGCCGAAGTATTCGGATGCGAAGTCCGGGTCCGAGAACGCAAGGACATCGGCCGCGAACGCCGTGTACGCGCGCACGGAGCCTCCGCGCACGGCATTGCGCCACGCGACGAGCGCTCCTGCGCGGTCGTCGGCGAGATCCCAGAGAGCGGCCCCGAGCTCACGCCACGCCGTCGACGAAGCCTCTCGATCCGGCTCCGGCGCCAGGCGAGCCGCGCGCGCCCGCAAGCGCCAGATGTGACCGTCGGCCGAGGCGGGCCGCTCCGCGATCGCCGCCAGGTGCGCATCCATCTCTGGTGAAGCCGCGCCCTCTTCCATGGCGCGAGCCACGAGTCGGGCCCGGGCGTCGTCGTCACCGAGGCGTCGGAGGAGGTCGGCCAGGGTGACGAAGAGCGTGTGCCGCTCGGCGCCGTCTTCGCAAAAGGCGAGCGAGCGCTCCACGATCGCCGCGGCGAACGCGTGGTCCGACGCCAAATCCGCGACCTCGGACATCACCGCTCGGAGCTCCGGCGATCGAGGGCCCAGGACGTCGAGGGTGCGTCTGGCCACGACGACGGCTCGGTCCGCGTCGACGCGCGCGAGCGCCCGCAGGGCGTCCCGGAAGGGAGACGCCATCCAGGACACCGGCTGGGGTTGGGTCAGAAGCCACGCGAGAGCGTCGCCAAGCCGGGATGGATCGCCCGACCGGATCAGGCGCGCCAGGAGCAGGCCGATGGCGTCACGGTCTCCCGGTCGCAGGGAGACGAGTCGCTGCGTCCAGTTGACGGCTTGGGCCATGTCGCCAAGCGCGTCGAACGTATCGGCGAGCACGGCACACCACCGGCCTCGCGGGCCGACGAGGGCGATGGCTCGCTCGAGCGCCGCCGCACGCTCGCGATCGTGCCCGGCGGCGACCCGGTCGGCAGCCGCCGCTGCGGCGCGCGCGCTCTTTGGATCCACGGCGGTGGCCTCCTCGGACGAGAGCGTCGCCGAGTCGACTGCCTCCGAGGCGGACGCCCGAGAGCGCCGCACCTCGTCGGCCGCGGAGAGCCGGCCTCGCGCTTCGAGCGCCGTCACCAGCTCGTTCGTGGCGGCCTCGCTTTCGGGTTGCGCAGTCACCGCCCTCCAGAGGTCGTCGAGCTCGGCCTCGGCCTGTTGGAGAGCGGCGCGCCGCCGGGCCGCTTCTACATAGGCGTCCGCCGCGTCCTCCGGGGACACCGCGCCGCCTTCGCCCTCGTCTTGCGGCCACGCGGACAGCGCGGCCAGAAGCTCGGGGGGCAGTGGGTCCGAAGAATCGATCGCCGCAGCGGCGCCAAACGACGCCGCCGCGCCGACCGCGAGACCGGCTCGCGCTTGCAGGACCCCGGCGCGGACGAGAACGTAGGCTGCCTCCTGCGCCTCGACGTCGATCATCGACGCGATGGGCTTGAGGACCGCGGCAGCACGTGCCGATTCGCCGAGGCTCTCGAGCCACGACGAGAGCTCGCGGCGCAGCTCGACGTCATCCGATAGGACGAGCGCCGCCGAGGCGTTCGCGACGGCCTCGTCGAGGTCCCGATCGCGAGAGGCCAGCCAGCGGGCGAGCGCGACGCGCGCAGACCACAGAGCCCCGTCGTCCCCATCCTGAGCGGAGAGCTCTTCGACGCGGGCTCGCAAGAAAGCTTCTTCGGCGCGCTGCCCCGAGGCCTGGGTCCGCGGCTGGCGAACCGACGCGGCTCCCTGCGGCTGCCTCGACCTGCCCTCGATCAAGGGAGTCGCCCACTCAGGAGGGGGAAGCGTCCGTTTTTGGGTCAGCTGTGCCTCGAGCTGCGCAGGAAGCGCCTCGCTCGCGGGACGCCGATCGATCGGGATCATCGCGATCGGAAGGGTACGCCAGTCCTAGCGAACCGTCAGCGCGAACGGCAGCGCGCACAGCACCCGCTCGCCTGCCGCCAGGGAGGCAAGACTTCCGGCGAACGGGATCAATCCAGGCGCCGCGAGGGCGAGCGTTTCGGACAGCGAGCCGGTCAGCGTCGAGGCCCCTCCCCCGGAGGCTCGCAGCTCCGAGCCCGTGAGGACGCGCAAGATGCCCTCGGGTTCTTCGGCGAGCTCGAAGCGGGCGTCGTCGGGCAGGCCCGCCATCGCGCGTGCCCGGACGATCGCCTCGCGGAGGCCTCCGACCTCGTCGATCAACCCTCGGTGCTGGCCGTCCCGACCGCTGAAGATTCGGCCCTCGGCCGACGACGCGACCCGCTCGACCGCGATCCCGCGGCCCTGCGCGACCCGCGACAAGAAGAGGTCGTACACCCCGGTCATCGTCTCGAGGACCCGGGCGCGCGTGGCCGGGTCCCACGACGTCAGGAGCGACTCGTATGCCGCGCGGGACGCAGCGTCTCGGTCGCCAACCTTGGCCGCGAACGTCTCGGCGTGGACTCCGATCCGCCCGAGCGCGCGGTCCGCCGCGATCTTGCCGCCGACGACGCCGATCGATCCCACGATGCTGGTCGCGTCGGCGAACACGGTCGTGCCGGCGGATGCCAGGTAATAGCCGCCGCTCGCCGCCATATCGCCCACGCTCACCACGAGCGGCTTCTTCGACCGAATCGCCATGAGCTCATGCCACAGGAGATCGCTGGCGAGCGCGCTGCCGCCCGGCGAGTCGATCCGCAATACGACGGCGCGGACGTCGTCGTCGCGCTCCAGCCGCACCAGCGTGCGCACGAGCCGGCGTTCGACGATCCCGCCGCTCTCTCCGAGAACCCCGCCGCCCTCCATCGAGATGCTGCCCGTCGCCGACACGATGGCGACCGGCGCGCCCCCGAGCGACTCGCCCACGAGCGCGCGCAATGCATCGGCGATCTCGCCGTCGCCACCGTCGGCCGCCCCAGGGCCAAAGCGAACCTCGGCACGAACCGCACCCACGGCCTTCTCGAGCGCATCCCTCGCCTCGTCGAAGTAGCCGACTTCGTCGACGAGACCGCGCTCCTTGGCGCCAGGTGGCGCATACGGACCGTCCTCCGGCGCCGAGCCTGGGGCCCCTGGCCGACCCGAGTGGAGGCCGTCGATCCATCCCGCGCGCAGATCCGCGAGCGTCGACTCGAGCGACTCGCGTGCCTCGGGGCTGGGGCCGTCGCGGGTGAAGGGCTCTTCGGCACCTTTGAACTTGCCGACTTGGAGGAAGTCGACGTCGAGACCGATCTCCTCTGCCAATAGCTTGTGGAAGTAGAGCATCTGCGCCGCGAGGCCGATCGCGTCGACGCTGCTCCCCGGGGCGACCCAGACGCGCTTGCAGCCGCGGGCCGCGAGAAACAGAGTCGCGTTGCCGTACTCGTTGGCGTGGCAAAAGACGGGGATGCGCTTGCCTACTTCTGCCAGCATCGCGCCGATCTCGTCGGCGCGGGCAAGACCGACGCGCGCGGTTCCGAGACGAACGAGTACGCCGCGGACGGCGGTGTCGCGACCGAGTCGCTCGATCTCGCGGACGAAGTCGGGAAACGAGCCGCCCTTGCCCGAGAGTCCCAAGAGGCCACCCTCGGAGTGTTCGGGCGCGCCGTCCGAGAGATCGAGCAGCGCAACGGCGGGACCCGAGGCCGGCTCGTCGTGCGCGCTCGCGCCTTGACCCACGGGCGCCCGGGCGCGCCCCTCGCACCCTGGCAGCGCGACCACCAGCAGCGGCAGGAGCACCGAGGCCGCGCGGGCGGCCGGGGTCATTCGGTCGACTCGCTCGTCTTGTTGTTGCTGCCCGAGGCGCCCTTGGGCGAAGGCGCCGCGCCCTGCGTCGGAGCGCCCGCGCCTGCCTCGCTTCGCTGCTTGACGTAGGGCGGGTAGGTCCCTTCCGGGAAGCGATCGACGATCTCCGTGTATCCGCGAACGGCGGAGGCCTTGTCCCCGCTCGACCACTGGGTATCGGCGAGGCCCAGCAGCGCCGGCAGGTACGAGGGATTGACCGCGATGGCGCGCTTGTAGCGCGAGATGGCCAGCGGCGGATCCCCGTCCAGCCGGGCGATGTCGCCGAGGCCCGCCAGCGCTTCGGAGTCGCCGGGGTTTTTGGCCGCGATCGACTCGTAGATCTGACGGGCACGGACCAGCTGGCCTGTCTTCACGGCCATGGCCGCCGCCTGGATGGCCACACGCGGGTCGGACGGAATGGCGTCGCCTCCCCCGCCACCGCCCCCGCCGGCTGCGGCGCCGGTGTTGGCCGCGGAGACCTCGGGGGAGCCCGCGGTCTTCGCGTCGCCGCTCGCAGGCGCGTTCGCGTTGGTGGGCGCCGAACGCCCCACGACCGGTGCGCCGGCATCCGACACCACCTTGTTCGAGCCGAGCCGATCGACGAAGACGCGTAGGTTCGGCAGGATCGGATACGGTCGCGTGAGGCCCTCGAGCTTGCCGAGTTCCGCCTTGGCGCTCGCTGCATCCCCTGACTTCGCGAGCGCGTAAACGAGGGCTGCGCGGGCTCGGCCGGCGTTCCCCTCCCCCGCGGCGGCGAGCCGGAGCCGCTCGATCACCGTCTTCCAGAGCGGCTCGGACTCGGCGAGGTCGAGGGCGGCGAGGATGTACGCCGTCTCGGGCTGCGAGGCCTGAGAGATGATCTTCGCGACGTACGCACGCGCGGCTTCTTGCTCGCCCGACAGGCGCAGCGCATCGACACGCGCACGGATGGCGGATGTGTCTTCCGGAGCGCTCGCCAGCGCGGCGTCGGCCAAATGCCTCGCGCGCCCGACTCGATCGTCCACCTCGGCCTTGGTGCTCCGGATGTCATCGAGGGCGTCCGGCGGCAGCACACGCATCTTGAGCCATGGAATGTCTGCCATGGCGGCGGCGACGCGTGCCTCGTCGAGCAGGACGCGCGGGTTGGACTCGGCCAGCGCGCTCGCCTTGTCGACGGCTTGCTTCGCGCTCTCCAGGTTGCCGTCGGCCATCGCCTTCTCGCCCTCGCTCAGGAACGAGAGGGCGCGAGGATCGACCTGCGCCTCGGCCTGCGCATTTCGGGCGATGAGATACGGCTTCGCGACGGCCCACCCCACGACCCCCACCGCCAGCATGAGCACGAGCGCGACGATCCATCCGCCAACTCGCCGGCCGCGCGGCGCCGAGAACGGTTCGTCCGACGGCGGAATCGAGCCGCCCGGTTCGGGATACTCGGAGGGCGCCCGACGCATGGGGGCGGTGGGAGGCGGCATCGCTGGCGGTGGCTTCGCCTCCTCGTCCCGGAGGGCGGGGGCCACGACGACCGGCAGCACCTGGGTGCGCCCCATGACCGACTGTCGAGGCACGCTCGACGCGGGGGGAGTCGGTCGCGACGCCGCCGGCGAGGCCGGTGCGGGGCCGATCGGCAACGTTCGTTCGGCCGGGGGCGGGGGCGGGTGAGACACTTGCGGAGGAGGAGCGGCCGCGCCCACGGGCGGGCGAAGGGTGTCGACCTTGCGCCGCGCCGAGGTTCCGGGCGCCGCGCCGAAGTCCTCCGTTCGCTGGGGCTGGGAGCGGAGCGCGTCTTCCTCCGCCGTGCCCGAAGAACGCTTCGGGGTTGCGGCTGGAGCCAACGGCACCATCGACGCGCCGGCACCCGGGGGAGGTTTCGAACCGCGTCCCTCGAAAAACGCCTCGAGCTCGCTGATGGATCCGAGCGGGCGGGCGGGGGCCCCTGCGCGCCGCAGCTGGTCGACGCGCGAGACCTGACCGGCGAGGATGGCCCGCTGCAGTTCGCGCAGGGTCACGAACGTGAACTGCTGTCCGCTGGCTGTCTTCACCTGCCAGCGGTCGTTGGCTACTTCCTCAGCGCCCTCGGGCTCCGGGCGGCGCACCTTGAACTGGTGGCCGCAGTTGGTGCAGCGCACTGTAGTCCCGCGAGCACTGACGAGCGCGTCGTCGAACTCGTACTCGGTTTTGCACCGCTCGCACTGAACGTCCATCGCCGGGGTGCGTTTCCTCGAGGGGTCGAGGCGCACCACAGTACACGTGTGATCCGTCGAAGTCGATTCGGCAGCTGGTTTCGAGGTCTTCGCGGCTGCTCTTGGCGGCTGTTCTTGCTTTCCGTGCGAGCGTTACGAGCGGGGCCGGCTCCTCGGCGCATGTGCGCGCATGCGCCCATCCCCGTGAACTGCCGTGCACACATTGACCGTGGTCGCGCCGACACCACGCTCTCGCGTGAGTTCGCGTCACCCGCCGTCGTCGACGTCTCGAGGAGCCGGTACCGAAGGGATGCGTCGCTATCGCTTGGCGGACGGAAGGGGCGGCACGTGCGTTGCTTCGTTTTGGAGCTAGAGTTTCGCGTCGTCGTGCGATCATGCACGGGGGCGCCATCGAGTCGGCGGGGGGTCGTGGTCGTTTGGCCGGCTGTGACGGGCGGCACTGCAGCACCAAGGAGGCTTCGCGGTGATGAAGCGTGTCTTGCTAGGAGTCTCGGTCCTCGGCGCCATGGCGGCCCTGGCGGGCTGTCCGATTTACCCGTCGGACTCCGATGGCAGCAACTACCAGGTGTGCAACTCCGACGCGTGCTTCGACTGCCCTGATTCGACGTACTCCAACGCCTGCGTGTACTGGTCGTGCAACACGACGGCGGACTGTCCTTACGGCTACAACTGTACCCAGGTGGTGACGCCCGGGAACTCCGGGTACGCCTGCTTCGCTGCAGGGGAATCCGAAGCAGGCACCACGGCCGATTGCGCATCTGGCTGCCCCTCGGGATACGAGTGCGCGGTCGATAACGGCGCGCCCACGTGCGTCCCCATCGGCGCCCTTCCGGTCGACGATTCTGGCGTCGTGACCCTCATGGACGCCACAGGTCCCACCGTCGACGGCTCCTCCGCGGACGCCACCACGCCCTGGACGGACGCCGCATCAGGCGAGGGCGGCTATTCCGAGGCCGGCCCGTCGACGAGCGATGGGGGCGCGAGCTCCGATGGCGCGACGGGAGGATCGAGCTTGCCCGAGGCGGGCGCGCTCGGCGGCCTGTGCAACGCCGACTCCCAGTGCACGGCGGCCAGCCCCACGGCCAAGTGTGTCGACGGGCTGTGCACGCCGCAGTCGCAGCTCTGCTCCGACGGGACCCAATGCCTCGCCGCCGGCGATGTCTGCGTCGACGGGATTTGCCTGCCGACGTGCTCCACCCAGTCGTCCGCGTGCCCCGCGGGCTACTCCTGCGACTTCAACATCGGCGCCTGCAGCTTGAACCAGGCTCCCTGCCCCGCCACCGCGTGCACGGGCGGATCGGTCTGCGTCGACAGCCACTGCGCAGCTCCCTGTGGCGCGGCCGACGCAGGTGCTCAGTGCGCAGTGGGTCAGGTTTGCGTCAACGGGGGGTGCATCCCGGACCAAGAGGCCCAGTTCACGTGCTCGATCGACGGGGCGACCTGCACATTGGCGGGAGGCGGCACGGGGATCTGCGTGCATGGCGACTGCTACGTCGGCTGCGCCGATGCAGGCAGCTGCACGGGGTCGGCCCCCGTGTGCAAAGAGGTGCCTGACAACCGGGGGTCGTACGACATCTGCGGTACGGCGACCAACCTCGGCGACCAGTGCAACCCCGCGGTCGGCGAGTACTGCACCGGCGGCAAGGTCTGCGTCGACGGCTACTGCGAGCTGCCCTGACTCGACGCTAGCGAGAGCTGTCCGCGCGCAACCCAGCCGGAGGGGAGCGCCTTCGCGAGCGGCTCGCCTGCAATCCAGTCGGAGGGGAGCACGAGCACTGCTGGAAGATCCATCCCTTTGCCTTCCACGCGCGCCCCTCCGTCGAGAAGATACATCTCCCTGCCTTCCAGGCGCGCGTCTCCGTCGGGGAGATGCCTCTCTCTGCCTCCGTCGCACACGCCTCCACGGGAAAGGTGCACCTCTGTGCCCCGAGCACGCGCCACCCCGTCGGAAAGATGGGCGACACGCCGACTATGGGGCGTCACCGCGTCAAAAGGACTCTTCCCTGTGCGTCGGGCCCGCGGCTCCCTGAGAGAGTCGATCGCGAAGACGCCACGACGCCACGTGAATTTGCCGGAGAGCTTCAGGCCATCCCCCTTGGCGTCTTGGCGTCCTCGCGATCAATCTCTCTCTTTCAACGGCCTGCCAGAGCAACCTCCACAGGGAAGTGCCTTCACCGCACGAACAACGGTTGCTTCTACGACCTGACGAGCGCGAGTGAAGGGGCCCCCCCGTCATTGGGCTTGAAGGCGTGCTCGGCCGAGGGGAAGACGCCGCCCCGAACCTCGGCCACGTAACGGGCGCTGGCCTTCACGATGGCGTCGCCGAGGTCGGCGTACTTCTTCGCGAACTTGGGGGTGTGACCGCGCGACATGCCGAGGAGATCCGTGCATACGAGCACCTGGCCGTCGCAGGCGGCGCCCGCGCCAATCCCGATCGTCGGGATCTGGACCTCGCGCGTCACCTTCTCGGCGACATCGGGCGGGACAGCTTCGAGCACGATCGCATAGGCGCCTGCGTCCTCGATGGCGCGCGCATCGGAGACGATCTTGGAGGCCGCGTCGCCTCCCCTCCCCTGCATCTTGAAGCCGCCAAGCGCGTGCACGCTTTGAGGCATGAGCCCGACGTGGCCCATCACAGGAACGCCGGCGCGGACGATGCGGCGGACGTGCTCCGCAAAGTCTTCGCCCCCTTCGATCTTCACGCTCTCGAAGGCGCCCTCCTTCAGGAGCTTGCCTGCGCTCTCGACGGCCTGTGCCGGCGAGACCTGATAGCTCATGAACGGCATGTCGCCGACGACATGGGCCCGCGCGGCGCCGCGCGCGACCGCGCGGCCGTGGTAACAGATCTCGTCGAGCGTTACGGGAAGCGTGTTGGCGAGCCCCTGCACGACCATACCGAGCGAGTCCCCCACGAGCAGGGCATCGACTCCGGCCTCGTCGAGCAGCCGGGCCATCGTGAAGTCGTAGGCAGTGACCATGGCGATCGCCGGTCCCACGGACTTTCGCGCGCGAAGATCGGGAGCCGTCACCTTCCGGACGAGCGCCCCTGGCGGACCACCGCTTGTGCTGCTGTACATGAGACCTCCAGGTCGCGGTCGGCAAGCACGCGGAACGCGGCCATAAGCCAACGCCCCACGAACCGATCCACGCCCAACCCAAATCTAGGCCCGGCGGGCCGGAACGGCAAGCCCGCGGACAGGAGACAGGACTCGCCAAGGCCTCGCCAACACACTACTAGCGTGGCGCAGCGTGGCGCAGCGTGGCGCCCGCCGTGAAGACCCTGAGAAAGCGCAGCAGCATGAACAGCGGACGGGCCACGTTGGCGTTTTCCCTGGTCGGGGCGCTGGCCCTGGCCGCTTGCGATCAGGCGCCGGCGGCCGACTCCCTCAAGGTCTGGACGAAGGACGATCACCATTCCCGGGACGATGACCACCCGGCCGCCCCAACCGGCACTGCGTCTGCGACGGGCCGCGTCAAGGACACAAGCGCCAATGACGCGCAGCTCATCGACATCACCTGGCGCCAGCAATGCGTGGGCTGTCATGGGCCCCTCGGTCACGGCGACGGGCCGATGGGTCCCATGCTTCGTGCACCAGACCTCGGACGAACCGACTGGCAGTCGAGCACATCGGACGCCGAGATGGCCGCGATCATCCGCAACGGCCGCAACCGGATGCCGCGGTTCGACTTCCCTGATCCCGTCCTGAAGGGGCTGGTCGCCCGGATCCGCTCGCTGCGGAATCCGTAGCCGCCCCTGAGCGGCGGCGGGCCCAGGCGGCGCGGACAGGATTTTTGCTCCTCGCCCCACCTTCCGCTACGTCAGGAGAGGGGAATCCTATGACACCGCGCGAGGACGGCGGGACGGAGGTCGAAGTCGCGACCCGAGCCGTTCAGACCCCGGAGACGGGCGTTGGGATTCAGGCCCTCGTGCTCTCGGGCAAGGCCAAGGGGACGAGCCTACGCGTCGGGGACCGGCTGCGCATCGGCAAGGCGCCCGACAACGAACTCGTTCTCGCCGACGATACGGTGTCGAGACACCACTGCGAGCTGCTGCGAGTCGATGGTGGGGTGCTCGTGCGCGACCTCGGCTCGACCAACGGCACGCGGGTGCAAGGCGCAAAGGTCTCCGAGGCCCTCGTGCAGCCCGGCGCCGTCCTCAAGGTGGGCGAGGTCGAGATTGTCTTGCGAGCGACGGTCCGGAGCGTCGAGGTCATGCCGAGCGACAAGACGGCCTTCGGCGGCGTCATCGGGCAGAGCCTCGCCATGCGATCCATCTTCGGGATTCTCGAGCGCATCGCCCCTACCGAAGCCACCGTCCTTCTCGAGGGAGAGACGGGGACCGGCAAAGATGTCCTGGCGCGCGCCATCTGGCACGAGAGCACCCGCGCTCAAGGGCCGTTCGTGGTCGTCGACTGCGGCGCCGTCAGCTATTCGCTGCTCGAGAGCGAGCTCTTCGGCCACGAACGCGGAGCCTTCACGGGCGCGGTCGCCGCTCGGCAAGGCGCGTTCGAGCTGGCCGAGGGCGGGACGCTCTTCCTCGACGAAATCGGCGAGCTGCCGCTCGACGTCCAGCCGAAGCTCTTGCGCGTCCTCGAGACGAAAGAGTTCCGCCGCGTCGGCGGCAACCGCACGCTGCGCTCGAACGTGCGCGTGGTCGTCGCCACGAAGCGCAATCTACAACGCGAGGTCTTGGCCGGTAAGTTCAGGGAAGACTTGTACTTTCGACTTGCCGTCGTTCCCATTGCCGTCCCCCCTCTGCGCTCGCGTCGCGAGGACATCCCCGCCCTCGTGAACCACATCCTCAAGGCCAGCGGCGGCGGCATCGCCGTAAGCAACGAGACGATGCAGGGGCTCGTCGCGCACGACTGGCCGGGCAACGTTCGCGAGCTACGAAACATCCTGGACCGCTCCCTTTACCTGGCTCGCGCGGCGGGTCAGCCAGAACTGAGCTTAGTTTCCCTGCCGGCCTCCCCAGGGGCGCCAGGCGCCGGGGCAGTCGAGGCCTTCACGTTCGAGGCGGGCAAGACGTACCGCGAAACCCGCGCCCGCTACGACGCCGAGTTCGAGCGCCGTTACGTCAAGTGGCTGCTCGGCCGGCACGGGGGCAACGTCAGCGCCGCCGCCCGCGACGCGCGGATGGACCGCAAACACCTGCACGACATGGCCAAAAAGCACGGCCTCCGAAGCGCCGACCACGACGAAGAGTGACGGGAGCGCGGCGCGTCAGAATACGACGTTGAAGCTGAGGGTCCCGACATACGCGCGGGCGTTCGAAACGGGGATCCCCCCGAGCGTGTACTGGGAGTACGAGAACCCCGTCACGCTGCCGGAGAGTCCGAGCTTGAAGCTCTCGATGAAGCCGATGAACCTGCCCTCCGCGGGGCGCAAAGTCCAGATCGCGCGCAGACCGCCGAGCCAGCTCCAAAAGGGCGAGAGCTCGCGGTCGCCGGTAAAGTACTGGCCTCGGGGCCCAAGCGGCGGGGCGCCGCCCGTATAGTCGTCGCTCCAGAACACCGCCCCCGTCTGCGAATAGAGGCGCCCCCGGGCCATCAGCCGGAACGATTCCCCGAAGGACTTCTCGAGCTCGGCCTCGACCGTTCCGCTCCGGATCGCCCAGGTGTCGTAGTACCCGCGGACCGAGAGACGGAAGGCTGCGCGGAGGGCGCGCAAGTACACGGCCATTCGCGCGGTCAAGGCTTCGCGCGCCCGCTCGTCCGGGACGTGCTCCTGCGCCTTGATGCCCTCCCCGAGAATGACGCTGCGATAGGGATCGCTCTGAAAGCCATCGACGAGCTGCGCGGTGTACGTCAGCTGGGTCTCGAAGATCGGCGTCCACGACTGGCCCCAGCTCGTCTCGATGGTGTCGATCCCGATAGTGTCCGTCACGCGCGTCGCGGACTTGGTGAAGCACCCCGAGGAGTCCTCGAGCGCGACCCAGAGCGTCGGGCTCGTCGCCGACCCGTCCTGAACGCGGTTGCAGACGCCGTCGAAGTTGTGCGCGTAGGAGAGCTCGAACTGGGTGTTGTGCTGCAGGGCGTCGGTGCGCGCGTTGACGTGGAGCGAGTTGGATCGGTAGTCGTTCTCCGTGGAGTACGCGTAGCCCGCCGTCAGCGAGGTCAAGTCGCCCTTCACCGTGGCCTCGCCGCGGGCCATGTTGCGAAGGTCCCGCACGCTGGCCGTCGAGACGACATCGGCGGCGTGCGAGGCCTGATACACGCCGCCCGCCTTGGTCGACACGCTGGCGCCCGAAACGACGTCCGCTTCCCACCCGCCGCGGACGTCCAGCCACGACCACGGCGACGCCGTCACGTCGCCCGACGGGGAGTAGACGAACATGTGCGTGCGCGTCGGCGCCTCGTAAAATACGGTGTGCGTCGTATCGAACTCGCCGACCTGGGCGCGCGCCGACCCGGGTGCCACGAGCGTCAGGACGCATCCGAGCGCCACGACGACCGCCCGCAGCACGCGACGCGCCCTCGCGGTGCGCGCCAGTGCAATCGACGGTTGCTCTAGTTGCACCCGCAACCCCCGCCCGAGACGCCGGTGCCGCCCATGGACCCCTCGCGGTTGTCGATCGCGTGCCGGAGCGCGGCGTCGTGCTTGGCCTCGCCGTCGAACTGCATCGTCGGGTCGGCCAGGACGGCGCGCTGGGTGGGCGCCACGGTGGCGCAGCCGGACGCGAGCAGGAGGCACGCCGCGGCGGACCCGATTCCAAGTCTCTTGGTCTTTCGCTCCATGCGCCGGCCCTCAGAAGTACACGCCGAGACCGCCCGCGATCGTCTGGGCATTCTTGTACGAATCCGCGGTGAAGACCGAGAGATTGGTCGCCTCGATGCGGACGAGGATCCGGTTTCGCAGCGCGAAGAGGATCCCGCCGCCAGCGCGGACCACGTAAAGATCCTCGCGCTTGAGGACGAACGACTCGGGGTTTGGCAAGACGCTCAGGCCACCGCCCCACAGCCCCACGAACGGGCACACGGGCCAATCCGGCGCGAGGTAGATGGCAAGGCCAGCCCCGTAGA
>Ga0302325_10006502_pt1 | contig 26243 bp, 19 predicted proteins | sample Palsa_T0_2_FD_201948 | JGI IMG/M metagenome (GOLD analysis project Ga0302325, IMG submission 201948) | Peat permafrost microbial communities from Stordalen Mire near Abisko, Sweden - Palsa_T0_2 | ecosystem: Environmental > Terrestrial > Soil > Palsa > Peat permafrost | place: Sweden: Abisko... | reverse complement strand
ATCAAAAATGAATCGATCGTTACTCATGAAGATGCTTCAAGACTGACAACTATCTTACCCGAAGCGTTTCAGAGTCAAACAAAATGCCCGGCGGCTCGATTTCCACGGCCTTGCGGTCGCCCTCTTTGGCGACGCGCCCAGCGAGCCAGGCGGGGATTCCCACGGCCTGGGCGGCTGCCAGGCAGGGGGACACATCATTCGGGCCGATATATACCGCGAAACCGGCACCCATGTTAAATGTGGCGTAAGCCTCGGCAATCTCCACCGGGCCGTGTTCCACGATGAAACGCAACACCGGAGGAACCGGCGGCAGCGAAGTTATGCGGTAGACGAACGGCTCTTCCAGACGCATCAGCTTGCGCCAGCCATGACCGGTGATGTGCGAAGCGTATTTCAGGCGCAGGCGGCGGCGATGACATTCGGCGATGAAGGGAACATAAATGGCCGAAGCGTCGAGCAAGGCTTCGCCATAGGTGCGGCCATCGCCAATGGGAGTCAGATAACCGTCCTTCAGGCTTTTGGCCAGTTCTCGGCACAACGTCAGACCGTTGGTGTGAACGCCGGTGCTGGCGAGAAGAACGATCGCGTCACCATCAGCCAGATCGCCGAGGATGCGATTTGATTTGGGGCGGATGCGTCCGATGGCCGATCCGGCCAGGACGATGGCTTTGGGATCGATGATTCCCCTGAGCGCCGGAGTTTCACCGCCGCCCCACACCGCGCCGGCGCGGCGACAGCCATCGGCGAACCCGCGCGCCAAATCCGTAGCGCGAGTGGTGTTTGCAAACCAGGCGGAGTCCCCCACCGCCGCGTGCATGGCGACGGAAATCGGCAGAGCGCCGGTCGTGATGAGATCGTTGACGATCGTGGCGACGGTGTCGATGCCAATATTGGCGTAATAACTCTTGCCGGTCAGTTCGAGCATGGCATCGGCGACTAAATTTTTGGTGCCGAGTCCTTCTTCGACATGAGCGAGGAATTCGTCGGGGGATTCGATTAGGTAGGCGCTTTCGCCGCGCATTCCTGCAGGTTCGGTGAGTTCATGTTGCTGCGACGCCGGGGAAGTGGACGCAGCAAAGCGCTGGCAGGCGCGTTTGAAATCGTCGAGCGGGCCGTAATCGACGCCGCTGGCTTGATAGGTCAGCGCCATGCAAGCATTCTTAGGACATCTTGCTTCCAGGAGCAAGTGACGAGGCATGAATCAGCGCAACATCCAGTTGGCCCGCGGGCGGAAAGTCCCGTAAGATCAGCGGGCTGGCGAATTATGGATTTCTTCAATTACAAAAACGGCGAGCTGTATTGCGAGGACGTCCCCGCGGAGAAAATCGCCCGCGACGTGGGGACGCCGGCATATGTCTATTCCAAGGCGACGTTTCTGCGTCATTATCATCAGATCGCCGATGCGTTCGCGCCGCTGAAGGCGACGATCTGCTATTCAATCAAGAGCTGCGGGAACATCCATATTCTGCGGCTTCTGAGAGAAGAGGGCTGCGGATTCGACGTCACCAGCGGAGGCGAATTGTTCCGCGCGCTCAAGGCGGGCGGGGATCCGAAAAAGATCATCTACGCGGGCGTCGGGAAAACGGATCAGGAGATCGCCGATGGAATCAACGCGGGAATCGCGGCGTTCAATCTGGAATCGGAAGCGGAGATCGAAAACATCGATCGCGTCGCGCGGTCGATCGGGAAAACGGCGGTGGGCGCTGTGCGGATCAACCCGGATGTGGACGCCAGGAGTCATGCCAAGACCACGACGGGCCGCAAGGGGGACAAGTTCGGTGTTGACATCGAGCGCGCGGAGCAGGTGTTCGAACAATATAGGAATTTGAAGAACCTGCGGATCGGCGGCGTGCATATTCACATCGGGTCGCCGGTTTACGCGGTCCAGCCGTATGTTGACTCGGTGATCAAGATGACGGGACTGATCGACCGGCTCGTGGAGCGCGGACACAACATCGAATGGTTCGACCTCGGCGGCGGCTTCGCGGTGAATTATGAAAGTCCGGACCAGGCGCTGGCGGTTACTGAACATGCCAAGGCGCTGATTCCGCTTTTGCGCGGCAAGAGCTACCGGATCGCCCTGGAACCGGGACGATACATCGCCGGGAATTCCGGCATTCTTCTGGCCAGGGTGCTCTATCGGAAGCAGAGCGGGGAGAAAAAATATGTCATCGTCGATGCGGGGATGAATGATCTGATCCGGCCCACGTTGTATGAGAGTTATCACTATATCTGGCCTGTGAGGCCGGATGCGGCCAACGTGCCGATCCAGCGAAGCAAAGCGCTTGAGCCGAAGGAGGGCGAAATTGTGGACGTGGTGGGCCCGATTTGTGAGAGCGGGGACTATCTGGCGAGGAATCGCCCGCTTCCGCCGACGAAGCGCGGCGATTTGCTGGCGGTCTTCACCGCCGGGGCGTACGGATTCTCCATGAGCAGCAATTACAACAATCGCCCGCGCGCCCCGGAAGTGCTGGTGGATGGGGATCAGTTCCGAATTATCCGCCGGCGTGAAACGCTGGATGACCTCGTCGCGGCGGAAATGGTTTAGAGATTGTCACGGCGGAGGCCGGTGGTTGCGCGACACGCGCTGGAACAACGAACGGTTTGGACGGACATTATCAGCATCCTGCGGATCAATGGGGTTCGATGGAGAGTTTGTTATAGGTCCACGCGCATGATTCGTGTGCCGGTCAAGCTGAAAATATAGGCTGTTGCATCTCTCGGAAGCCCGCGTTTCAGGTATCTGGTGACGTGAATGGGCTTGACACTCAATCCCTTCCATACTATAAAACCCGTCGAAAATATCGAGCAAAGGAATGCTTGTCGGACCAATTCGTGCTTATCGGGCTTTTGGCATAGGAAGTGCAACCAAGTCTTCGGTGGTTCAAATGGTGATATATAGGACTTGTTCGCTCAGCGAATAAGCGGGATAAGCTGAAAAGCGCGAATGTTGGGCAAGTGGATTATGGAATTTTTGGATTTGTCGATGGGTGTCTAGACGAATCCAAAAGCTAGTGCATATTACAGAGTGGGTAGCCGTCTGTCTATTTATTGATTCTGGGACATACGGTCTCTCTCATTTGTTTGAGTGAACAGTTCTAGTCATCTCAATTTGTTTTCCCATGGTGGGACGTTGGGTCGGCTGAAAAAGGAATAGGGATGGACGATTACCGACAGGGGCAATTTCAGACCGGTTTGGCTGTGCGCCAGGCTCGGGCTATGCAATTGGATGTTCCGTCGTCCCCTCCGGAAGGGGAAGCGACTTCGGGGGGACTGTCGGCGGCGATCTGGAACCAGTGGCGCATCATCGTCATTTGTCTTCTTGCGAGTCTAATATCGGGGCTGGTTTATCTGAGCCGCACCCCGCGGACGTACGAAAGCTCCTCGACAATTCTTCTCCAGCAATCGGTACCGAAGGTGATCAGCGATGCCGTCGCAAGTTCATCCAACACGACCGGCTATCTTAATACTCAATGTGAGATCATTCGCTCGACGACGATTTTAACGGCTGCGCTGGATGGTCCATTGAACAATTCAATCCAGGCCCTCCGGACCGCGTCCGATCAGGTGCTGTATTTGAAAGACATTGTCGCCGCGGAACCGGACAAGGACGGGGATGCCATCGTGGTCTCGGTCATTTGTTCGGACCCGAATGACGCGGCGGTGATTGCCAACGGGGTGGTCTCGGCTTATTTGTCATTCCAGATAAAACAGAACACCTCGACCGCCGACCAGGTCTCGAGCGTGCTCAGCGATGAAATGCAGCGTCGCGAGAACGAACTGGCGGCGCTTCACAAGCAGATTCTGGAGTCCAGAAGCAATCCGGATGTTGGACGGGTCGCGATAGAGTCCGGCAAGTTGACCGCCTTGTCCAACGAACTGACGCAGCAACACGAGCACACCATTGACTTGAAATTCGACATCAACGAGGCGGGAATGGTCCAGGACGATCCGGTTCGGCTGGTGCGGCTGATCAGCAAGCTTTCGGGGGAGGACTCCGCGGCGAATTACAGCCAGACGATCATCGATCCGATGCTTTTGTTCCAGTACCGTGACGCGCAGCGCAAGCTCAGCGAGCTGATCGAAGATCAGGGACTTGATTCAAGCAATCCCGTGGTCGAAACAGCCCGCAATCGCCTGCAGCGCCTGGAAGGCGAAATGGGCAAAGCCGCCAGCGAAGTCAAGGATCAGCTCGTTGAGGAGACGGACGAATCGGTTCGCAAGGAAGCGACCTTGCAGCAGCAGCTCGAAGTGGAACAGGAGTTTGCGGCGCAGAACAACAGCAAAGCGGCCGAGTTTGACGAACTGAACGAGCGGGCGCAGCGCATCGAGCGCGCCATTGATGTTTTGGATACGCAGATCAAGCAGGTGAACGTGACCGAAGATGTCGCGGGTCGAATGACCGCCTCGGTATTGGAGCCGGCCAAGGCGGAATTGGCTCCGATCGGTCCGCGGCGCGCCAGCACGATGGGCATATCCATCGTCGTGGGACTGGCGCTGGGTCTGGGGGTTGGAATGTGCCGGGAATTGGCCGATCAGCATTTGCGTTCCGCGCATGAGGTGATATCCGCGTTTCAATTACCGATCCTCGGCGTGGTTCCGTCCATTCGGGGCAAGAAGGATGTGGAGCTGCGCGGCCGCGTGATGGCGCTCAAGCCGCATTCCGTGGTTGCTGAAACGTATCGGTCGCTGCGCATTTCGCTGGATTTCGGGCAATACGGTCCTCCGCCGCGGACGCTGCTTTTCACGAGTCCCGGCATCGGCGATGGCAAGACGACGTCGTGCAGCAATCTGGCGGTGGCGTTCGCCCGCAGCGGACGGCGCGTGTTGCTCATCGACGCGGACTGCCGCAAGCCGATGGTCCATCGAGTATTCGGCGTTTATGCCGATGTCGGAATAAGCAACGTGCTGGAAGGCAAGCTTCCGTGGGAGCAGGCGGTGCGATCGACGGATGTGCCGGGGCTGGACATATTGCCGTGCGGCCCGCTGCCGGAAAATCCGAGCGAGTTGCTGACGAGCACGGCGATGGTCAATCTTTTGGAACAAGTGAGCAAGGTTTACGACCGGGTGCTGCTGGATTCATCGCCGCTGGGCGCGGTCAGCGATGCGCGTGTCCTTGCCGGCCGGGCGGACGCCACCGTTCTGGTGGTCAGGGAAGGCCGCTGCGTCCGCGCGATGGCGGAACTGGCCCGGGACGCTCTGCAAAGCGTCGGGGCGAATGTGCTTGGGGTGGTGATCAACGATTCCCGCCGTCGGCACGGAGGATACACGCGGTACAGCGGCAACACGGGAACGCGAGAAAACGCCATGGATCGAACCGGGGTGCGATGGCAAGACCCGGGGCATACGTCGGCGTTTTCACCAATTGCCATTGATCGCGCGCAACCACGCTCCGGTTCGACCGCGGTCCGCAGCGATATGGCCCCGGCTGAATTCCCCGGGGATAACGGAGAAGTCGCATGAATGGGTGAATTGCAAAGTGAATGCACTGGATTTGGGTGAAGTGCGAAATGAGTTGACGAGGGGAGTCAAATCGAAGACTCCAAAAAGCGATTCGGGTGGTGATGCCGGATGTCGGCAAGGACCGGACGCTAAAAAATTAAAAGTTGATTTGCCCCACGGGCACGGGCCGCGCAAGAAAAAGCCGGTGCGCCGAAGGGGACGGAGTGCGCAAATGCGTCTCGTGGTTCGAAGCGTGTGGATTCAATGAGGTCACTGTCATTTTGAAGCTATCCGACAATCCGCCGTCGCTGTCCAGCGAAGTTTTCGACTTGAACGAATTGCAAGGCGACTGGTGGGTCGCGCACACCAAGAGCCGAGCGGAAAAAGCGCTGGCGTGGGACCTGCTGGAACATTCGGTTCCTTATTTCCTGCCGATGGTGCGAAAAAATATGCTTTGGGGGGGACGGCGGCGGACTCTGCTGCTGCCGCTGTTTGCCTCGTACATCTTTGTGTGCGGCTCGCCGGAGGATCGATACAAGACGCTGCGGACCAACCGCGTGTGTCAAATGATCCCCGTCACTCAGCGACAGCAGTTCCTAGCGGAACTCAACGCGATCCGATATGCGATCGAATCCGATGCGCCGATCCAATTATACCCGTACGCTGCCGTCGGACGGCGGTGCCGCGTGGCCAAGGGGGCTTTGCGGGGGATCGAGGGAATTGTCGCGCAGACGAGGACCGGAACCCGTTTGATGCTGCAAGTCTCGATGCTGGGACAATCGGCCTCCCTGGAAATATTCGCGGAAGACCTGGAGCCACTGGATTAACCATTTCGCCGGCGCCAAGCTTCCAATTGGCCGCCGATCCCTGCCATAGCCACACTTCAAATCGCGAGGACGTTCATGACCACTGCATCTATAAACACGCTGGTAGTTTTCGGCTCATTGGCAGCCAACGCCGTGCTCACGCCCATGATCATTCGGTGGGCTTTGTCGCTGGGGTTCGTTGACGCGCCCGATACGCGCAAGATCCACCGCAAGCCGGTGCCGCGCGTGGGCGGTCTGGGCATCGCCGCCGCCACGTTTCTGGCGTTGATTATTCTGGCGATCGCCAAGCCAAAAATATTGTTCAGCCAGGGCGCCGACTATGGACACCTGGTGATGCTGGCGGTTTGCTCGCTTTGCGTTCTTGGCGTCGGTCTGCTCGACGACATCATGGACATGCCGGCGAAATTCAAATTGATCGTCCTGTTCTCAGCCGCCGCGGCGCTGTGCGGCTCCATCGGACCCGTCAAGAGCATCGTCGTCAACGGCCATGAACTGATCCGCCTCGGTCTGCTCGCGTGGCCGCTGACGCTGATGTGGATCGTCGGCGTTGCGGTCAGCATCAATTTCATCGACGGCCTGGACGGATTGGCCGCGGGAGTCACCGCCATCGCCGCCGGGGTGCTGGCGCTGGGCGCGACGTGCAGCGGTTATTTTCCGGCGGCGTGGATCGCGCTGGCGCTCATGGGGGCGCTCTGTGGGTTCCTCATCTACAACTTCAACCCCGCCAAGATTTTCATGGGCGACTGCGGCAGCCTGTTCATCGGATTTGTTCTTGCCGGCGATACTGTCCTGGCGGCACAGCACGGCGTGGGAGCGCCGCGCAGCTTCTTTCTGCCGGGTCTGACTCTCTCGCTTCCGCTCATGGATAGTTTTCTCACTCTGATTCGCCGCGGCGTTCTGCAGCGGCGAAGCCTCTTTGCCGCGGAGAGAGGCCACATCCATCATCGTCTTCTGGATACAGGGCTGTCCCATGTCCATGTGGTGCTGCTGATGTATGCCGTGACCGCGGCGGCGGCGGTTGTGGCGATGGTTTCGATGCTCGGCATCGCGGGGGCGGAGTTGCTTGCCGCGTGCGGATTCATCGTCGTGCTCGTGGCGCTCTTCCGGACCGCCGGCTCCGTCAAAGCCCGCGAAACCCTCCGGGCCATTCGCCGAAACCGCGCCATCGGCCGGGAAACGCGCCGATACCAACGGGCCTTTGAGGACGTTCAGATCAGCTTCCGGGAAGTGAAATCGTTCAATGCCTGGTGGCATCAGCTCTGCAAGGCCGCGGGCCTTTTCGACTTCGCCAAGTTGAACCTGCCGCTGACGCGGCGGGACGGAAGCACCGTCACGCTCCGCTGGCGGCGGGATGATTCCGAGCTGGCCAGCAGCGATGCGGTCACCGCCGAGGTTCCGATTCCACAGCGCCGCACCGGCGTTAATCTGCGCATCGAGGTCGAGATCTCCGTCAACGCATTTCTGGAGACCGCAGGTCAGCGCGTCGCGCTGTTTTCCCGGCTGATCGGTGAATACTCTCTTCAACACCTGCCCGACGACGAACGGAGCGAATCCGAACACGCCGAGCGGATGCCGATCGCGATGGACATGCAAAAAGCCTCGGTCGATGCCGCCAGCGCCGGCCGTCTGCCCAAGCTGCGGGTCGCGCTGGTGCATGATTTCCTCTACACCTACGCGGGCGCGGAGCGGGTTCTGGAGCAGTTCGTGGCCCTTTTCCCCCACGCGGACATTTTCAGTCTCTTTGATTTTCTCCCCAAGACGCTGAGGAGCTTCATTCGCGGCAAGACCGTTCGCTCGACGTTTTTGCAGAAGATGCCCCTGGCCGCCAGCCACCATCGCGCGTATCTGCCGTTTATGCCGCTGGCGATCGAGCAGTTGGACGTTTCGGAATACGATCTGGTCGTCAGCAGTTCCTATCTTGTCGCCAAGGGCGTCATCACTCACCCCAGCCAGCTGCACATCTGCTACTGCCACACGCCGGCGCGATTCGCGTGGGATATGCAGAACAAATATCTCGCAAAAAGCGGACTTTTCGGCGGCGTGAAATCGATCGTCGCCCGGCTGATCCTGCACTATTTCCGCAGTTGGGACGTGCGCTCGGCCAACGGCGTTGACGTGTTTATCGCCAATTCCAATTTCGTCGGCGAGCGCATCCGCAAGTTCTATCGCCGACCGGCGGTGACGCTTTATCCGCCGGTGGATACGGACTGGTTTTCCCCGACCGATAAAAAGGAAGATTTCTATGTGACGGCGTCGCGGCTGGTGCCGTACAAGCGGATCGATCTGGTGGTGGACACCTTCAATCGTTTGTCCGACCGCCGGCTGGTGGTCGTCGGCGAAGGACCGGAACTGGAACGCCTCCGCGCGCTCGCCGGGCCGAATATTCGGCTCGTGGGTTATCAGCCCCCGGAACGATTGCGCCAATACCTGCAGCGCGCCCGCGCGTTCGTGTTTGCGGCCGAGGAAGACTTCGGCATCGCTCCGGTGGAAGCGCAAGCCTGCGGAACTCCGGTGATCGCCTTCGGCCGCGGCGGCGTCAGGGAAAGCGTGCTTCACGGCAAGACCGGCATTCTCTTCGATCACCAGACCGTGGATTCACTGGCCAATGCAATTACGCAATTCGAACAATGTGAATGGGACAGCAATCAAATCCGCGAAAACGCGATGCGGTTCTCCATTCACGCGTTCCGGGAGCAGTTCACCCAGATTGTGCATACGGAATGGTCCGAATTTCTCGTTGAACGAATCGAAAAAACTTATCGGGCGTCGCGCAGCGATTCGGCAACCGCCGTTCCGGGACGCGACATTTCCACAATTGAAGGCGCCGAGTCGTTGCTCAAAAGGTCTTCCGATGACGACGCGACCGAAGCTTTGGCGACCTGAAGTATGTTCTATTCAGCGAAATGAGGCTTCATGAGTTCGATTAATATCGTCGATCAATCCATCGCCCACCCGGTCCCAACCGAGCGACGGGAAAGCCCGGGGATTGCGGCACGTCCCTATCTGATTCTCCGCCCAGCGCGCGGATGGTCCGCCATCAACGTGATCGAACTGTGGCGATTCCGGGACCTTCTACTCACGCTTGGCGTCCGCGACCTCAAGCTGCGATACAAGCAGACCGCGCTGGGCATTATCTGGGTGGTCCTGCAGCCGCTCATTGCGGCGGGCGTCTTTTCCTTTGTCTTTGGAAAGATCGCCGGGCTCAAGGCCCCCAACGGAATGCCCTACTTCCTCTTTTGCTATGCCGGCCAGGTCGCCTGGAGCCTGTTCTCCAGCACCCTCACCAAGTCCAGCGGCTGCCTGATCGGAAATGCCCAGCTTATCAGCAAGGTATTTTTCCCCCGGCTTATCCTGCCCCTTTCAACCGTTCCGAGCGTTCTGGTCGATTTCTTCGTCGCGGCGGCAATGCTGGCCGTCATGCTTCTTTGCTATCACGTTCCGGTAACCTGGCGGATGATGATATTGCCGGTTTGGATCGCAATGTTGCTGCTGATGTCGCTGGGAGTTGGGCTATTGGCGTCGGCGCTGACGGTCACCTACCGCGACGTCCAATATATATTGCCCGTGGCGCTGCAAATTCTGTTGTACGCCAGTCCGGTCGGGTATCCGATGCAATCGGTGCCCGCTCGGCTCAGAATCTGGTGTATATTGAATCCACTGACTACGCCGCTTGAGGGCTTCCGGTGGTCCATCCTGGGTTCCGGACAGTTGCAATGGCAATTGATCCTATGCAGCGTATTTCTGGCCGTGGGTGTGTTTGTAATTGGGCTCTTCACGTTCAAGCGCATGGAGAGGAGATTCGCCGATGTCATCTGATCTTTTCGCCGTCGCCAAGCAGCCATCTTCACCGGACCGCGCGACAAAGCCGAAGAATCGGATTCTCGCCATCGACGGTTTGCGCGCCGCCGCTTTCCTGATGGTATTCGCGTTCCATAGCTGGGAATTCGGGGATTCACCGGCGCTGCGGCTCGGACCGATCCACCTTGGGCAGTACATCGGCCGCTTCTACAGCGGCGTGGATTTGTTCATGGTCATCAGCGGGTTTTGCCTGATGTGGCCGCTGGTCAGCAAGCCGAAAATCCTTTCGTCATGGTCTTGGCGCGATTTTGCCGCTCGCCGAATCCGCCGTATCGTTCCACCCTATTACGCCGCGATCGCGCTGCTGACCATCCTGCCGACTTTCCTGGTCATTCTCTTTCATGTAATGGGCAAGCCGGCCAAGTGGCAGGAACTCCCCACTCCATGGCAATTTTTCACCCATCTGCTGTTCATCCAAACGTTCTTTCTCAACACATGGGCTTCCATCGAGGGTTCGCTCTGGTCGCTGGGATTGGAAGCACAATTCTATCTGGTGTTCCCGCTGGTGGTGCTGGCCTATCGCCGATGGGGCATCCGCACAGTGGTCTGGCTCAGCGCGGTGTCGGTCGCTTATCGAATGATCGTAGGTTACCTCACCCGCGACATGGAATGGACGATCGGCTTCCTGTTCGGCATCACCTTCATCGGACGTTGGATGCAGTTTGCCGCGGGAATGTGGGCGGCATGGGTGGTGGCACGGCGGACGCACAGCGGTCGGCCCTTCTCCAGCCTGTTTGGCGCCGGCATGCTCGCAGGCTTCGTTCTGGTTTACATCGCGGCCAACAGCGAATTCAGCAACAATCTCCGCGTGTTCCCCCTGCGCGATCTGCTGCTGGGGATCGGATTCTCCTGGCTCACCATAGCCGCGTGCGCTTCAACGGCGCCAGGCTGTCGTCTGCTCCAGAACCGGGCGCTGACCAAACTGGGTATCATGTCCTACAGCATGTATCTCCTGCATCAAAACGTGATTTATTACTTCGGCGAGATGTTGAAAAGGGTGGGACATTTGAGCGGCACCGGTCGGTTTGTCGTTTTAATGACGATAGGATTCGCGATCGTGCTGGCGGTGTGTTATCCCTTCTTCAAACTGATCGAAGAGCCTTTCACGCGCGCCCCGCGCCCGAGCCGCCGCGACCAAGAATTGCCGGCGCCGGAATTGTCCTTGACGCGCGAACCTTCCGCGCTGCAGTTGCCTGCTCGGGTCCCCACCGAGCAGGGACAGTCGCAGCCCATGGTCGGCGACAGAGTAATGTCCGCCGCGGTCTGACCCATTCCCTGGATTAGTCTATGCACAGCAAAGGCCCCGCGATTTCCGTGCGAAATCTGAGTAAGTCCTACACCATCGGACAGAATCAGTCGCATCATGTTACGCTGACCGAACATCTCCTGCACCGGCTGCGTCATCCGCTGCGCCGCGCCCCGCAGGAGACATTCTGGGCGCTGCGGGACTTGAATTTCGACATCGGCCGCGGAGAGGTGGTCGGCATCATCGGCCGCAACGGCGCGGGCAAAAGCACGCTGCTCAAAATATTGTCCCGCATTACCGAACCCACCATCGGGGAAGTCCGCCTGTATGGCCGGATCGGAAGCCTTCTCGAGGTCGGCACGGGATTCCACCCCGAACTCACGGGCCGCGAGAACATCTATCTGAACGGACAGATTCTGGGAATGCGCAAGAAGGAGATCGACCGCCAATTCGACGCCATCGTCGATTTCGCCGGCGTTGAAAAATTCCTGGACACTCCCGTGAAACGGTACTCCAGCGGCATGTACGTTCGGCTGGCCTTCGCGGTCGCGGCGCATCTGGAAAGCGAAATCCTCGTCGTCGATGAAGTATTGGCCGTGGGAGATCAGGAATTCCAGCGTAAGTGTCTGGGAAAGATGCAAAACGTCGCGACGGATGGACGCACCGTCCTGTTCGTCAGCCACCATGTCCAATCGGTGCGGGTGCTGTGTAATCGCGCCATTTATCTCGAATCCAGCCGGGCGACCTATTTCGACCAGGTGGGTCCGGCAATCGATCGCTACCTGGGAAGTTTCAGCCGGCAGTCCGCCGTGATGAGCGATCCCGCGTCGCGCACGGGCAGCGGGGAATGCCGGTTCACGCGGGCCAATTGCTCCCGCGATACTTACGAATCCGGACAAACCAAGGAGATTTGCTTCGAGGTCCGGCGGTTCAGACCGTTTTTCGGCCGGCTGCACATTTCCTGCCACATCGTCGATGCCAATGGGGTCACCGTCCTGCATTGTGATTCGCGCATGGTCGGTTTCACGTTTGACGCGACCGAGATATTCACCGGCCGGCTCGTGCTTCGATCGCCCTGGCTGAAGCCCGGCGATTATCGCGTCGATCTACGGCTGTGCTGCGCCGGCGTGCTGGACCGTTTCGAGAACGCCTGCACGCTGCATATCGTTCCGATCCTGCCGTATCCGGCGGCTGGAAACGATGAAGCGACCGCCGGCGGAGTTGTTTTCGCCGATTTCGATTTCGACGACGCTCCGGAATCCGATATTCCTCCCGCGAAGTCACCGCCGGCCGGCCTGTTGGACGACGCCGCGGAGGCCGTGCCGTTCAGCGTGTAGAGCCGGGCCGCTAAGATAACCCTTCCGTTTTCGCTCTCTAAGACCAGTCATGAAGTTTGCATTCATCTCAACGATGTGCGGCGCCCCCTGGGGCGGGAGCGAAGAACTCTGGAGCCACGCGGCTGAACGGCTGCTGGCCGCGGGCCACGAAGTCCACATCGGCGTCCTTGAGTGGCCGGCGCGGCAGCCGTCGATGATCACCGGGCTGGGGCAGACAGGCGCGGTCCTTCACATGTGGCCGCCGCCGCGAAATTTGCGGTCCCGGCTCAAGCGCAAGTTTTTCGCGCATTCCGATTTTGCATGGCTCGACAAAATTCACCCCGACCTGCTCGTCATTTCACAGGGGTCCAATTTTGACGGCGTCCCCTGCATGTTGCACGCTCTCTCCCAGCGGATAGCGTACGTCCCCATCGCGCACATGGCCGCCAGCGGTTGCTGGCCGCCGAGTGACGAATCGGAAGCCGGAGCGCGGGCCTATGTCGGCGCCCGATTGTGCTGTTTCGTGTCGGAAGGCAACCGTCGGCTGACGGAGCGGCAGATCGCCGCCAGGCTCGATCGCGTGGAAATTGTCCGCAATCCGTTCAACGTCAGCTACGATGCCAATCCCGCGTGGCCGGCATCCAATGAGCCGCTGCAACTCGCCTGCGTGGGGCGATTGTGCGCCGATGCCAAGGGACAGGATTTGCTGCTGGACGTGCTGAGCCGCCCGCGCTGGCGAGACCGCACGCTCCGCGTTCGATTCTTTGGAGACGGGCCAAGCCGCGGCCATTTGCAGCGGCTGAGCAACATGCTGGAGCTGGAGAGCGTGGATTTCGCGGGACATGTGGGAGACATCGAACACGTTTGGAGCCAGCATCATGCTCTGGTCCTTGCCTCCCGGTTCGAGGGGCTGCCCATTGCGCTGGTGGAAGCAATGTTGTGCCGGCGCGCCGCGCTGGTGACGGATATCCCCGGCAACGCGGAGCTGATCTCCGATGGGATCGACGGCTTCGTTGCCGCCGGTCCCAACGCCGACATGCTCGACGACGCCATGGAGCGATTGTGGATTCACCGCGATGAATTGCGGGCGATGGGACAGGCGGCGGGCGAATCGATCCGCCGCAGTGTTCCGCGCGATCCGGTGGGACGATTCGTCGAGGTGCTGCTGGGAGAAACGAGTCCGTCGCATGTGGCCCGCGCGGCGCAACCGTCGGATCAATGCCCCGCGGAAAACTCCGAATCCCAGGTATTGCCGATTTAGCCATGCCCCTGACCGCTTCAGTCATTGTCGTCACCTATTCCCGCCCGGAATGCCTGAGGAAGTGCCTCGCGGCCCTTTCCGCGCAGACCGTGAAGCCGGTCCAGATGATCGTCGTTGACGGATCACCGAACAGTAACGGCCGACCGATTGTCGAATCCTTTCCCGAAGTCACTTACCTTCGGAATACATCAGGGCACGGACGCATGACCCTGTCTCGCAACATCGGGCTTTTCCACGCCCACGGAGATATCGCGGCCATGATCGATGACGACGCATACGCGGAACCGCAATGGTTGCAAAACGTGCTGGAGACGTTCGCGACAGACCCCCGGATCGGCGGCGTCGGCGGCCGGGCGATCAACAGCACGCCGGAGCCGGATGTTCCCATCGATCAAATCGGTCGAATATGGCCCAACGGCTGTCTGGCGGCGAATTTCCACGTCGATTCGGGTCAACCCATCGAGGTGGATCACATCATCGGCTGCAATATGTCGTTCCGCCGCGATGTTTTAATGAAGCTGGGCGGCCTGCGGGACGATTTTCCGGGAACGGAAGTTGGGGAGGACACGGATATCAGCCTGCGCGTTCACAAGCTGGGTTACAAACTCATGTTCAACCCCGCCGCGTGCGTGTTTCATGTCGGCGCGCCCCACGTCATAGGCCGGCGATTTGGCCTGAGATATGAGTATTACCATCGGCACAATAATTTCATTCTTCTCCTGCGCAACTTCGGACCCGGGCCGATCGTCTGGCGATATCTGGCTCGAACATCTTTCCTGGCGATTCGTGAAGCCATCCGCAAAACCGGAAATGCCGTCCTCCGTCTGCTTGCCAATTTTGCCGGTGCGGCCACGGGCATCGCGCGGGGATGCCTGCTGATCCTGCGCGACGGGAGGGATCCCATTCGCCGCCGGCCCATAGCGTTGCCTCCGGGAGTTCATCCCGGCGAAGACGGCGCTTTGCCCGAAGATGAGCCCCGAGTGATGCAAACAAAATCATTCCCAGGATCCAACCAACCGGAAGAGCGCGGGGAAGACGGCGAACCAACTCTCTCAAGACCGCTATCCATTCCGTGACTCCCGTCATCGTCAATAACACCTGCGAAACATTCACTCCCACCCACAGCGGCGCGATCGCCACCTGGGTCTGGGAGATTTGTCGCGCCGCCCAGCGCCAGGGCGTTCGCCCGGTGGTGATGACCCGCCGCGCCGAACAGGCGGCGTATCGCTGGCCGGAACTGATTGAGATCGATCATCCCCCGTTGCCGAATACCCGTTTGGGCTTGCTTACGGGCCGTGCAGGGCGCAAACTGGATGGCTGGCGTCACGTTCATCAGCGGCGTTTCGCCGAGCGCATCGTGCGGTCCATTCGCGAAAATGGACTGGGCGATGGACCGTTTATTCTCCATAATGATCCTGAACTGGCCGTGTTGTTACGCCAATACTTTCCGGATAGCCCCATATTGCACCACTTTCACAACCAGCAGGATTGCAAACCGCGGTTTAGCCGGCGTCTGGCGGGCATGAACGTCATTCATACCGCCGTCAGCCAATTCACCGCGCGATGGAACGAGCGATACTATCAATTGCCGGACCGCAGCGTGGGCACGATTTATAACGGAGTGGATTGCGAGCGATTCAGCCCGGCGGACGATGGGGCGGCTCCGGATAAAATCGTGATCAATTTCTGCGGCCGCACCTGCATCGAGAAGGCGCCGGACCTGCTGCTCAAAGCCGCGGCAATCATGGCGTCCAAAAGCGATCGATTTGAATTGCAGTTGATCGGGGCGAACCATTGGGGATGGACCGAGATGGATTCCTACCAGCGTCAGTTGCAGGACCTGGCCGAACAACTGGAGCGGCAAGGCGTTGTTGTGCGCCGGCTTGGCCATGTCGCCCGGGAACAGTTGCCCGCTGAACTTCGGCGGGCGCATATCCATGTCGTGCCGTCCCGCTGGGATGAACCGTGCGGGCTGACCACGCTGGAAGGCATGGCCAGCGGGCTGGCGACGGTCGCATCGCGCACCGGCGGCAGCCCGGAAGTATTGGGGGACAGCGGCGCGCTTTTCACGCGCGACAGTGCCGAGGAGCTTGGCGAGATTCTCAACCAACTGATCGATGATCCGCAGCGCCGCATGGAGATGCGCCGCCGCGGGCGGCAACGGGCCCTGGGATTTTCCTGGGACAAGACCTGGGCCGCGTTTCGATCGCTCCTGGATGTTCCCATGGAAATGAAGCAATGCGTATTGTCCAACTAAATCCTCTTGGCGAGGTCTATTCGTCCACCTGCGGCGGCGCGATCTCGACCGTCATCATGCAGCAGACCCGTCATCTCGCCCGCCGGGGCCACGATGTGACCGTCCTGACCGTCACCGACGGCGAGGAGCTTTATTCGGAGGGACGCGTTGTTCGTCTGCCGCCGGCGGACCGGCATAATCTGAGCTTCCTGCGCCGGCGATTGTCCGATCTGAACCGCCGGCTGCATCGGTGGGATGTGCATTTTTATGATGTGTACCGGTCGGGTTACACCGAAGCGCTGCGAACGCTGGACAACTCGCCGACGGCGATCATCGTCCACAACGATCTCATCACGCCGCGCTATCTCAGGAATATTTTCCCCGCTTCAAAGATCATTTGCTGGCTCCACAACGAGCAGCGGACGAACCACCGGCATTTGGCGGAATCGCTGGAAGCCGCGGACGCATTCATGTGCGTGAGCGATCACATTCGCCGGTGGACAGCGAGCCGGTATTCAATTCCGGATCACAAGCTGCGGACGATGGTGAACGGGGCGGACGTCGAAGCGTTCACGCCCCGCGCCGATCTGAACCAGGCGAATTGTTCGCCCAAGGTGCTGTTCCTCGGACGAATCGATCCCAACAAGGGTCCGGACCTCGTTGTCGATGCGGTGGCGGAATTGCGGCGGCGGGGAACCCCGGCGCATCTCACCGTCGCCGGCTCGCTGTGGTTTCAAAACCGCGGCAACGAGATGTCCGACCCGTTCTTCCGGGCGCTGCGCGAAAAGATGACGGCGCTCGGCGCCGACTATCGCGGCCACGTCCCCCGCCGCGATGTTCCGGAACTGGTCCGCCAGCACGATATCGTCTGTGTCCTGTCGCGATCCGAAGACCCGTGCCCACTGGTCCCGCTCGAAGCCATGGCCAGCGGTTGCGCCGTCATCGCCAGCCGGCGCGGCGGACTCCCCCAGGCCTGCGGATCGGCCGCGTTGCTTGTCGACCCCGATGAATTCTCATCCATCGTGGATGCGATGCAAACTTTGGCAGGCGATCCCGCGACATTGATGGCTCGAAAGCTTTTGTCTCTCGATCACGCGCGCCAGAACACTTGGGCGCATCGCGCCAACGAGCTTGAACAAATGCTCCGCGACCTGGTCGCCGCGCAACCGGCGCAAAAGAAACCGGCGGTGGTTCTCGCATGAACATCGCGATCGCGTCACTGCTGCTTCCCAGCGGCAGCAAGATCGGCGTGGGCTATCAGGTCCATTTCCTGGCCAACGCCCTGGTTCGCCGCGGCCATCGCGTCACCGTCTTCAGCCAAACGGGGCCGACGGAGGAATCACTCTACCAGGTGAAGGTAATCCCGCCGCGGCGGCGGCTGAGGACGTTCGCTTTTGCCTGGGATTTGCGCCGGGAACGCTTTGACGAATTCGATGTCCTCAACGCCCACGGCGACGACTGGTTTCTCTGGGGCTGTCGTCGGCCGCGACATGTCCATACGTTCCACGGCAGTTGTCTCGCCGAGGCCGTGCACGCCCACGGGGTCATTAATAAATTGCGCATGACGGCGCTGGCCGCCTGCGAATATAACTCGCTGTTTGTGGCGAATGATTCGGTTGCCGTTTCGCGAAACACCATGCGATATATTCCCGGGATCCATCATGTCATCCCCTGCGGCGTGGACACGGACGCGTTTCGGCCCGGCGGCCGCAAGAGCGACGCCCCCAGCATCCTGTTCGTCGGCACCATGCACGGGCGAAAACGCGGGACGATGCTTCTGGACGCTTTCGTCCGCCACATCCGCCCCAAAATCCCCAGCGCTGAACTATGGTGCGTCTGCCAGCGGCCGGATGGACAGCCCGATGTCGAGGGGGTGCGCTGGACCGGACGCATTGATCAGAACACGCTCGTCGATCTGTATCGACAAGCCTGGGCATTCTGCCTGCCGAGCAGTTACGAGGGATTTGGCGTGCCTTATGTCGAGGCGATGGCGTCGGGCCTGCCGGTGGTCGCGTCGCCGAATGTGGGCGCACGGGAAGTGACCGCGGAGGGACGGTATGGCCGGATCGTCGAAGATTCCGGCCTGGCCGAAGCGCTGGTGCAATTGCTGAGCGACGCCGCGCTCCGCGGCCAACTCGCCGAGGCCGGCCTGGAGCGGTCTCGCGCGTATGCGTGGGACGAAATCTGCCGGCAATATGAGCGAGTCTATGTCCCATCCGCCGCCGCTCGGCTGTCGGCGGCGGTTGAAAGTCCGGTTCAATGAATCCCCTCACGGATAAACGCCCGCGTTATTTATTCGTCGATGCCCTGCGCGGCATAGCGGCGGTGGCGGTGATGTTTCATCATCTTCTCCACAGCACCGTGCTGGAACCGGCGCTTCGGCACATATTGCCAGCTGTGTTGCAGCACGTTGCGACGTACGGAGCGATGGGCGTTCAGATATTCTTTGTCATCAGCGGATTCGTCATCGCGCATTCCCTGGCGCGGGTTGATCCGACGCTGCCGGCAATCGGTCATTTCATCCTTCGTCGCCAACTGCGCCTCGATCCGCCCTATTGGGCGTCTATCATACTCATCCTGTTTCTGGCCGGGGCCGAGCGAATGATTCCCTCATTGACATGGCGTCCGATGCCCACGCCGGCCGGAGTCTTCGCAAACGCCTTTTATTTCCAGAACATTTTGCACATAACGCCGATTTCCGAAGTCGCCTGGACCTTATGCCTGGAGATCCAGTTTTATCTCGCTTTCATCGGCGTGCTTGCATTGGGCCGCGCGGCCGTCCGCGGCCACTGGCGGCCCGATCGCGTGCCGACTTTCGTATGGATTGCCGTCGGCGGTTTCGGCATCGCATCGTTGAAGTGGAACCTTCGGCCGGCGATCGGCACGACCTGGCTTGGCGCCTACTGGTGTTATTTCGCTGTCGGCGTGCTGATCTGTTGGGCCCTCTCCCATCGAATGCCGCGGCCGGTCGTCGATGTTGTCCTGGCCGCCATGGTCGCCGCGACTATCTGGCGACATTCACCGCAACTGATCGCCGGTTGCGCCACGGCGCTGGCCATTTATGGCGTCGGGCTGCTCGGCCGGTTGTCCACCTGGTTTTCGGCTCGGCCGCTTCAATGGCTGGGCGCGATTTCCTACAGCCTTTATCTCGTCCATCTGCCAATCCTGTCCGTGGTAATGCGCGGGGGATACAAGCTCACGCACGACAATCGCGTGGCCGCGCTGGGCTGGATGTTTTTGGCCGCCGCCCTCAGCTTGATCGCCGCGTATTTCTTCCATCGGTTTATCGAGCGGCCCAGTATGAATCTGGCCTCTTCCCTGAGCAGAAATCCCCAGCCGGCGAAGGTGGAATCGGCGACGATCGAACCGCCCGATGTCGAGATGCAGGCGGCACTATGACCGATTCCACGCCCCCATTGAATATCGCGATGTTTGCCAGCGCCTTTCACCCGAGCCTGGGCGGCGTGGAAGAAGTCTGCCGGCAGCTTGCGCTGGAACTGCAACGACAGGGCCATCGAATCATCATTCTGACCAATCGCTGGCCCCGCAATCTGCTGGAGCACGAGAATTACCAGGGTCTGGAGATTTTCCGCCTTCCATTTCGCGTGCCGCAGGAATGCTTGAAATCCAAGGTGAGTTATCTTCTGACGCATCGCAAGATCGTCCGGCAGATGCTGGACATTCTTCGCCGCCGCGCCGTCAATGTTCTGCACGTTCAATGCGTCAGCGCCAACGGATATTATGCGATGATCGCCAAGCGCCGGCTCGGTTTGCCCCTGATCATGACCGCCCACGGCGAGCTGACGATGGACGCTTCCGGACTCTACCAGCGATCCGCGTTTCAAAATACGGTGCTGCGCGATCTGGCCCAGCATGCCGACAAGCTCACGGCCTGTTCGCGCCGCACGCTGGACGATGTGGAAAAACACGTCGGCATCGATTTCGGTGGGCGCCGCGCGATCATCTATAACGGCGCGCCGATCGAGGAATTCGCCGACGCCGTTCCCCACGTCCATCGCCGGCCCTATGTGCTGTGCATGGGCCGCCTGGTTCCGCAGAAGGGTTTCGAGCTGTTACTCGACGCCTTCGCCGCCGCCGGGGATATCGGCTTCGATCTGCTGATCGCGGGCGACGGGCCGCTGCAGAAGACGCTGCAGGACCAGATCGCCATGCACGGGATGGGCGACCGCGTATTTCTTTTGGGGCGCGCCGACCGCGCCAACGTCGCCGCCCTCTTCGCCGGCGCTGAAATGTTCGTGTTGCCTTCGGTCGCGGATGAGGGTTTGCCCCTGGTTTGCATCGAGGCGATGGCCGCGGGCAGGCCGGTGATCGCCGCCAATGTCGGAGGCGTGCCCGAATACGTTCTGCACGAAAAGACGGGCCTGCTATTTTCGCGGGGAGATCGCGGACAATTGACCGCCGCGCTGCAAAGACTGGTTGCCGACCCCGATCTGCGGCATCGGCTGGGCGCTGCCGGCCAAGCGAGGGCGCAGCTGTTTCGCTGGCCCGCCATCGGCCGCGAGTGCATCGAACTTTACCGCAGCGTCATGAATCGCCCTCGGATCGCATCGTGAGATTTCCCGACCTTATCTTCATTTCTCTGGAAAACTGGGACGACATCTGGCGTCGCAACCAGTTCGTCTGCTCGACGCTGGCCCGGCGCCATCCCAGTTCGCGCATTCTTTTCGTGGGACTCCCGCGGAACATCTCCCATGAAGTCCGCCACGGCCGGCTTGGGGCGGCGGCGCGCGATCTGCTTGGACTGAAAGGCTCGTCGCTCCGTCCCGTGCGAGATTTCCCGAATATAGCGCTGCTCAATCCGCTGAAATTACTGCCCGATAGCTGGAATTTCAGCCTCGAGCTCAATCAGGCGATGTTCCGCGCCTACATCCGCAAGGCCGCCAAACGGCTGGGAATGTATCGGCCGATCGTCTGGGTGAATGCTCATCAGGCCGGCCACGTCGCCGGTGAAATGGACGAATCGGCCCTCATTTACGATGTGACCGATGACTGGACCTCCTTCGATCAGCCGCCATGGCTGCGTCAGCGGACCATCGAACAGGATGAAATGCTCTGCCGCCGCGCCGACGCCGTGATTGTCTGTTCCAAAAGACTCTACGACATGAAATCCGACCTTGTCTCCGGAGATCTGCATCTCATCGCCAACGGCGTTAACGCCGGGCATTATGACGCCGTGATGGACGGTGTCGGAGATCTTCCGCCGGCGGCGCGGTCGTGGCCGCGGCCCGTATTCGGCTACACCGGCACCATCCACCCCGACCGGGTCGATATCGAGCTTGTCCACCAGATCGCCGACCAGATGCAAAGCGGCTCGCTGGTGTTCATCGGTCCGAACCATCTGTCGGAAATCGAAAGCCGCATGTTATCGCAGACGGGCCGGGTGATTTTGCACGGCCCGGCCCCGTATGACGTGCTGCCGCAGCTCATGCGCGGGTTCGATGCCTGCATCGTTCCGCATCGAACGACGGAGTTCGTCGAAAGCCTGCAGCCGATCAAGTTGTGGGAATACCTCGCCGCCGGAAAGCCGATTGTCAGCACCGACGTCGCCGGATTCCGTGATTTTCCGCAATTCGTCCGCATCGCCGCAGATGCCGGGGACTTCGCGTCGGGGATGCGGGAAGCGCTCTCTGAACAGCCCGATCTTTCCGCGCAACGCCGCGCGGAGGCGCGCCGCCACAGTTGGGCGAGCCGGGTTGACCAGGTTGAAGCCGTCCTGCTGCATGCCCAGGGAGTTCGGCAGGCGTCGGGATTGTCGGCGCCGCCGCCGGATGACACCGACTTTGAGAACCACTTGATCGTGCGGCGGGTTTAACTTCCATTTCAGTCCGATGAACGCTGCGCTGTCCATCATCATCGTCAGTTACAACACGCGGGAGATGACGCTGCGTTGTCTGCGGCATCTGCGCGAAACGCTCGCCGAGCGCCCGGATTTCGGAGGCGCCGTTGAAACCATCGTCGTGGACAACGCCTCCACCGATGGCACCGTCCGGGCGATCAAGGAGTTCGATCCTTCCGTTGTGATTATCGCCAACACGGAAAACGTCGGCTTCGGCGCCGCCAACAACGCGGGGATGCGCGTCGCCGGCGGCGAATTGCTGCTGCTCCTCAACAGCGATGCGTTTCCCGAGGCCGGCGCGATACCCATCCTGTTGGATTTCCTTCGGAAATATCCCAAGGTGGGGATCGTCGGACCGCGGCTGCTCAACGAAGACGGATCGCTGCAGTTATCCTGCTTTCGGTTTCCCTCGCCAATGCGGGCCTGGGCTGAAAACCTCTGGCTCTCGGCGCTGTGGCCCAACAGCCGCTGGCTGGGCGATTACCGGCACTGGTCCCACGATACGCGGCGGAATGTCGATTTCATCGTCGGCGCCTGCTTACTCGTCCGGCGGACCGTCTTCGAAGAGGTCGGCGGATTCGATCGGCGGTTCTTCATGTATGCCGAGGAAACCGATTGGCAAAAACGCATCGCCGCCGCGGGTTGGACCATCACATTCCTCCCGGAGGCCATGGTCGTCCACATCGGTGGCGCAAGCGGCATCAATCAAAAGAACCAGGTCCGCAACAGCTTTTTTGAAAGCCTGGATCAATACGCGTTGAAACATCACGGGTTTCCCGGGCTGGTCCTTCTGCGAATGGCCATGGCGATCGGCTGCACGTTGAGACTGGGACTCTGGTCCGTGGCATGGCTTTTTCAGCCGCGCCGGCGCGACCACGCCATCCGCAAGATGCGCCTTCATGCGTGGCTGGTGCGCCGGCAGGTCATGCACTGGCCCGCGCGCCGCTGGCTTTCTCCAATTCCAACGCACCCATGAGAAACTATGGATACAACTCGCCGCAGTCGATCCTGGATCGGATCGATCCGATCTGGCTGATCGTGCCGATCGCATGCGTCGCCAGCGCGCTGGTCTGCTGGCTCGCCCTGGTAAATGATCCGCGACTGATCCTGGGCGCGCTCTACATCGGAATCTATGCCCCGCTGGCGTGGCGGTCGCCGGCCAAAGCGCAGGTGCTCATCGTCGCGGTCGCACCGTTCCAGCAGGATCTGGGTGGTGGTTCAGTCAAGTTCTCGCTGACGGAAATCAATCTCGCCGTTTACAGCGCCGTCGTCCTCGCCCGCCTCGCCATCGGTCAGCGGCGTCTCATCACCGGGCCCGTGATTCTGCCGGTCATCGCATATCTTCTTGTCTGCATGCTTTCGCTGTTCGACAACTTCCGCGACATCTCCGCCATCGTCTCCATGGCGCAGATGGCGCTCTATATGATCGTGGGCGTGGCGGCGTTCGCCTCCAACACCACCAATCCTGAAGATCACTTTTTGGGGTTCCGGGCGCTGATGGTGGTCAGCGCCGTTCTTGCCTGCGTGGTGATCTTCATGGGGTCCTCGCAGAGCATCGGACTGAACAAGAACGGCATCGGCGCGTCCCTCGGCGCGGCGTTCCCGATCGGCCTGGAACTCTGTTTCACCGAACGCCGACCCAATCGCCGGGTCATTCTGATGGGGATCCTGGCCATCGTCAGCGTTGGCCTGTTTCTCAGCCTTTCGCGCGGAGGATGGCTGGCGGCCATTCTTGGCTCGGCGATTATCGTGACGATCCGTCGGCGTCTGAAGCTCCTGCTGATCATCGCTTTGCTCGTCGCGCCATTCATGAGCATTGCCTGGTCGTACCTGCCCCAGGATAGCCAGGATTACGCTCTGAACTTCGACCCCAGCCGCCGCAACATCGCCGCTCGGTTTGAGTCCATCGACTATGCGATGAAACAATTTGATTCCAGTCCTCTCATCGGGCTGGGGGTCGGGCTGCGAAAGCAGTATGACGCGACCAACGTCCTGATGATGACGCTGGCGGAAACCGGCATCCTCGGCCTGGGCAGCTTCCTTGCGATCCATGTCGTCGCGACGTATTGGTTCGTGCGCAGCTACCGGGCGATGGCGTCGTCGCCCGCCACGCGCAGTCTCATCGCCATCGCCGCCGCGCTCCTCTGGGGTCGATTCGTCCACGGCCTGGTCGATCACTATTGGAGCCGAGGCGCTATCAGCATCGCGTGGGTCGCCCTGGGCATGGCCGCCGGCTCGGTGGCCGTGGAACGATCGGCCCAGCGCGCTCGCCGGGCGGCGCTGCGACAGACGCAACAACGCGCTGCCGCCATGGCGAATTACCAACGCTCCGTGTCTCCAGCATGAAAATTGCCCTGTCATTTCCCGGTTGTCACCGGCGCGGCGGCGTCGAACGGATCGTTTTTGAATGCGCCGGCTTCCTCGCGCGCCAAGGGCATGAGGTTCACGTTCTGGCGGCGGACTGGCAGGAGGGATTGCCGTCATCCGTCACGATGCACCGGATCGACGCGCTGCGGCATCCCGATTTCCTCCACGGCTATAGTTATTATCGCCAGAGCAGCGCGGCGCTGACGCAAATGAGTTTCGACGTTCTGGCGACGCATGGGGTGGTCTGTCCTGTCGGCGGGGTTCATTGGGTTCAGAGCGTCCACGCGTCGTGGCTGGCTCGCTGCCGTCAGTTTCGTCCGCCATGGTCGCTGGGCCGCCTGCGGCAACAGGCCAACCCGCTGCATCCCATCCTGCTCCGGCTCGAACAGCGTCATTTCGGCGAGCGCGCGTATCGCAAGCTAATCGCCACGACCCCGCGCGTGCGCGAGGATTTGCAAACCTTTTATCAGGTGCCGCCGCAGGATGTCGCCATCGTTCCCAACGGCTTTAATCCTGACGAATTCAATCCGCAGCGCCGCCATTGCCATCGCGATGAGCAACGAAAACGCCTGGGACTTCAAGACGATCAGATTGCCATGCTGTTTGTCGCCAACGAACTGCAGCGCAAAGGCTACCGCACCATCCTGGGAGCGATGCGGCTGCTTGGGCGGCGCGATCTCCGCCTGCTCGTCGTTGGCAAACCCGACCGCAAGGCCGTCCTGGGACAGGCGGAAGAATTCGGATTGGTCGATCAGGTCATGGCGATAGGGCCTACCCCCGCTGTCGCCGATTACCACGCCGCCGCGGACTTATTTGTTCTGCCGACCCAGTACGAGGCCTTCAGCCTGGCGATTCTCGAATCCCTGGGCAGCGGACTGCCCGTCGTCACAAGCCGAATACCCGGAGCCGACGACGCAATCCTGCCGGGCATTAATGGTCAGGTGATCGAAGATCCGACGAGCGCCGAGGAGTTGGCCCACGCGCTTGGGTCAACGCTCAACCATGCGGAGTTGGAGCGATTGTCCCGGCAAACCGCCCAAACGGTTGAGCAATATCAGTGGCCGCGCGTGTTGACCCGTTATTCCCAGATTCTTGCGCAACATGCGGATTCATCCAAAGGAGGTTCTCCGGAACTATGCGCGCTCTCCTGCTGACCGATTCCGATGTATTTGCCGGCACCGAGCGCCATGTGCTGGACCTGGCGGTCGGGCTCGCGGCCCTGGACGGCGGGCGGCCGATCGTGCCCACCGTCTCCGCGCCCTCCCCTTCCGCGCTGGAAGACCGCTGCTCGGAATCCCGAATCCAATTTCTCGCCCTGCCAAAACGAAATCCGCTGATCGATCGCGGCAATATCAGCGAATTGGCCGATCGGCTGGTCAAGCGCGAGGTCGATCTGCTCCATGCGCACAACGGCAAATCGCTTTTGACGGCCCTGCTGGCCCGGGGGCGCGCTGGACGCGGCGCCGTCGTTTACACCCAGCATTTTCTGCAACCCGCGAGGCTCGGCCGCAAGGGGATCTGGCGCATGGCGTCAAGGTTCGGCCACCGCTGGATGAAACAGCGGATCGATCAGACGATCGCGATTTCGCACGCCGTGGCCGACGAAATGCTTGGCCGCGCGGAAGTGTTGTCGGACCGATTGAGCGTCGTCCACCACGGAATCGCCGATCCACGGTCGCTCGTGAAGAGCCAGCGCGACGCCATCCGTCAGTCGCAGGGGATCAGGCCCGATCAATTGCTGCTGGTCTGTTCCGCGCGCCTTGAGCCGGAAAAGGACATCTCCACATTGGTCGAGGCGATGGCGGCGGTGGTCCGGCAAATCCCCGGCGCCGT